>ULTV01062353.1_pt1 | contig 11208 bp, 7 predicted proteins | sample 1957931 | NCBI WGS metagenome assembly ULTV01 (sample SAMEA4835743, study PRJEB28245) | human gut metagenome | biome: gut microbiome; material: fecal sample | place: Denmark | collected 2008
AACTTTTCTTTTTATATTGTGTTTCAACACATTTACGTGTAAAATATAATTTATCCTGAATTAAGTTATATTAGAAGGGAGAACTATGAGAAAATGTAAGTTAAAAAAAGGATTAGCATGGATTTTAGCATGTGCATTATTTATGGGGATGACCTCGGTGAATACGCAGGCGAAGGAACAAAAAAACAGTGAAATTGTATTATTAACTGCAAATGTGACTTCAGGTGGAAGTGCGACCGGAGGGGCTGCTACGATAGAGCCTACAGCTGAACCAAAAGAAATTGTTACGGTAACACCATTTTCCGGCTTGTGGAAGTATTATGGACAGAAGCGTACATTTATCAGAGATGTGCATTACGCAGTATCCGATGAAAAGGATTTGCCGGATGGAGTTACACTTACGATTTCGTCGGAGACTGCCGGAAAACAGCAGTTTGTATTAAAGGATGAAAGAAGCAGTGATGAGAAACAGAAAATTTCTTATCAGCTGGCAAAAAATGCTCCGGCTTATGAAATTCGTGCTTATCATACGAATGCGGTGGCAAAGACGGAAAAAGATACAATTAATATTGCAGACAGGACAGGATTGACAGACGATAAGGTTGAGATAGAAGCACCGGCAGGCTATCGAATCAGCAGTCAGGCTTCAGTGGATGCAAATTGGGCAGATACGATGTCTGTGACGTTGACAGAAGGAAAAAATGAGATTGCTTATTATTTAGCATCGAAACAGGCAGATGCGACAAAGAATGCGATTGATACGACAAAGAAAACGATTACAATTGTGGCTGATTTTACAGCACCACAGATTACATCGGTTTCCGGTTTTGACAGTGATACCGATACGACTTCTTCCGGATTGATTACCGGAAATGAACCGGGTAAATTTTATTACGTGGTACTGCCAAAGGCGTTAGGCGAAGAGGCAGAGAAAGAAAGCGGTGGTATGACAACGAAATTTATATTGTCGCGTGTGACTTCTCATTATGGGATTGTCGGCTATGGAAGAGTAGATGGTGTAAAAGCTTCTGATTTTTCATTTAATGGACTTGCAGCGGAAACGGAATATGTAATTTATTCTTTTATGACAGATGATGCAGGAAATGAATCGGCAGTGGCAAAAAGTGCGGTCTTTACTACTGACAAAATGGCAATTGCCGGAAGTGTGGAAATAACCGGAACACCGGCAATTGATGAGATGCTTACCGCAAAACCATCACTGGATTCAGTGGATCCGGGTGAATTGTCTTATCAGTGGTATCGTGTAAAAAAAGCAGAGGATGCAGAGAGTTTTGAGTCCGTGTTAGATGAGACAGGTGGAGCCGAAGAAGACGATTTGGAAGCGGATGACGATGAGGATGATGACGAAGAAGATGACAGCGATGACGATGGCACATATGAGTTGGATGCCATCCGCAAATTTGCGGCAAATGTAAAAGAAGAAGATGATGTCACAACCATTGACGGAGCGGCAGCAATTAAAGGAGCAGCCGGGCTTACCTACAAAGTGACAAAAGAAGATATCGGATATCGTTTAATTTGCCAGGTGAAAGCAAAGAAATATTCCGGTTATCGTGCGAAATATGTGCCGGAAAATACAGCAATGTACCGTACGGTGATTATCCGTGTGAAAGTTCCGGTTAAGAAAAAAGCTTTGACAAAGAAAATGATTCGTTTGAAAAAGAAATATGCTTATGAAGGTAAGGCAATCAAAGGAAACGAAACGGTTAAGGATGGAAAAGAGGTGCTTGATTCCGGAAAAGATTACAAGGCATCTTATCAGAATAATAAAAATTTAGGAAAAGCAACAATTACGATTAAGGGAATCGGTAATTACAAGGGGACAAAAAAAGTTTCTTATACCATTGTGAAGCGTTCGGTCCGCTCGGCAACTTGTCATTATAAAAAGACAAGGAGTTATACCGGAAGATGGGTGAAACCAAATGTGACGTTGAAGGTGGGTAAAGTGAAATTAAAGAAAAATAGAGACTATACATTGGTGTACCGGAACAATCTTCAAATCGGAAAAGCCTCGGTTGTTATCCGAGGAATGGGCAATTTTACCGGAAAGAAAACCATTACCTTTAAAATTGTGCCACAGACACCGAAAATTCAGAAATTGAAGAAAAACAAGAAATCGTTTGTGATTACTTATTCGAGTGGCAAAATGGTACATGGGTACCGGATGGAAGTTTCGACGGCATCTTCCTTCGCTGCGAAAAAAACACAGAAATATATATTGAACGGAAACCGTTTTGAAGCGTGCGGTCTGAAAAAGGGAACATATTATATCCGTGTGAAAGCATACTACAGCAAAAAAGGAAAACGCTATGAGAGTGGTTACACAAGCAAACGGAAAATAAAAATTAAAAAATAAAGAGGTCAAAAAATTGGAAAATAAACTTGTACTGATTGATGGAAACAGCATATTGAACCGCGCGTTTTATGGTGTGCCGGATTTGACAAACCGCGAGGGCTTGCATACAAATGCGATTTACGGATTTTTAAATATTTTGTTTAAAATATTGGATGAAGAAGAGCCATCGCATTTGTTAATAGCGTTTGATGAAAAAGCACCGACTTTCCGCCATAAAATGTACGAAGAATACAAAGGGAAAAGAAAACCGATGCCGGCAGAATTGAGTGAACAGGTGCCGGTAATCCGAAATCTCCTTCAAGTGATGAATATCCGTATTTATGCGGAAGAAGGCATTGAGGCGGATGACATTTTAGGAACGATGGCGAAAAAAGCGGAGCAGGAAGGATATCTTGTTTCGATTGTATCCGGTGACCGCGATTTGCTGCAGTTAGCGACGGATACTATTTTGGTCCGCATTCCGAAAACGAGTCGTGGCAAGACGGTTGTCGAAGACTATCATACACCGCAGGTAATTGAAAAATACAGTGTTACACCATCTCAGATTATTGATCTCAAAGGGCTGATGGGAGATGCTTCAGATAATATTCCGGGTGTTCCGGGAATTGGTGAGAAGACAGCAGTTAAAATTCTGACGATGTTTGGTACGGTTGAAAATGCGATTGAGCATGTAGATGAAGTAACACCAAATCGTGCGAAAGAGGCGTTGAAGAACCATGTGGACATGGCAAAAATGAGTAAAGATTTAGCGACTATAAGGACAAACTGCAAATTGGGAGTGGTGCTTTCAGAGTGTACGTTTGAGGATATGTTTAACGAAAAAGCATACCAGATGATTCAGTCTTTGGATTTGAAATCCATTTTAAAGCGATTTTCGGAGGATACCGGCAGAGATAAAAAACTGGAAAAATATTTTCAGGTAATTGAGACAAAAAAAGACTGGCTCTCTTTTGTGCAGACAATTGAAAAGAAAGAGCCGGTAGCGGTCAAGGCCGTTTTTCGAAAGGATGCTGCAGTAACAACGAGTGCCAGCGGACAGATGACGTTATTTATGACGGAGGCAGATGGAAGACTTTTAGGTATGGCGGTTGCTTTTTCCAAAGAAAAGATTGCTTTTTGCAAAGTGGGCGATGATTTATCCGAATACGATATTACAAGTGAAATCAGTAATCTTTTGAAAACACATATATTGGTTGCCAATGATTTAAAGAACCAGTTAGATTTCTTCCCGGATGCAAAACCGGAAAACTCGTATGATACGAATCTGGCTGCGTATCTGCTAAGTCCGGTTCAGAAAAAGTTTGGAGAAGAAGAGATTGCAGAAAACTATGCATCTGTTTTGATGCACCCATATGAACAGTTTTTTGGTAAACAGTCGGAAGAAACTGCCTTTTTAGAGAAAGAAGACGAGGCAGTACGTTACTTTAGCTACTGTGCACTGGTAAATGTGCTTGCATATCCGAATCTTTCCAAAGAATTGAAAAAACAAAAAATGCAGTCATTGTTTGAACAGATTGAAATGCCGCTCTTATTTACCCTTTATGACATGGAAAAGGTGGGGATTTTAGTGGAAAAAGAGGCATTGCATGAATATGGTGCAAAACTTGGTGAGCGCATTTCTGAACTGGAAGCGGATATTTATGAGCGTGCCGGGGAGTCATTTAACATCAATTCACCGAAACAGTTAGGTGTAATTTTGTTTGAAAAAATGCATATGCCTTATGGAAAGAAAACAAAAACAGGATATTCCACTTCAGCAGAAGTTCTTGAAAAACTCCGTTTTGAGGATCCGATTGTGGAGATGATTCTGGAGTACCGCCAGCTCACGAAGTTAAAATCTACCTATGCAGATGGACTGGAGAGCGATATCGATGAAAAGGATGGCAGAATCCACACAACATTTAATCAGAATGTGACGGCAACCGGACGTTTGAGCAGTACTGAGCCGAATTTGCAAAACATTCCGATTCGTATGGAACTTGGCAGACAAATCCGAAAAGTTTTTGTTCCACAGGATGGATACGTTTTCTTGGATGCCGATTACTCACAGATTGAATTAAGAGTGCTGGCACATATGTCGGAGGATGAAACTTTGATTGAAGCTTACCGGGAAAATGCGGATATCCACCGAACAACGGCGGCACTTGTATTCCATACGCCATACGAAGAGGTAACAGAACTGCAAAGACGGAATGCGAAAGCGGTTAATTTTGGAATTGTATACGGAATCAGCGGGTTTGGTCTGTCGCGCGATTTGAACATTTCAAAAAAACAGGCTGAAAAATATATTGAGGATTATTTTGAAACGTATCCGGATGTAAAACGGTTTATGGATGAACTGGTGGAGCAGGGCAAACAAAAAGGCTATGTGACGTCTTTGTTTGGAAGAATCCGCCCAATTCCGGAATTTGCGTCGAAAAACTTTATGCAGCGCCAGTTTGGTGAACGCATTGCGATGAACTCCCCGATACAGGGAACGGCGGCGGATATTATTAAAATTGCGATGATACGTGTGCATCGGAAATTAAAAGAGGGCAATTACAAATCCCGTCTGATTTTGCAGATTCATGATGAACTTTTGATTGAGACGCACAAGAATGAAATTGATGAAGTAAAACAAATTCTGGAAACGGAAATGGTTCATGCCTGCGATTTGGCAGTTCCTTTGATTGCTGAGGTAAAGCAGGGAACAAATTGGTATGAGGCAAAATAAAACCAAGGAGAAAGAAAATGGTAATTGGTATTACTGGCGGCGTAGGCTGTGGTAAATCAACGGTATTAAATCTACTGGAAGAAAAATATGGGGCAAAGATTATTGAGGCGGATGCCCTCGGTCATGAGGCAATGAAACCGGGAACGGAGCCTTATCAAAAGATTTGCGATACATTTGGTGTTGACATCACAGGAGAGGATGGACAGATTCTGCGTCCTTTGCTTGCGGATAAAATCTATCGCGATGACAACGGCAGAGAGCGGCTAAATGCCATTGTACATCCCTTTGTGAAGGAACAGATTCGTAAGCAATTAAATGAATGGAAGGATGAACCGGTTGTCTGTCTGGAAACGGCAATTTTATTTGAAACCGGATGTGACACGCTCTGTGATACAATCTGGGCGGTTGTGACAGACAAAGAACTAAGGATTCAGAGACTTATGGAATCGAGAGGATACTCCCGCGAAAAGACAGAATCCATTATGAGAGTGCAATTATCGGACGAAGATTGGGAAAAACGATGTGATGCACTGCTTGTGAATAATGGAAACCTGCAAAAGCTGCAAGAAAGAATAGAAGAATTACTAGTCAGAAAGACAAATTTGTGATAGAATAATGGATATGTAGAATCTTTGATGAGGGAACAAGGTGAAAATGATGAACGCAGAAGACAATAAGCTTGTATTTGGATTGGATATCGGAACGAGAAGCATTGTGGGAACGGTTGGCTACCGGGTTGGTACAGACCGTTTTGTTGTGATTGCCCAGGAATCGATTGAGCATACGACACGTGCGGTGATTGATGGACAGATTCATGATATTCCGACCGTGGCAGATACGATTTATAAAGTCAAAGAGCGTTTGGAAAAGCGTGTGAGAGAACCTTTGTCAGACGTCAGCATTGCGGCTGCCGGAAGAGTGTTAAAGACAAAGCGCGTCAAAGCCCGCTATCAGTTTAGTTCAGAGACAAAGGTGACCGAAGACCATATTCGTTCTCTGGATATGATGGGTGTAGAACAGGCTTATGACGAAATAAGGAAAGAGCAGACCGACAGTGGAAAGAAGTTTTTCTGTGTCGGCTATTCGATTGTAAAATATTATCTGAATGGCTATCCGATGGAAATGATTGAGATGCATATGGCAAATTACATCGAGGTGGAGCTGATTGCTACTTTTTTGCCGGAAGAGGTTGTGGATGGTTTGTATTCGGCTGTTGAACTGGCAGGGCTGCATGTGGCAAGCTTGACACTTGAGCCAATTGCTGCGATTAATATGGCAATCCCGGAAAAATTCCGCCTTTTGAACATTGCACTTGTGGATGTTGGAGCCGGAACAAGTGATATTTCGATTGTAAAAGATGGAAGTATTATTGCATTTGGCATGATTCCGCTTGCCGGTGATGAGGTGACGGAGGCGATTGCTAAGAAGTATTTGACAGACTTTGAGACTGCCGAATACATAAAAAGAGCCTGTGAGCGCAAGAAGAGTGTTTCTTTTAAGGACATATTTGGAAGCAAAATTCAGGTAACAAAAGAGGATATTGCACAGATATCTGAAGACGCTGTGAAAAATATTACTAAAAACATTGCCGACCGTATTCTGGAATTGAATGGCGGTCAGTGTGTTAGTGCGGTATTTGTTGTCGGCGGAGGCGGTAAGCATGAGGGATTTACCGAGATCCTTGCGCATTATTTGGGACTGCCGAATGAGCGTGTGGCAATACGTGGTGCAGAGGTGCTCTCACAGGTTCAGTTTGAGCAGGAGGGAATTCGCAAAGATTCCACGTTGGTGACACCACTTGGTATCTGCATGACTTATTATGAGCAGAAAAATAATTTTATTCATGTAATGGTAAATGAGCAGCGTGTGAAATTATATGATAATGGCAAGGTATCTGTATTAGATGCCTGTGTCAGTTATGGTTTTTCCAAAGACAATTTGTTTCCGATTCGCGGAGACAGTATTCATTATACGGTAAATGGTGAAGTCCGGGAAAAGAAGGGCAGAGTTGGCGAGGTTGCTGAGATTAAGAAAAATGGAGCACTAGTCAGCTTGAATGATAAAGTAGAGGAAAATGATACGATTCAGATTCGACCTTCCACAAAGGGAAGTGCCGGGAAATTGCTAATCAAAGAGATTCCGGAGTGTAATGCGGAAATTACTGTGACTTTGTTTGGAAGAAAACTGTTATGTCCAAAGTTGGTTGAGGCAAATGGTGAGATGGTTTCCTCGTTTTACGAAGTCAAAAATGGAGACGAAATCTGTACCTATGATTATTATTCCGTTAAGGGATTGTTAGAGTTTGCCGGTATGGATGTTGATACTTTGGTTCTTTTGAATGGAAGAGAGGCTGGTTCATCGGCAAAAATTGTTGACGGTGATGTAATTACAAAAAGACCGGTTATTAAACCGGAAGAGCCGGAAAAAACAAAAGAAGAAACGATGCAGGAGCAGATGGATGAGGACCCATTGCTGGCTCCATTAAAACCGTTGCCGGATTGGATGAGTGATGTTCCGTTTGATACAGCAAAATTAGGGTCGGACGGAGAAGTGATTCCAGGAGCAAAGCAATTACAGCAGGAGAAAACGATTTCTACACCGGTAGAAGAAGTAACAGGGCCTGTATTTGTCACAATAAATGGAGATGTGGTCGAAATGCCGCATAAGAAAAACCCGATTTTTGTCGATGTGTTTGATGTATATCCATTTGATATGACAAAAGCTGGAGGAACGCGTTTAGTAACTCGAATTAATGGTGAAGACAAAGATTTCACAGAGCCTATTCATGATGGTGATAGGATTGAATTGTTCTGGGAGTCTTAAGGGAGGCTTTGCATGGAAGATAAAATTAAAGAATTTTGGAAACAAAAACAAGTTGTGTTTCATCACGTTTTTTTGGATGTTATGCTGTTAATTTACTGTATTGGTGTTTATTTTGCAGCAAATCAGGAGGTAAGCATTCGATATGCGGTTCTTTTTGTATACGCTTTGTTGTGTATTGTGACAGAATTAGTACATAATCGCCATATGCAGAAAAAATATGTTTATTCCAAGCGGATAATTCAGGTAGAAAAAGTGTATTGCTTTTTGCGGCCGGCACTTGGATTAGCTTATTATTATATGGCAGAGACAAAATTAGAGGGGATTATATTCCTGATACTGTTTCTGATTTATTTCTTTGAACTTTTTTACAGTGTTGCTCTTGGGAAAAAGGCTCATCGGGTTATTGTTTACGTGACTTATATCTGTCTGTATGGTATTATATCTTTTGTTATGCTTGTTGTGTTAGCACAAGATAACTTAAGCCGTGTTACGGTTGGAATTGCTATCCGTGAACTTGTGACGGTATCGGTTGTGCTTGTTTTAATTGTGGTAGTCAGTGAAATGATGTCTTACATGTGGGATTGTTTTGAAAAAGATATTTTCCGCCAGAACCGTGCACTGGAAGATTTAAATGAAGTCAATGATAAGATGAAAGAACAGCAGGAAAAAATCAACCGGGTAAATGAAAAATTAGGAGTTCAAAAAATCGAATTACAGCTTGCAAATAAAAAGATTAACCGTTCGCATGATGAAATGTCGGTGCAGAATGAATTGTCATCCATTATTATATCATCAATCGAGATAAAGGATATGTTAGATAAAATTGTTGATATGATACAGGTTCGATTGGATTTGGATGTTGTTGTAATTGTTTTGGAACAGGATCATGAACTTTATGTTCCGGGAATGGAAGAAGAACAGCGGCGGGTGTATGCCATTTCCTGTGTGTTAGGAGATGAATTCAAAAAAAAGGTGATTGAATCCATTGAACATACGGATATGTCAGAGATTCTCCGCATGACTCAGACTTATATACAAAATAATGTCACGGATTCTGTGCAGTTATTTACTAAATTAGAGGGTAAACAGGAACTTCCATCGGTGGTATGCCTGCCAATCCGGAATCAGGAAGAAAGACTGGGCACACTGTTTGTTGGAAAGAACAAAGAAAATACCTTTATGGACGGTCGTGCGTTCTATGAGAATATTGCCAGCCAGATTAGTATTGGTGTTGCCAATGCACGTCTTTATGCGAAGATGAATGATATGGCAATCCGAGATGATTTGACAAGAATTTATAACCGCAGACACTTAACGGAGCTATTAAGAAAGTATTTGGCGGAAGCTATGACGAAAAAAGTGCCGGTTTCACTTGCACTTTTTGATATTGATAAATTTAAAATGGTGAATGACACCTATGGACATCAGTGCGGTGATGAAGTGATTCGTTATGTGGCTTCGTTACTAAATCGTGGAGCACTCAAGCATGGCGGTATTGCCGGACGCTATGGCGGTGAAGAATTTGTTGTAGCATTCTTTGAAAAAGATTTGGATGAAACGTATCATATTGTTGAGGACATTCATAATCAGATTCGGAGTGAGGAAATTGTTTACGAAGGAAAACATATTTCAGTTCGTGCCAGCGTTGGTGTGGCAAGTTATCCGCAGACCTGCGCTAATCCGGGAGAACTATTGACAAGAGCAGACTGGGCGATGTATCATTCTAAAAAGAATGGACGTGACCGGATTACAATTGACAGTGAGAAGATAAGTTCTCAGATGTAATATAAAATGAGACAAATTGAGGTGGAAACACATGCAGTTATATAGTATTGCCAGCGGAAGCAGTGGCAATTGTATTTATGTCGGTGGCGAAGAAGCCCGGATTTTAATTGATGCAGGGATTAGCATGAAACGGATTCGGGAAGGCTTAATGGAGGAAAATTTTCCGATAGAAAACCTTCATGCTATTTTTATTACACATGAGCATACCGATCATATTTGTGGTTTAGGACCGGTACTGCGCAAGTACCAGATTCCTGTTTATGCTACGAAGGAAACGATTGAGGCAATATGGGAAAAAGGTGATATGAAAGGTGTTTCCGAAGATTTGTTCCATGCGGTTGTACCGGAAAAGACGGTTTCAATCGAGGATATGGAGATTATGCCTGTCAGAATTTCCCATGATGCGGCAAATCCCGTTTGTTATACGGTGCAGTCAGAATCGAAAAAAATCGGAGTTGCGACCGATATGGGCTGCTTTTCCAATGAAATCGTAGACCATTTGAAAGACTGCGATTCCCTGCTTTTAGAGGCAAACCATGATATTAACCTGTTGCAGGTTGGCAGTTATCCGTACTCACTTAAAATGAGGATTCTCGGTGAAAAGGGGCATTTGAGCAACGATGCCTCGGCAAGACTGATTGAAAAAGTGCTGCATCCCGGTTTGCAGCATATTTTACTGGGGCATTTGAGCAAGGAAAATAATTTTCCGGAACTTGCCTATCAGACCGTAAGTTATGAATTGGAACAAAACCCAGTTTGGAAAAAGATGGATACAGAGTTGTTAGTGGCAGACCGTATGGCGCCGACAAAACTGTTGACGATACAATAATTATGAAATAGAAAACTATTTCAGAATGGAGGAAGAAATGAAAAAGACAATAATTACTGTAGTAGGAAAGGACAGCGTAGGCATTATTGCAAAAGTATGTACTTACTTAGCAGAAAACGACATCAATATTTTAGATATTTCTCAGACAATTGTAGATGGATATTTTAATATGATGATGATTGTTGACTTTGCAAAGCTTACAAAATCTTTCGTGGATGCTTCCGAAGAGTTGGAAAATTTGGGCGAAGAAATCGGCTGCGTAATCCGTGTACAGAGGGAAGAGATTTTTGACAAGATGCATCGCTTATAAGGATTAGATTACGGAGGCTTAACTATGATAAATATAAATGAAGTCATTGAAACAAATAAAATGATTGATAAAGAAAATCTGGATGTGCGTACGATTACTCTTGGTATCAGCCTTTTGGATTGTATTGATTCGGATTTGAATAAACTTTGTGACAACGTATATAAAAAGATTACGACGATGGCAAAAGATTTGGTTGCTACAGGAGAAGAAATTGGAAAAGAATTTGGAATTCCGATTGTAAACAAACGAATTTCTGTTACACCAATTGCTTTGATTGGCGGCTCTGCGTGCAAGACACCGGATGATTTTGTTAAGATTGCACAGACACTTGACCGTGCAGCAAAAACAGTAGGCGTAAACTTTATCGGCGG
>ULTV01029474.1_pt1 | contig 11134 bp, 10 predicted proteins | sample 1957931 | NCBI WGS metagenome assembly ULTV01 (sample SAMEA4835743, study PRJEB28245) | human gut metagenome | biome: gut microbiome; material: fecal sample | place: Denmark | collected 2008
AGCGAGTGGCGTCATGCGAGGAAATCCGCAAGCAGATTGTACAAGTAGCTTGTGTAATTGCTATGGTGGCCAGCTGGAGGCAATCGAAATGGATACGAAAGACGAATATTCGACATCGGATGTCGCCATGGAATTGGCGATTGCGGTCAGCAGGCTGCAAGCTCGGATGAAGCATGAGGCCGGCATCGCGGAACGGGGCATCACCGCTTCGCAGCTTGCCATGTTGAAGCGGCTGGATACCGAGGGAGAACTGTCGGTATCGACTTTGGCCGCGTACGAACACGTATCGCAACAGGCCATCACCCAGCGTCTTGAACTACTGAGGTCCACAGGGTATGTCACACAGCATGCCGATTCGAAAGATCGTCGTCGTCGACTGGTCGGCTTGACCGATGAAGGACATGCGTTCCTCGCCCACGTAACCGCTAGCCAAACAACTTGGCTGGCGCATGCCATCGAATATGCATTGGATGACGGCGAGCGCGGGGACCTCGCCGCTGCGACCACATTGATCGAACGCATCGCCGCCACGGAATCGCTGCCGACGGGAGGCGACACGCGATGAAGACGGCTGATAAGACAAGAGAAACTCCCGCGTTTCCCAAGACCTTCATCATGGCGATGATATTTGGGGTCGGTCTCAACCCTGTCAACAGCACGCTTATCTCGACGGCGCTCGCACCGATTTCACATGATTTGCGGATTGATGCCGGAAGGGCGACCCTGCTGATATCTGCGCTGTACCTGACATGTGCCATCGCGCAGCCGACGGCGGGCAAGCTTTCTGAGATCATTGGTCCTCGCTCGGTGTTCATGGCCGGTGCGGCATTGGTCATGATTGGAGGACTACTGGGTGGTTTCGCCCCGAATCTCGGCGTGCTGCTGACGTCGCGTGTGCTTATTGGTGCGGGCACATCCTGTGGCTATCCTGCTGCCATGCTGCTGGTTCGCAGACGGGCTGATCGCATGGGATTGGCGGAACCGCCTTTGTTGGTCCTTTCCATTCTCGCTATGGTGGGACTGGCGCTCCACCTTCTTCGTCAACGTGTTGGTCGGCATCATCACGATTGTGCTGGGATTGGCAAGCATCGAGCCCGATGCGAAGCATGAACATCGCATGACCGTATCCTTCTTCATCGCGCATCTCGATGTCATGGGTCTGTTGCTATTCTCCATCACAATCAGCGCGCTGCTGATTGTTCTTATGAGTTTGCCTACTTTCGACAAGGTGTCCGGTTGCGTCACTGTCATCGCTTTGTTGGCTTTTGTCGCGTGGGAGTTGCATGCGGCAACGCCTTTCGTCGATGTGCGTTCACTCGCGGCGGATAATGCGATGACGTTGAATTTTCTGCGTGCGATGCTCACCATGCTTGGCGCTTATGTGGTCATGTACGCCTTGCCCCAGTGGTTGGAGGATGCCTGCCATATGAACGCCGGTGTTTCCGGCATGTTCATCATTCCGATGGGGGTGGTGGCGACAGTGGCTTCGTTATCCATCGCGAAGAAGCCGATAGTGCGCCTGCCGTTGATGGTGTGCTGTTCGGCGATGGTGGCGGTGGGCATGTTGTTGGCTTGCACGTCATCCGCTGGCATGGTCGTATTGCCGTTGACCGCCTCCGCTGTCGCGGGACTGGTGTTGGGACTCAGCATGTCGACCAGTCAGACCGTGCTATATCGCCGAGCGGCATCCGAGCATATTGGCACGTCGTCTGGTCTGCTGCGCACGTCCATCTATATCGGGTCTATCGGTGCGTCCTCATTGAGTGGCGTGTTCTTCGGTGAGACGGTCACTGATGGAGGGCTCCACGGCATTGGCATCACAGTTGCGGTTTTGGGGGTCGCCGCGCTATTGGCGACGGTTATGGATCGTACGTTGCGGTAGTCCGGGGAAGTTGTCCGCATCGTGAATGATGGTACGGACGGCCTCGCGTGCCGGATATACTGGACTGCGGTGATGGGACTCGCCTGAAGCCGTTACAGGCTTCGAACCGCAAACCCGCTGATGGTTCCTACGACATAGGGTGTGCTGTACCTTATGGCTTTCAGCGGTTGTGGCATCGCCATTCTTCCATGTCTGTCATATTGGTTCGGCACCTCGCTGGAAAGAAGATACATGGCACGACAACATATCATTCGAGTCGATCTCATATGCGTGGTGTTCCTTGGGGGATGCATCGGAACCGCATTACGCTACGCTTGTTCGGTCATTCCCGACTGCGGCGCATTCCATATCGGCACATTCGCGGCGAATATGGCCGCCTGCTTCGTATACGCGGCGCTTTCGGCATGGCTGGGAGGAACCCGCAGAACCGTGGGACGCGCGAAGGAATATGTGAACCGTGGATGTGGCATGGGCATGTGTGGAGGATTGTCCACCATGTCCACTCTCGCCCTCGAGGAATTCACTATGCTGCATGACGGCAAAGCCATGGATTGTGCGGCGTATTGTTGCACGACCTTCATCGTGGGCTGTCTGCTGGCATACGTTGGCGCGCATGTCGGGCTGCGGTTTGCCGGTACTGAGCATAACGATGGTGATCGCCATGCCATGGGCAAGGAGGCGGACTGATGAATAATGCGGTCATCGCCGTATCGGTGTGCCTGTGTGGTGGTCTCGGCGCCGCCGCAAGGTATGTTTGTGATTCCGTTATCAAAGCTTCTTGGCATAAGGCATTTCCTTTGTCGACCTTTGTGATCAACAGTATTGCCGGATTCCTGGCAGGCGTGATTGCAGGTCTGTACTCACGCCGGTTTCTGTCGGATCCCGCGCATGTGATGTTGGCGACCGGTTTCCTTGGTGGATTCTCCACATTCTCCACCATGATGAACGAATCCGTGACGTTGTTGCGCGGTGGGCGGATCACCGTGTTCGTGGGATATGTGCTGACGTCGGTGGTGGTTCCTGTGATGGCCGCGGCATTGGGATATTGCCTTGTCGTCTGAGACTGGAGCGAGGACGTTGACTCGGGGCGTCGTTTCATTGTCTCTGGGTATGGATGGTTTATGGATTACCGCGACGCGGATTGGATAGTTTTCCATGAAAACGAGGAAAAACTATTGTCTTTTCCGTGTTTCCTCGATACATTGGTGGCTGGCCGCCCATGACAATCGAAAGGACTGACCATGACGCAGCAGGGCATGTCGACCAAGTCGAGGCATCTGACCATTCCCGATCTCATCACGATAGGTGTGTGCACTGCCTTGTATTTCGTGCTGGTCGCCGTGGCCACGCTGTTCAGTTCCGTGGCTTTGATGGGATTCGGCATGATTCTTCTGCCTGCGGTCGCCGCATTGATCTGTGGTTGCGTATATATGCTCCTGGTTGCCAAGGTCGGAAAATTCGGCGCGATTAGCGTGATGGGCATCGTCGTCGGATTGTTCTTGTTCGTATCCGGACATTTCATCCTTTCCCTTGCTGCGAGCATCGTGTTTCCGGTCATCGCTGATGCCATCGCTCGCGCCGGGGACTATCGGAGCAAGACAGGTATCCTGGCGAGTTATGTCGTGTTCTGCTATGGGCTGACCGGTCCGATTCTGCCGTTGTGGTTCATGAAGGATGCCTATGTGGCCAGTCTGCAGGCCCGTGGCAAGGACTCGTCCTATATCGATGGTGTGTTCGCACATGTCAATACCGGCACGTTTTTCATTGCCATGATAGTGGTACTGGTATGTGCGTTGCTCGGAGGCTGGTTTGGGCAGCGTATGCTGAAGAAGCATTTTGCGAAGACCGGCATCATCTGATGGCCCTGGACCCAAGAACCAAACTGTACCTAGTGGCATTGGCCAACCTGTTGCTGTTCTTCCATGTCGACGTGGTTGTGGAGTCGCTTACAGTATTGCTGCTTCTTCTGCCACTGCTCGGCGCGGGACGATGGGCGGCTGCGGTACGCTTCGGTTGCATCTATGTATTGCTACTAGTGGGGACTTGGGCATCGACGCTTGACGATGGCGGCAGCTGGTTGCATATGCTTGGTTTGCTTTGTGTCGGCATCCGGATGATGATGCCTTGTCTGATTGCCGGCATATACGCATTCACCACGACTACGGCCAGTCAATTCGTGTGTGCCCTGCGGCGCATGCGCATTCCGGAGACGATTGTGATTCCATGTGTGGTGTGCATCCGGTTCTTCCCGACAATCCATGACGATTACCATCAGATTCGTGACGCGATGGCATTACGTGGCATCGCCCAGGGGACATTCGCCCTGCTCCGTCATCCGGCTCAGTCTTTGGAATACATCCTGATGCCGTTGTTGATGAACGCTACGGGGGTTGCCCAGGATTTGTCCGTAGCCGCACTGACCAAAGGAATCGGCATTCGCGGGCCTCATACATGTCATACCGAAATCCGCATGCATGGCATTGATTGGGCATGGATGGTCATCTGCACGGTTCCTCTGGCATTGGGCATTGGAGGAGCATGGTGAGTATCGGAAGTGATATCAATCGGATAGTCGCATGGACGCAACGGTGCTCATTCGCATATCATGCTGATGAAGCTGCTGAGGTCGATGCGCTGAATGACATCAGCTGTGCCATACCGCAAGGCGAGATTGCCATCTTATGTGGACAAAGCGGCTGTGGCAAAACCACGTACACACGTTTGCTCAATGGTCTGATACCTGGTTTCTATTCCGGCGATTTGCAGGGCATCCATATGACGTGCGGAATCCGCGCCGGATTGGCTCCTGTGGAAAGCTATGTGGGACAGGTGGGCAGCGTATTCCAGAATCCGAAGACGCAGTATTTCAATGCCGATTCCACCGATGAGCTGGCATTCCCCTGCGAGAATACGGGCATGTCTCCCGCGCGGATTCGGCAACGCGTGCATGATGTCGCGGAGCAGTTTCACATCAGGCATCTATTAGGTCGTAGGATCATGACGCTTTCAGGTGGCCAGAAGCAACAGCTTGCTGTCGCGGCATCGACCATGCTGGCTCCTGGACTCATCGTTATGGATGAGCCGACAAGTAATTTAGATATGGTGGCGATTCGCAGGCTGCATGACATGGTCTCCCGATTGAGAGCTGATGGAATGACCATCGTCATTGCCGAACACCGTCTTGCATGGTGCGCGGATTTAGCGGACCGTTTCATAGTGTTCGATCACGGTACGATTCTCGGTGAATATGAGGCGTCCGATTTTCTGGCGATGTCCGAACAGCGCGTCGCGGCATTAGGATTGCGCGCCCTCGATGACAGACCATACAGGCTTGCCGTGCATCGTAAACTCCAACATGGAGGCATTGCGCCCGACGAGGACAAGCGACAGGTCGTCATTGGTGTGCGCGGCCTGAGTGTAGGCCATACAAAGCGGGGACTTCTAGGCCGCAAGACACCCGTATTCGCACGTGATATTCCCGATTTCGACATTCACGAGGGTGAGATTCTTGGCCTTATGGGGTCGAACGGGGTTGGCAAAAGCACTTTGGCACGTACGCTATGCGGTCTTGCCGCTCCGTTGAACGGCATGGTGCTATTGAATGGGACGAAAGCGAGCCGCGGCGCTTTGACTCGTGCCGGATTTCTCGTCATGCAGGACGTCAATTACCAGCTCTTCTCCGATAGTGTTCGGGAAGAGGCATTACTGGGACTTGATGGGATGGATGACGCTGTGCGTGACCGATGCGATGCTGTGCTACGAGACCTCGACCTATTGGATTCCGTGCAGCGCCACCCGATGAGTTTATCCGGCGGTCAAAAGCAGAGGCTGGCTATAGCCTGCGCTTTGATGAGCGATAAGCGATTCATTGTTTTGGACGAACCGACCAGCGGACTGGACCGGTTGCATATGACCCAAGTCGGCGGACTTCTGCGAAAGCTCGCGGACCGTGGCAAAGCGGTGTTGGTCGTAACACATGATTATGAGCTTGCAGCGCTATGGTGCGACCGCATCATAGCGCTGGAAGACGAACTGCATAACGAACAGGGAGAAGAAGAGGATCGTCTGGCATGGACTTCAATGTGAACGATTGGCTGGGAGACTGGATTAGCTTCGAACATTTGATCAACAATCATGACCCGAACCTTGACCGGGCTTGGAAGGATTCGACGAAAGCCATGCGATCCAAGCCGCTGTTCGCGATCATGATGCTCGGCGATGCGCGACGCTTCTGGGCAAAAGCCTGCAAAACCTCGGGCAAGGAGTGGCGATTCCGCATTGGTGGATGGCATATCGAGCAGCCGTCCGCAGTTGGCGACGATGATGCTGTCGCAGGCTTTAACCTGACTTGGCTGGACGAAAAACGCACCCCCATCACAACACATGAATATCGGCTCGATCATGTGCACGACAAGGGGCTGGAAGGCAAACCCTGCTATGTGTTCCACGCTAGCGATGCCGGTGCCTCCGATCCCTTCGCCGTACTCATCGCGATGGAGCCCATGCCTGAACGCTCCGTGCTCAGACACGGGGGACTGCTCAGTCATCTGCATTTTCAATATGCCTCTGATGAAGGCGAACTCATCAAAGGTACTGGCAAACAAGCCACGCTCCGCCATCGCATGTGGTATCCCACCATGTGCGCCGCTGAAGGGACGTTACTTGATCAATGCAACATCGTACGTGCGCTGCATCATCTTCAAGCATGGCGGGAACTGCCTGTCCCATCATCAGACTGACTGCAGATGCCCGAAGATGGGACAATATCAGCATTGCGACGATTGTAGGTATCGTCCAGTGACGCTTTCCGGACATGCGGCGATCCGAGAAGGCGCTCCCTCGCATACTACGCGTCCGCCTGCTTCACCGCCGCCCGGTCCCATATCCACCACATAGTCCGCATTGGCAATCACGTCCAAATCATGTTCGATGACGACCACCGTCGCGCCATTCGCTACAAGTTCATCAAACACGTGCAGCAGCACGCGAACATCAAGCGGATGCAAGCCGATTGTCGGCTCATCGAACACGAATACCGCATCATGCTGTTTCCGCCCCATCTCGCTGGCCAATTTCAAACGCTGGGCCTCACCGCCCGACAGCGCGGGAGTTGGCTCGCCCAACGCAAGATAGCCCAAACCCAATTCATGCAACGTGGCAAGCTTCGTTTGGATCGGTTTGACATCTCGTAAGACAGGCATGGCATCGTCGACGGTCATTGTCATTAACTGCGGCATCGAATACGCCACTCCGTCGGTGCAGGGGAGCTTCAGCTCGGCGATTGCATCGGAATCCCGCGAGCCATGGCATGCCGGGCATTCGATATCGACGTCAGGCAGGAACTGCACGTCGAGCGAAATCGATCCCGTGCCGTCGCACGTCGCGCAACGCAGCTTGCCAGTGTTATAGGAGAATGCCCCCGCTTTCAGACCGATGGTCCGCGCAGCATCTGTTTTTGCGAACGCGCGTCGAAGATCGTCATGGACGCCGCAATATGTAGCGACGGTGGAACGTATGTTCGCGCCGATAGGCGTGGCATCGATAAGATGCGCCTTGGACACACCGTCCGCCTCGAGGAGCCGCACCTGCGTCGGCTGCGGCGACCTGTCGATCCGCGACTGCAAAGCGGGCATCAACATCTCCAGTACCATCGTCGTCTTGCCGGAACCGGATACCCCTGTTACGGCGGTCAGCCGTCCACGGGGAATATCTACCGATAACGGGCCGACGGTATGCAGACGGTCGGTTTCCATATGAATTCGTCCTGCGGAGAAGATTTCATGGGCGTCAATGTTGTCACGCACACGGTCATGAACGTTGCCACCCTGGGCAAGGAACGGCGCGATGCGCGATTCGCGGGTATCAATCACCTGCGGCACCGTTCCCTGCGCAATCACCTGACCGCCCTTTGCGCCGGCACCTGGCCCCATCTCGATGAGATAATCGGTTTCGGCCAGCACCCGAGTGTCATGATCGACCACTACCACGGAATTGCCATCAGCCACCAGGTCACGCATGACACCGAGCAGTCCGTCGACATTCGCGGGATGCAACCCAATCGACGGCTCATCCAGCACATATAACACGCCTGTGGTGCGATTGCGCACGGCGCGGGCAAGCTGCACGCGTTGGCGCTCGCCGGTGGACAGCGTGGCTCCGGCGCGGTCCAAGGACAGATACCCGAGACCGAGTTCCAATAAACGCCGTGACGTATTGAGGAACGATTCACAGATGGCGCTCGCCATGGTGCGCATATGTGGTTCCAGCGATTCCGGCACGGACCCTACCCAGGAAACGAGTGCGTCCAGAGACATCGCGGTTGCCTGAGCCAGATTGATGTCTCTGATACGTGGCTGGCGGGCGCGTTCGGAAAGTCTGGTCCCTCCGCAATCGCTGCAGGGACGCTCTTTGAGGAACCTCGCAACACGTTTAAGCCCTTTTTCGTCCTTGGCTTTGGTGAGGGCGTTCTCCACGGTGTATACGGCGTTGTAGTACGTGAAGTCGAGTTCGGCGAAATCGTCGCCTTTTTTCGGCTTGTATAGGATGTGCTTCTTGATGGCTGGGCCGGCGAACACGATATCTCGTTCTTGTTCGGTGAGTTGGTTGAACGGTACGTTGGTACGTACTCCCATGGCCCCGCATACTTGCTTCATCAAATCCCACATCAACGATCCCCACGGCAGCACGGCTCCCTCGTCAATGCTTTTCGACTCATCCGGTACCAAGGCGGAACGGTCGACTTCCCTCATGATTCCGGTGCCTGAGCATGTCGGACACGCGCCCGCGGCGTTGAATGCGAGATCCTCCGCTGATGGCGGATGCATGAGTCCGCCGCAGAACGTGCAATGCATCGGAAGCTCGGCGGCAACGTTCATCGTGGGTTGGTTGCGTGCTCCGCAGTGTTCGCACACGTGCGATCCGATCCGGGAGAACAGGAGGCGCAGACTGTTGAGCAGTTCGCTCATTGTGCCGAACGTGGAACGGACTCCAGGCACTGATGGACGCTGATGCAGTGCCAATGCCGCCGGAATATGACGCACCTCGTCGACGGTTGCGCGGCTTGCCTGGGTCATACGTCTTCTTGTATAGGTCGATAGCGCTTCCAGATAGCGTCGTGATCCCTCCGCGTACAGCACGCCAAGCGCGAGGGAGCTTTTTCCTGAGCCTGAGATTCCGGCTATGCCGACCATGCTGTTGAGCGGGATGTCGATGTCGACGTCTTTCAGATTATGTACGTGGGCTCCGCGCACTTCGATACATGAGGGGAGTGGCCGAGACACTTGTGTTTCGTATGCATAGATAGAAGGAGACGGTTTCATACCGGCAATTCTATGCTTGCCATATGGTTATCACATATACGGATGAAAAGAAATTCACCAAGGAACAGACCCAGCGACTGTTTCTTTCAGTCGGCTGGGTGTCCGGTCAATATCCTGAACGGTTGCATAAGGCGTTGATGGGGTCATCCACCGTATTCAGCGCATGGGATGGCGAACGTCTGGTGGGTCTGGTGCGAGTGCTTGATGACACGGAGATGGTGGCATACATGCACTATGTGCTGGTCGATCCTGAATACCAAGGGCGCGGCATTGCCGGACATCTTGTCGGCATGGTCAGGCAGCGGTACCACGATTACCTGTATATCGAGGTTATGCCTGAGGAAAGCAAGAATGCCACGTTCTATGAGAAGCATGGATTCCATATTATGGAGGATGGCGTCGCCATGCAGATATGCAATCCGGGAGAACGGCACTGACGGAACGGGCATCGGGCATGTCTTGAGAACTTCGGGCGGTGAGGGGCGCCATCTTTCGCCGGAGGCGTTTCCATTACCGCTTATATTTTTTGGGGTTCGGCTGTCAGATCTTGAATGAACGGCGGATGAATCCGTATACGGTGTCCCAGTAGCGTTTCGGATCCACGGCGGAGCTTTCCATATGATCGGCGTCCGGAACCAGCAGACGTTCGCGGTCGATGCTGGAGCAGGCGTTGTAGTTCATGTCGAGGAAACGTGGGCTGACCATGCGGTCCTTTCCTCCATGGATGAACAGCATCGGAATGACCGTATGCCGCAATGACGGTATGCAGGACGCTTCGGTGAAATCATAGCCGGCACGGCGCTTGCAGATCAGACCCGCCGCGTCCACACATGCCGAGGCGAGAAGCTTTGGCATGTGGAACATGCCTCGCGCGCTGTCTATGAATTCCATGCGGGCGGAAGTGTATCCGCTTTCGGCGATTGCCGCGATGACATTGCGTGGCAGTTCCGGCGTGCCGGTCGTCATCATCACCGTCGTGGCTCCCATGGATCCTCCGAATAGGAGAATGCGTGCTTGATCGTCGCTATCCACAATCAGCCGTATCCAATCAAGCAGATCATTGCGCTCCAACCATCCCATGCCTACATATCGTCCTTCGCTCAGATCCTGGGCCCGTTGGGATGGTGCGAGGACGGTGAAGCCCATGCGGGCATAGCGGTGTGCCCATTTGGCTTGTTCTTCAGGGGCTCCGGTATAGCCATGCACGCAGATGGCATATATATGCGGCGTCGGGTCGATGCAATCCGGATCGAAGAGCCAGCCATGCAGCTTAAGCCCATCGCGGCTGGTGATGGATACCGGCTGTTTCGTTTCGGAAAACCATTGCCCGGCCTCTTTGGCCTCGCCTTGGTTCATCTTTCCCTCGCGATCCGGAGCGATCAGCGCCTGATGGAAAATGGAATGCTTCCACTGCGTGTCGATGGCAAAGCGGAACAGCATATGTGCTGACGCCGCGAGCAATCCCGTCGCTGCGACGGTCGTGACGCCAGTCGCGAGCTGAATGTTGCGGATGAGCGCGGAATGGTCATGCGTCGTTGCCATTTTCTGATTCCTTACCACTGGTTGGTGCTTGTCTGACTACGATTGTACGTGGGTTTGCGCATAGTCCGCGTTTTATGCACCTTGCTCCTCTGATTGCAGGGAAATGTCAGCGCACCATGTATACTAGATAACTGTTGTCTTGGCGAGGGAGGTTCCGCCTCCGTTATCGACTTGGCGTATGATATGAAACTCCTTGGGTTTTTTATGCGGCTCGTCGGTGCGCCGAAACATAAGAACGATGTATCAAGGAGATATTGATTATGGCTACCACCATCACTCTTGAAGGTGCTGCTCGTACCGAGTTCGGCAAGGGCGCTGCCCGCCGCATGCGCGTCGCGAACCTCATCCCGGCCACCGTTTACGCCGGCGGCGAGGATCCGACCTTCGTGCA
>ULTV01036845.1_pt1 | contig 11109 bp, 8 predicted proteins | sample 1957931 | NCBI WGS metagenome assembly ULTV01 (sample SAMEA4835743, study PRJEB28245) | human gut metagenome | biome: gut microbiome; material: fecal sample | place: Denmark | collected 2008
GCTGCTAAGGAGCTGCCCGTACCCATGATGAATATTTTGAACGGCGGCCAGCATGCCGACAATAACGTGGATATTCAGGAATTTATGATTATGCCCGTAGGCGCTAAATCCTTCAGCGAGGCTTTGCGCATGAACGCCGAAATTTACCATAACCTGAAAGCGCTGCTGAAATCTAAAGGCTTGAGCACCGCTTTGGGCGACGAGGGCGGCTTTGCGCCTAACCTGAGCTGCAATTCCGAGGCTATCGAGGTTATTTTGGAGGCAGTGGAAAAGGCAGGCTATAAACCGGCTAAGGATATCGTTATCGCTTTGGACGTAGCCAGCAGCGAATTTTATGAGGACGGCAAGTATAATCTGGCAGGCGAGGGCATCGTTAAAACCAGCGAAGAGATGGTGGATTACCTGGCCGAACTGTGCGAGAAATATCCAATCATTTCCATCGAGGACGGCATGGCCGAGGACGATTGGGACGGCTGGAAGAAGCTGACCAAGAAGCTGGGCAAGAAGGTGCAGCTGGTGGGCGACGACCTGTTTGTTACCAATGAAGAACGCCTGGTGCAGGGCATTAAGAAGGGCGTAGCCAACGCTATTCTGATTAAGGTAAACCAAATCGGTACCCTGACCGAAACCTTTAACGCTATTGAAACTGCTAAGCGCGCAGGCTATACCTGCATTATTTCCCACCGCAGCGGCGAAACCGAGGATACCACTCTGGCAGATATCGCTGTAGCAGTAAACGCAGGTCAGATTAAGACCGGCGCTCCGGCGCGCACCGACCGCGTGGCTAAGTACAACCAGCTGTTGCGCATTGAAGAGGATTTGGGCAAGGCAGCCAAGTATAACGGCAAGCACGTTTTCTACAATATCAATAAATAAGCTTACTTGCAGCGAGAGCAGAGGCCTGAGGGCTTCTGCTCTTTTTTTGCGTTGATTTTACGCCTCTCTAGCGCCCGTTCCCCCGGAGCGCGGCAGCGCTTCAAATAAAATCCGCTCAATGCGGATTTTAGCTTGACTGGGGGGGACGAGAGTGTATAATATTGCACAAGAAATACTAATAAGAAAAGAATAATATCTGATGGAATAAATTAATAAAATTTAAGAATCAGGTGCAGCGATGCTTAATAGAGAAACAGGTGCAATGCCTGTGCTGTCCCGCAGCTGTATGGTGGAGCAGACTTTATATGTCACTGGGAAACCGGGAAGGCTAAGCCTGCTGTGAAACCGAGCCAGAAGAACTGCCTGATTTACATGCTGAAAATTCTGCGATAGACGGAAGGGCATATGGTGGAGAAGTGCGCCCTTTTGCTGTGAGCAGAGGGCGCTTTTACTTTGTGATTTTAGATTAAGCGGCAAGCGAAACACGGACAGCTCGGCAGCTTAATTTAAAAAATAAAATTAAGAGGTGTGGAAAGATGTTGAAGAAAAAGCAAGCTTTAGTGATGTCGGTGCTGTGCGCTATTGCCAGCGTAGGTTTCGTAATGAGCGCCGGAGCAGAAGAAGCTGCGAACGAAGAAAGACCTGTTTTTGCACTCGACACTATTGTTGTTGAAGCAGACAGAGAGGCATTACCGGGCGGTTTTGTATCCCGCGAAGGCAATTTAGGCCGCTTGGGCAACAAGAATATTATGGATATGCCCTTTACGCAAACCAGCTTTACGGAAAAGACCATTGAAAAATTTAACGATCCCAGCGCTCAGCTGACTGGAGTATTGATTAATACTCCGTCAGTTAAGAGCAGCAGCTATACGCTGTATAACGACTTTTCTATCCGCGGCTTGGGAATGACTGGCTATAACCTGTATGTCAACGGCGTACCCGGCATGTTTACCCAATCGACTATTCCTACGGATTTTGCCGAGCGTATTGAAATAATTTCCGGCCCGGCGATGGGCTTTAACGGTACTACTACGCGCCAGTCCGCCGGCGGTCTTGTTAATATGTACACGAAGCGTGCGGGCGACGAGGATCTTACTCGTTACACGCAAACCTTCTCCGGCAGTTCCTCCTTTGGCGAGCGTATTGACGTAAGCAGAAGATTTGGCAGCAACAAGGAGTGGGGCCTGCGCATTAACGCGCAAAATACGCAGGGTGAAGAGCTGACCGGTGTAGGCGAGGAGCTGACCAACAGGGATATCTTTATCAATTTGGATCACCATGATAAAAATAGCAAGACTAATTTATTTGCTGGCTACAGCTATTCCGAGCTGGAAAAATCTGCTCGTTGGTTCCAGTTTGGTACAGGTGTAACAACCTTACCCAGCGCTCCCAGCAATAAGATGAACTACGCTTATGACGGACAGGGAGCAACTTTGGACAGATGGATGGCAGTGTTGAATCACGAGCAAAAGATCAGCGATGATTGGACGGCTTTCTTCAACGGCGGTTTCTGCCGTTATGATTTGTTTAACAACAAAACTGGCAGAGCCAGCGAGCCTTATACAGTTATAAATAATGCAGGTGATTTCAACTCTGTGGACCGTGACGGCCCGCTTGCTATTAGCAATTATTATGGCGAGTTTGGCGTTAAGGGTAATCTTTATACTGGCGAAGTAAAGCATAATGTGGTTTTGTCGGTCGATAAGAGTTGGAACACCCAGTGGAGCGGTAGCGGTAACAAACCGATTGCGTTTGCTGGCAATATATATGAAGGACGCACGGAAAATTTCAATCCTGACTTAGGCAAGAATAATTTCTATAAAACCGGACACAGCGAATTTTGGGGATTGGCTTTAGTAGATACGTTGGAGTATGGCAAAGCACAGCTGATGCTGGGCGTGCATAACCAACATTCCGATGTTGACAGCTTTACTAGCGGCAGCAAAACTGGTTCTATCAGCAGTAGCGCTACCTCCCCGATTTATGGCTTTATTTATAAGCCTGTAGAAAATTTGTCTCTGTATGCCAGTCATACGGAGAGCTTTGCAGGCGGTTCTGCTGTTACAAATACGAAGTATACAAACCTAGGTGCGATTTTAGATCCTGCAAAAACTAAGCAGAATGAGATTGGTATTAAATATGAAAATGCTGGGTTGCTGACTACTTTAAGCGCGTTCAATATTAAAAAGGCTGGTACGGTCGATGAATTACGCAATGGCAAATTGTATTGCACTCAGGACGGCGAGGATGAACATGAAGGCATAGAGTTTTCCATTAATGGCAAAATAGCGCCTAAGTGGAACGTTATGGGCGGCGTTATGTATTTGGACGCTAAGCGTAATAAGACTTCCGATAGCAATAAGGATGGTGTAGGCGATTACGATGGCTATCGCGTGAACGGCGCTTCCAAATGGAACGGCGTTTTGAGTTTGGAATATGAAGCAAGCGATGATTTTTCTGTATTGGCAAGAGGATTGTATAACGGTAGCTCAACTATCAATAATGAAAAATTAGACGTTCCTTCATATTTTACTCTTGATTTGGGACTGAGCTATAAGACAAAGATCAATAATACGCCAGTTAAGTTTACGGCGATGTGCTATAATGTTACTAATAAAGATTACTGGATGCCCCAATCCGGCAGCAATTATCTTGTACTGGCCAATCCGCGTACTGTTATGCTGTCCGCACAATTTGATCTGTAAAAATCGCTTTAAGGGAGACGCCTTGCGCTCTCCCTTAACTTTTCTTGTATAGGGATTTATTATGCGACATTATTTTCATAAAATTTTTCTGCTGCTTTTAGCTGTTGGCCTTTTACTTGCTTTATCCGGCTGCGGCAAGGGGCAGCAGGAAAATATTGCTCAGGAACAGGCTGCTATTGTGGTATACGACAGCTTGGGCAGAAAAATTGAATTAACAAAGCCGCTGACGCGGGTAGCTATTGCCAACGCTTATAATACCGACCTGACGGAGCTGGTGTCGGCGTTGGGCTGCTTGGACACTATTGTCGGCATTGACCAGAATATTTTGTGGAATCCCGACGCCTTTCATCATAAATTTACTAAGGATCAGCTGATTTGCGCCCGCGAGGGCTTGGCTATCAATTATGAAAAGGTAATCGAGCTGAAGCCGCAGGCTTTATTGATTTCCAGCAAGGGCAGCTGGTATGACGCACAGGAAAAGCTGGGGCATTTCGGGATTAAGGTTATCGTTATCGATACCCATCATTTGGAGCAATTTGGCGCTAACTGCGAGCTGCTGGGAAAAATTTTTGCTAAGGAAGCCCGCGCTAGGGAAATAAAAGAATATTTTGGCGGGCAGCTGGCCTATGTACAGAAGCAGCTGGCAAATATCAGTCCTCGTAAAACGGTATATTTTGAATGCGGCGGGCCGGGAGCCACAACCATGCCGGGCAGCTATTTTTACAGTTTGGTACAGTACACTGGCGGCACTAATATTATGGAGGACGCCGTGGAGCGCCACATAGTTCCGGAGGCCGTGGTGCTGCGTAATCCGCAGTATATCGTTAAAATGGCTGACCGTCGCTGGAAATATTCTTACCAGCCGCCTATGGAGGAGGAACACCTGCTTATTAAGCAGGACCTTTTGCAGCGTCCCGGTTGGGATGAAATAGACGCCGTTAAGCACGACCGTTTTTTTCAGCTTTCGTATTTTTCCCACTGTGGTGCTTCCAAGATCATCGGCGTACTTTACGTAGCGAAATTTTTGTATCCGGAATATTTGCCTGACCTGCATCCGGAGGCTGTCTTTAAGGTGTGGCTGACAAAATATTTAGGGCTGGATTATGTGGCCGGGCATACATACCCTGCCATGAATCTTGATTATTGAAGGGGAAGGCTATGTTGATTGAAAAACAATATCAAGCTTACAAGCAGGCCGCGCAAAAGAAGATTTTGCTGGCAGCCGCTTTGGTAATAATAGTAGCGCTATTCTGCCTGACCTTTGGCACGGAGCTGAGCCTGTGGGAAGGACTGGAGGCTGTTGGACGCTACGCTTGGTCGCAAGACTTTAACGAAGAACATATAGCTGCGGAAAAGGTGGTAATTTTTTTGCGCCTGCCGCGCATCTGTCTGGCAATTTTGGCGGGCGTGGGTCTTTCTGTTGCCGGTATGATGATGCAGTCGGTAACGCGCAACTTTTTGGTCAGCCCGTTTACTTTGGGCGTTTCATCGGCAGCGGCCTTTGGCGCGTCCATGTGTATTGTTTTCGGCAGCGCGACGGTTTTTTACAACGATTTTTTGATCATCGGCAGCGCATTTATCGCTTCCTTATTAAGTATGCTGGTGGTTTTTGCCGTAGCCAGGCGTGTGGGTATTACGGCTAATTCCGTAATCCTTGTGGGCATTGCTTTGAATTATTTCTTTGCTGCTATGACTGCTTCCCTGCAATTTTTTGCTCAGGAAAATAAGCTGGCGGCTGTAGTGCAGTGGACCTTCGGCACCTTTAACCGGGCTAACTGGCACGCCGTCTGGATTATCGGCGTAGTACTGCTGGTATGTTGCTTGTACGCTGTACGCTTATTGCTGCAATGGAACGCTATGGCCAGCGGCGATGATGAATTGGTTAAAAGCTTGGGCATCGATCCGGAACGGCTGCGGGGAACGACTATGTTTTTAGCGGTGCTGATTACGGCGACGATTATCAGCTTTACCGGCGTTATTGGATTTGTGGGGCTGATTGCGCCACACATGGCGCGTTTTTTAGTAGGGAACGATCATCAATGCTTGTTCCCTATGTCGGCAGCCATTGGCGCAGTGCTGCTGGTGTTGGCCGACACCCTGGGCAAATTCATTCTGTATCCTGTTAATGTGCCGGTTGGTATCGTGGTTTCCTTCGTTGGCGTGCCGATTTTCATTCATTTAATTCTTAACGCCAGAAAGGGTGGCTTGTAAATGCTGACGATTAATAATCTATCCTTTGGCTATCACGCTGGCAAAGCTGTTTTGGATAATATTTCCCTGCAGGTAGAGCAGGGAGAGGTGTTGGGGATTTTAGGCCCTAATGGTACGGGCAAAACTACTTTTATTAAATGTATTAACCGTATTTTGCAGCCGCGTTCAGGGCAGGTGCTGTTTGACGGACAGGATATTGGTATGCTGACCCAGCAACAGATAGCCAGGCTGATGGCCTATGTGCCCCAATACATCAACAGCTTTTTCCCGATGACCGTTGTGGACGCGGTGATGATGGGCCGCCTGCCCTACGCCGGGCGCAGCTATTCGGAGCAGGACAAGCAGATTGTTTTTGACATTTTGCAGCGTATGAATCTGGAGCAGTTTGCTTTTCGCAGTATCAAAGAAATGAGCGGCGGCGAAAGGCAGCGGGTATTTATTGCCCGCGCTATGGCGCAGCAGCCGCGGCTGATAATTCTGGACGAGCCGACCAGCAGCCTGGATCTGCATAATCAGCTGTTTATTCTGCATACGATTGCCGGACTTGCCAAAAAGAACGGCATTTCCATCATTATGACCATACATGATTTGAATTTGGCCGCTATGTTCTGCGACAAGCTGCTGATGCTCAAGGACACGCATATTTTTGCTTACGGCTCGCCGCAGAAGGTTCTGCACGAGGATAATATAGACGCTATGTATAAGGTGCATACTAAAATAACTACGGAGGATGGCTTTAAGCATGTCCGCCTGCTGAAGAAGCTGTAATTTTTTCATTATATCAGCGTTGTTTGCACGCTTAAAAAGGGCTTTTACGGACCGCCTGCTGCTGCGGTCTGTTTTTTTGTGCATTTTCAGACGGTTCTGTTAAATATTTTGCAAAATTACGTTGTAAGCTCACTATATTTATGGTAAAATATCATGGTACAAAAATGTGAGGAGGTAAGCTCTGTGATTGAAACTGTCTTGATAGTTCTTGAAGTTATCGTTTGCATAGCTCTCATTGGCGCAGTTCTGCTGCAGTCCGGCAAAGGCGGCGGTATGGGCAGTACTTTCGGCGGCAGTGACGGTGCTTTTTTTGGCAAGGGCAATGATCTGGATTCAATTATGGCTAAGGCTACGATTTATTTAGGCGCTGCATTTGCCGTAATTACGTTGGCGCTGGCCAAAATCAACGCTTAATGACTGTGTTGGCGCAGTCTTGGCTTATTACTCATGTTAAAAAGGGCGTAACTGCGCTCTTTAAATTTTAAATTTTTTATAAAAAGAAAGGGGTTAGGGTCTTGAGTTATTTAATGATCTCCATCGTTGTTGGCCTCATTGCATTGGCAGTTGCTTTGACGCTCAGCAGCGCAATCGGCAAGGCTCCTGCTGGTACTCAACGCATGCAGGAAATCGCCGGTTACATCCATGAGGGCGCTATGGCGTTCCTGTACAGAGAATACAAGGCTTTGTCTGTATTCGTAATCGTTGTCGCTATTGTTATTTCTATGTTCCTGTCTCCGCTTACCGCAGTTTGCTTCGTTGCAGGCGCTGTTTTCTCTGTAAGCGCAGGCTATATTGGTATGACCGTTGCTACTAAGGCTAACGTTCGTACTGCTGAGGCTGCCCGTCACGGTATGCCGGAAGCTTTGAAAATCGCTTTCTCCGGCGGCGCTGTAATGGGTCTGGGCGTAGTTGGCCTGGGTATCGTTGGCGTTGCCGCAGCTTATATGCTTTTTGGCAATATCGATATCGTTACCGGCTTTGGCCTGGGTGCAAGCTCCATCGCTTTGTTCGCTCGTGTTGGCGGCGGTATTTATACCAAGGCTGCCGACGTTGGCGCCGACCTGGTTGGTAAGGTTGAAGAGGGTCTGCCTGAAGACGATCCGCGTAACCCGGCTACCATCGCTGATAACGTAGGCGATAACGTAGGCGACGTTGCCGGTATGGGCGCCGACCTGTTTGAATCCTATGTAGGCGCTATCATTTCCGCTATTACTCTGGGCGCAGTTGCTTACCCTGGCGGCGAAGGCGTTATGTTCGTATTCGAGCTGGCTTTTGCAGGCATTATCGCTTCCCTGATCGGCGTTGCTTATGCCCGCAACAGCAAATCCAGCAATCCGCAATCCGCATTGAACCAAGGTACCTATGTTGGCGGCGTTATCGTAATTGCTGCCGCTTACTACCTGTCCACTTCTATTTTCGGCAATGCCGCAGCTTTCGTAGCTATCGCTTCCGGCCTGATCGTAGGCCTGCTGATCGGCAAAATTACCGAAATCTACACCTCTGCTGATTATTCTTCTGTGAAGAAGATTGCACAGCAATCCGAAACCGGCCCGGCAACCACCATTATTTCCGGTCTGGCAGTTGGTATGTATTCCACCTTCCTGCCGATGATCTTCATCTGCATCGGCGTAATCCTGTCCTTCTTCAGCATGGGCGGCGCTAAGGACGCAGGCATGGGCTTGTTCGGCATCGCTCTGGCAGCAGTTGGTATGCTGTCCACCACCGGCTTGACCGTAGCCGTTGACGCTTATGGTCCTATCGCCGACAATGCAGGCGGCATTGCAGAAATGTCCGAGCTGCCTCCTGAAGTACGTGAAATCACCGATACTCTGGACTCTGTAGGCAACACTACCGCCGCTATCGGCAAAGGCTTTGCTATCGGCTCCGCTGCTTTGACTGCCTTGGCTCTGTTCTCCGCTTATGCACACACCGTAGGTCTGAAGGCTATCGACCTGCTGAATCCTGTTACTCTGATCGGTCTGTTCGTCGGCGCAACCCTGCCCTTCGTATTCGGCGCTATGACCATGGAATCCGTTGGTAAGGCCGCTTATCAAATGATCGAAGAGGTTCGCCGTCAATTCCACGAAATTCCTGGCCTGCTGGAAGGCAAGGCTAAGGCTGACTACCAAAAATGTGTAGACATTTCTACCGCAGCTGCTCTGCACGAGATGATTATGCCTGGCGTTATCGCTATCGTTGCTCCTCTGCTGATGGGCTTCCTGTTCGGCACCGAAGCTTTGGGTGGTATGATCGGCGGCGCATTGGCTTCCGGCGTATTGGTTGCTATTTTGATGGCTAACGCTGGCGGCGCTTGGGATAATGCGAAGAAATTCGTAGAAGCAAGCGGCAGAAAGCATACTCCGGTGCATGACGCAACCGTTGTAGGCGATACCGTAGGCGATCCGTTCAAGGATACCTCCGGACCGGCAATGAACATCTTAATTAAATTGATGACCATTGTTGCTCTGGTATTCGCTCCTGTTTTGGCAGCTAACGGCGGCATCCTGCTGAGCTTCTTCAAATAAGAGCATGCAAATGTTAAACGCTCCTTCTCCTTGTGAGAGGGAGCGTTTTTGCTTGCAAATATTTGGCTTTCGTGCTATATTAAATATAGAAGGACAACCGCCCACAAGGTGGGTTGGCCTGTTATTGGGTAAGAGAATCCATCCCGTCACTGGCCAAGTTTAGGGATGGATTTTCTTTATGCAGAAATTTTATTGACACATCAGTCGAATGAAGGTCAGCAATGCAATGATAAACATTCCGAAAGCCATCAGGTCTTGGAAAGAAAAGTTTTTCATAAGCATCACCTCCAATCTCATTAGATGAAGGCCAAACCACCCTGAACACGGTTGTCTGTTGATATTTTAACACAAAAAATTAATAAGAGCAACATATGTTTGCGATATTTTGGCGTAAAGGAGACGTTTTGCTTGCAAATATTTAGTTTTCGTGCTATATTAAACATAGAAGGACAACCGCCCACAAGGTGGGTTGCCAAAGCTAAGTGGTGGAAGGCCGCCCCTCGAACTAGGCAAAGTTTTGGGGCGGTTTTTCTATACCTATATAACGTGGGAGGATATTTTAATTATGCAGATTATGGCGGGGGCAGAAACCTTTTTGCTGCAAGGTAATAATGGAAAAGCAGTATTGCTGCTGCACGGCTATACCGGCACGGCGGCGGAAATGCGGCCCTTAGGCGATTATCTGCATACGCTTGGCTACACTGTGCTGTGCCCGCGTCTGCCCGGACACGGCACTACGGTGGAGGATTTAGAGCAGACGACGGCGGACCAGTGGCTGGCAACGGCTGCTGCGGCCTGCGATGAGCTTTTGGCTGGATACAGCAAGGTGTATGTTGCCGGGCTTTCCATGGGCGGCCTGCTGGCGATGGCTATTGCAGCCTCTAAGCCTGTGCGCAGGGCGGCACTGCTGTCCGCTCCTATTTATGTGCGCGACAGGCGCGTACCCTTTTTGCCGTTGCTGCGCTACTTTATCCGCTATTTGCCTAAGCGAAAGCGCAACTACCATGAGATGAGCAAGTATTGCCAGGCTTATACGCGAATGCCTACCAAGCCCTTAAGCAGCTTGTTTGCTTTGGTGAAACGCTGCAAGAAGCAACTGCTGCCGCAAATTACCATTCCCTGCCTGATTGCTCAATCGACTATCGAACATACGGTGCAGCCGAAAAGCGCACAGTATATTTACGATAATCTGGGAACGCCGCCGGAGCAAAAGCAGCTGCTGTGGCTGGAGCGCAGCGGGCATATTTTAACGCTGGACTGCGAGCGGGAAACGGTCTTTGCTGCTGTGGGAAATTTTTTTGAGGCTGACGAAAAGTAATAAGTTTGTAAATTATCCTGCGGCACGGCAGGATTTGTCAGAAATAGAGGGAAAGATATGGATAAAAGCCTTTTGGATAATAACGAATACAGCTGGTGCTTTGCCTGTGGCAAGGATAATCCCAGCGGTCTGCATATGCGCTTTGAAATTGACGACGACTGCTGCCGGGCTTATTTTACACCGCGCCGCGAGCATCAAAGCTATACGGGGCGTATGCACGGAGGGCTGGTAGCTGTGCTGCTGGACGAGGTGACAGGCAATTATCTGTACTGTAAGGAAGGCAAGCCGTCGTATACGGCGAAAATAGAAATTCGCTACCGCCAGCCCTTGGCTATTGGCGAGGAGGTTATTTGTACCGGCCGCGAGCTGCGGCGCAAAGGGCGCATGGTAGAAATGCAGGGCACCATCTGCCGTAAGGACGGCACTGTGCTGGCAGAATCAACTTCTAAAATGATGATTAAGGAGGACTGAGGCTTGCGCTGCTTGCAGCAAGCAGCCTTGGTCGTTTGTTATGCGAAAGCATGAAAGGTATTTAGGTTATGCATAAGAAAATTCATGAGAAAATTTTAAATTTGATGCGCGACGGCAGCTATGCGCCGCTGACGGCGGAGGAGCTACTGGACGCGCTGGCCGGAGAATGCAGCGCTACTGACTTTTGGCAGGATCTGCTGGCCTTGGAGCAAAACGGCGAGATTATCAAGACCCG
>ULTV01046251.1_pt1 | contig 11041 bp, 10 predicted proteins | sample 1957931 | NCBI WGS metagenome assembly ULTV01 (sample SAMEA4835743, study PRJEB28245) | human gut metagenome | biome: gut microbiome; material: fecal sample | place: Denmark | collected 2008
TGTCCCCTGCCGCTTTCGGCGCGGTAACGCTGCGCTGCGTCCGACTTGTTTCGCCGGAAGCTCCGGGGCGGCACGAAACGAGACCTGCCGGAGCGCCTTGCAGCTGGGAGCGCTCTCTCTGGGCGGCGGTGTGCATTTCTGACCCCATCATTGCCATCTGTCATAATTCACGTTTTGCCGCAAAGGCGTATACTCACCCCTTGCGTACACTTAAATTATAGCATGGGCTCTGCGTTTGTCAACTCTTTTCCGGCAAAAACCTTTCCTCATAGACAAGGCAGGCCAGCGGCAGCGCCTGAGAGGTCACGGCACCCAGATGCGGCGCACTTCCTGCACCTTGCCGCCCTGCACCACCAGCGTGGTATTATACACTGTCCAGTTATCCGGGTCCGCATTGATGACAGCCGCCACGGCCGAAGCGCCGGTGGTCTCCACCGCTTCGGCCTGCAGGTCAGCAGAGCTGTCCTTCAGCACCACGTTCTTCGCCAGCGGCAGCGTCTTTTCGCCCATCTCATAGTAGACAGGGTAGTCATCAAAGGTCATGGTCCGGTAGGTGTCATCCTCCAGCAGCAGGTCAAGACCGTACTGCTCCTCCATGCCGCCATTGATGGTGACAAGATGGTACTGATCGTTTTTCTCGATGCTCTTCACTGCAACGGTCACAAACTGGTTCCATGCAGCCCCCTCCTCGTGGAGGGTGATTTTGTCGCCAACGGCAAGGTTTTCAACATCCTCTTTTTTATAGAGGTCATAGCTGAAGATCTTTGCGGTCAGGCTACCATCCTGCACACCAGAGGTGATCTCCGCCGGAATAAAGGTGACCGTATCCTCCCTGTCGAGGTCATCCAGCGTCCATGTCAGCATATTGATGGGCTCTGTCACACCTTCCTCAGCCACATGGGAGGAGGCCGGCACTGCACTGGATGCGGGGGTTCTGGCGGGGGCACCGGAGCTGCCGCAGGCCGTCAGTGCGATGCCCGCAGCCAGAACAGCCAGAATCTTATATTTCAGGTTCATAAAAATACCTTCTTTCTTGACGCGGTAGATTTATTCCGCTACAATAAAAACGATTCAAAGACACATTCTATTTCAAGATAGAGAGGAAAATTTCCGTGAAAATCTTAAAAGTAAAATGTCTGGCCCCCACCCGGCTCGACAACTATCTGATGCAGCAGTTCCCGGCACTGAACCCGGGCCGCCTGAACAAGGCTCTGCGGGAGAACAAGATCAAGCTGAACGGCAAAAAGCAGCCCCTTTCCACCCGCGTAATGGCGGGCGACGAGATCAAGCTGTTCATCCTGGACGAGGTGCTGGATGCCGACAAGCGGGTGGAAGGCCCGGCGTGGAAGAACGCCCGCGGCCCGGCACAGGTCATCTACGACTGCCCGCAGATCCTGGTGGTGAACAAACCCGCTGGCCTTGCCGTGGACGGCCCCGAGGACGACACCCTGCTCAACCGTGCTCTGCTCTACCTCAACCAGCAGGGCGAGTACAAGGAGAACGATCTGTACACCCCGGCCCTCTGCCACCGGCTGGACACCGGCACCAGCGGCTTGGTCATCATTGCCAAGACCCCCGAGGCCGAGCAGCTGTTCCTTGAGGTCATCAAGAACCGCGAAGTCAAAAAGACCTACCTCTGCGTCACCTTTGGCCGCCCCACCCCGCCGGACGGCACCCTGGGCGGCTACCTGCTCAAGGATGCAGACCGGGGCATCGTGAAGATCGTGCCCGACAAGCAGCCCGGTGCCAAGGACGTGGAGACCCAATATGAGACCGTTGCCGTCTCCGGCCGTCTGGCCCTGCTCAAGGTCCGGCTCATCACCGGCCGCACCCATCAGATCCGCGCCCACATGGCAAGCATCGGCTGCCCCATCCTTGGCGACAGCAAGTACGGCAACAACACCGCCAACCGGGAGCTCAAGCTCAAGTATCAGGCCCTCTGCGCCTGGGAGCTGGTTCTCCCCCGCTTCACCTCCCCCGACTTCGCCGACCTTTCCGGCAAGACTTTCCGTGCGCCGAAGCCCTGGTATTACCAGCAGGTACTGGATGGAACGCTGAAGTAAGGCCGTATTTACTTTTGTTCAAAAGGAATGGGTGAAATCTTTATGGCAGTTCCAAAATACAACGAATTTTATCGGCTTGTCCTTGAAGCTTTGCAGGATGGGAAACCGCATTCCATGAAGGAAGTCCGGGATTCCATTGCACAGACGCTTCATCTGTCCGAAGAGGACATCGCTGAAACCTTACCCAGCGGCTCCGGCACAGTGTACTCCGGGCGGGTCGGCTGGGCAAAGACCTATCTCAAGAAAGCTGAAATGATCGACTCCCCTCAGCGGGGTTATATTGCCATTACACAGGCCGGTCGGTCGCTCCTTGCCAGCACAGAACCAATTACCAATGCCGTTCTTGCTCAGAAGTGCCCCGCGTTTCTCGATTTCTACCGGCCGCAGAATACAGACAACACCGCTTCTGCACAACCGCAGGCCAGTGTCCCGGATGACGCACCCGAAACACCGCAGGAGACCTTCGAGCGGGTGTATACTCTTATCAACAACCAACTGGCAGACGATCTGCTAACGGATATTCTGAATCAAAGCGCTGCTTTCTTTGAGCATCTTGTGGTTGATTTGATGAAGGCTATGGACTACGGCGATGGATTTGTTACCAAATACAGTGGTGACGATGGCATTGACGGCATCGTCCACGAGGACAAGCTGGGGTTCAACCTCATTTACATTCAGGCCAAGCGCTGGAGACCTGACACCACGATTGGAAAACCGGAACTCCAAAAGTTTGCAGGTGCCATGATGGGGCCGCCCAGGGTCGATAAAGGACTTTTTATCACCACTGCCAAGTTTTCGCCCAAAGCGAAGGAGTATGCCAATGCACAGCACATCATTCTGGTGGACGGTGAAAAATTGACCAACCTGATGATTGAGCACGGCGTGGGTGTTTCCACTCAAAAGACTTACCTCATTAAGCGCATCGACAGCGATTATTTCTCGGAAAACGACTGACCAAAAAGCGGCACCTCTCCGTGCAAACGGAAAGATGCCGCTTTTCTTATGCCTACTTATCAGATCCTCACCATATCCCGGGTGATCTCGGCCAGAGAGTGCGCGCCGCACATCTGCATGGTATCGGCCAGCTCGGCGGCGATTTTGTCGATGTAGCACTTCACGCCTTCCTCGCCGCCGCCGTAGACTGCGGTGACAAAGGGGCGGCAGATGAGCACAGCGTCAGCGCCCAGAGCCAGCGCCTTGAACACATCCACGCCGGTGCGGATGCCGCCGTCCACCAGGATCTTCACGCCGCTGCCTTTGAGGGCTTCAGCGATCTCCGGCAGGACCTCGGCGGTGGCGGGGCACTGATCCAGCACACGGCCGCCGTGGTTGGAGACCACGATGGCAGCAGCACCGGCCTCCTTGGCCTTAAGGGCACCCTTGACGGTCATCACACCCTTGACGATGAAGGGGCGCTCGGCCAGCTTGACGATCTCGGCCAGCTCGGCAACGCTCTTGCTGCCGGCGGGCGGGGTCATATTCTTCAGGAAGGGCAGACCGGCGGCATCCACATCCATGGCAACGGCAAAGCAGCCGCTGGCCTTGGCCTGCTCCATCTTGGCCTTGACAGTGTCAATGTTCCAGGGCTTGATGGTGGGCACGCCGCAGCCGCCTGCAGCACCAATGGCCTTGGTGGCCATAGTCATCACGTCGGGGTTGGTGCCGTCACCCGTAAAGGCGGCAATGCCGTTTTCGGCACAGGCGCGCACCAGCACGTCATTATAGGTCATATCGGTGTAGGTGTCGGAATAGTGGAGGTTCACCGCACCCACAGGGCCTGCAAAGAAGGGATACCTGAAGGTTTTGCCAAACAGCTCCACACCGGTGTCGGGGATACCGTTCTCGCACAGGGTGTCCATGTTCACCCGGATCTCCGCCCACTTATTATAATTGCGGATGGCCGTATCGCCCACGCCCTTGGCACCGGGGCCGGGGATCTGGTTTTTGCAGGCCACGCCGTTGCACACGGGGCAGGCCTTGCAGTACTGCCCGATGCACTGGCGGGCATTGTTCAAAACATCAGCGTAATTCATATCGCATCCTCCTGTTCAGGCTCTCTTTTTCGAGCGGAACCTGCAAATTCCAACCGTTCTCTGCCCACATCATAGTCCGTTTTTATGGGTTCGTCAAGGGGATTATCAGGTTCTGCTTTTTTAAACGAAAAAATGTATGGCGCAGAAACGTTGATTTTTAGATTTTTCAAATTTTTTCAAAAAAATCCTTGACAAAAGTCATCCTTTCAGGTATTATAGTGGAGCGCTGAGGGCCACGGCCCGAAACGCTGAAAACTGAAGATGTGGAAAGATGGCTGAGTTGGTCTAAGGCGCACGACTGGAAATCGTGTAACGTGTCAAAAGCGTTCTGGGGTTCGAATCCCCATCTTTCCGCCAGAAACCCCGGAACGAATGTTCCGGGGTTTTTCTGTTGACGTAAAAAGGAGTTTCTACAATGTCTGCTGCTATTACGATTGCAATGCCGCGCATGGTGCCGAACCAGCTGCTGGCGGAGGCCCACGCAAAATATCCCGAAAGCCTTGCCCGAGCCGGGGCAGAGATGCGCTGGATCGAGCTGGACGACCCCGAAAAGGCCGTGCAGGATGCGCTGGCCTGTGACGGCCTGCTGCTGCCGGGCGGCGGCGACATCGACCCGAAATTTTATGGGCAGGAACGCATCCCCGCCTGCGGCGAGCCCAACGTCCTGCGAGATACCGCCGAGCCGCTGCTGCTGCGCGCCTTCCTTGCCGCCGACAAGCCGGTGCTGGCCATCTGCCGGGGCATCCAGCTGATGAATGTTGCGCTGGGCGGCGATCTGTATCAGGACATCAAACCCTTTGAGCACGTCCCCCACAACGACCATTGGGGCAAGATCCACACCGTCACCGTGCGGCGGGACACCTTGCTCTCTCGCATTCTGGGGCAGGATACCGTACTGGTCAACAGCCAGCACCATCAGGCGGTAGACAAGGTCGCCCCCGGCCTTGTGCTGTCGGCCCTGAGCGAGGACGGCATCGTGGAGGGCATTGAGAAGCCGGACGCAAAGTTCTGCCTGGGCGTGCAGTGGCACCCTGAGTGGCTCAGCGCTGCCGACCCCGCCATGCAGAGGATCTTTGATGCCTTTGTGGCGGCCTGCAAATAAATTATAAAAAATCAAAGCCAACTTGAACGATTTTTAAGCTCTGGATCGTATTCCTTATAAAGAGAACAGGAGGTTCTGCCATGAAATCTTCCAAAAAGCGTTCCCGCGCCGTGGTCACGGTGGTGGCCTGCATTCTGGCGGTGTGTCTGGTGGCTGCGCTGGTTCTTTTCAGTCTGGTCAACAGCAAAGTCCGTGCCTTACAAAAGGGAGCGGCCTTTGAGTTCAGCTATAACATCACCGCACAGGACAGTGCCAGTACCCCGGCCCTGTACAATATTCTGAAGCAGGTGGGTGCAACCTCCGGCGATGTGGCCGGGCTGTATTCGCCGGGGCAGCTGCAATTGTACCTGTACCCCTCCGGCGGGCTTGCCCGCGCCGAGACCGGCGGCACCGACTTTTTCACCGACCTCTATATCGATGCCAACGACACCTACTTTGATGCCGGGCGGCTTTACCGCACCCTGCGGGATTCCATCGCGGACAGCGCGCCGCTGGTGGGTGCGTTCCTGCCGGAGTGGTCTCTGCCCAACTACATCACGCAGACCCAGCTGGCAAAGATCCTCGGCGTGCCCAACACGCAGGTGGCCATGCAGGAGATGTCCGGCTATACCATGACCCTTAGCCGCCAGTGCATCGTCCACCCCGATTATGCCAAAAAGGACTACACCTACTATCAGTTCCCGTCTGAGGGGGAGGACGCGGCTGTCCTCGTGGTGGGCCTGCCGCTGAAGTCCCTGCTCTTCGATGACACCATCCCCGTGGATGTGCATGTGGAGATCCCCGCCCACGGTGTCAACGCAGCCCTGAGCGGCACACTGGAAGCCGGTGTCAACAGTCTTTCGGCTCCCGTCAGTGTCATTTCCGACAGCGACATCAATTCCATTGTCCAGCTCCGGGAACGTCTGGAGCAGTTTGCCGATCTCATCAACACAGCGTTAAAGCGTGTGCAGTAACAAAAAAGCAGAGCCGTGCAGCGTTTGAACTGCACGGCTCTTATCTATTTCAGCGCTTATGCTCAATGTGTTCCTGGATCCATTTGCCGCCATCGCCGCTGCCCACCGCACTGTTATAGACAATGCCGGTCAGCTCGCTGGTTAGGTCGGACTTCATCTTCTTGTACTCCTGCTCTGCCTGATCCGCAACGCTCTGGTCACGACCATTGTCCCGCAGGTACTGGCGCAGCTCTTTCAGGATGGCGTTGAACTCCTTGTCACACTCGCCCTGAACACTGGTCAGCTTGGCGGTCTTGGACACCACGATGGAGACCTTCATCCCCAGATTGCGCTCCTCCACCGGGTGGGAGATATACTCATCGTAGGCCTCGTAGATCACGCCGTAGAGCTTGGATTCCGTCTGCTTCTTCAGGTTCTTCAGCTGGCGGATGTAGCTGTCGATTCTGGCATCCACCTCATTCTCCGAAGCAGCGGAGCTGCTGGAGGCATGGCTGCTGCCAGGGGCCTGACTGCTGGCCGCATGGCTGCCGGAAGCCGCAGAGGACGCGGGCACCGAGTGTGCGGCACTGGAACCGGACACTGCGGAGCTCACGCTGTCCGCCTTGCCTGCGCTGGCGGCAGAGGAGGCCTCACTGGACGAAGCTGTCTCCGAAGAGGAAATGCCAAGTTCCTCTTCCAGCTGTTCCAAAAAGGACGAAACCGGGGATTCTCCTGTTGCTTCACTGCTGACGGCGCTCTCGCTGGAGGCGGCGGCGCTGGAGGGCCCCTCAGCTTCCCCGCCGGGCAGAGCGGAGGACGGCACAGAGCTGGCCTGCGCCTCGGACACAGGGGTGCTTTTCCGCATCCCTGTCAGGATCAAAGCAGCTGCCACGATCACCACAAAAACGATGGCCGCAGCCAGCTGATAAAGCTTCTTTTTCTGCATCTGGCACAAAATTCTCCCACTTCAGATTTCGTTCCCGGCCTTTTGCCGCGCAGGAACAGGTCTATCATATCATCCCCGGGGGAGAATTTCAATGGATAAATCGTGAAAAATGTCGCCTAACTGCCTTTTTACGACAGGATTTCGTCCCATTTCACAGCCTGTCGGAGACGCGGTCAGTCTTTTTTCACAGCCACAAGAACGCGGATCTTTCCGCCCGCCGCGCTGCCGTGGGCATCGTACCAGCCGATGAGGCTGTAATCCTCGGCGTTGATCTTGGAAAGGGTGGTGGCGTAATACTTGCCCTTGTACCACAGATACACCTGCATGTCATCGGCAGTCTCATAGCGGGTGGAGCCGCTCCGCACGGAGGCGGCCCCCAGCTGATCCACCGTGACCGGGAGCAGCTGGGCCATGGTGCCCACACTGCCGGAAGCAGTCTTGCGCACCGAGATACCGCCCGCCAGCACGGGATACTTCACGCTGGTCTTATAGGTGGTCTGCTCACCGTTGACGTAGCAGACATAGTTCGCGCCGCTGCTCAGGTAATCCAGCACCGAGCTGACCACGCCCGTGGTGCTGTTGGCACCGATCTTGAGCAGATAGCTTGCCAGGCTGGCTGCGGTGCTGATGAGGTTGGTCACATCATCCAGCACGCCGTCCCGGATATCCGGATCATCCTCCGCGATCAGAATGGTCTGCTCTGCCATGGTCTTTTCCCCTTTTTGTCATTCTCGGTTCTAGTATAACAGCAGTTTCCTGCATTTTCCATGAAATTTTTCTAAGGATTTCTTAAGAAAACGCTTCTTCCGGTCAGACCCTGCTGCAGGGACAGAAAAAAGGCATCCCCGCACTTCACAGAACGAGGATGCCTTTCTCAAAACGGTTTTCTGCCCCAAAGCGCCCGCTCCGGCGTGGAGCCGGGCCGGGTCTCCGGCGCAGAGGCTTACATTGTAAACTGGACGGCGCAGAAGGCTGCATAGATGCAGAGCAGCAGCACGCCCTGCCAGCGGGAGAGCCTGCCCTTGAGCAGAGCGGGCACAGTCAGGAGGAGCATGACCGCGAACATCACGGGCAGATCCATGACCAGAGAGGAATTGATGCCCATGATGGTGGAGTTCTGCGGGATGCTGAAAGGCGACACCGTGATGGACATGCCGCTGACCAGCACCAGATTGAACACGTTGGCACCAATGACATTGCCCAGCGAGAGGGAGCCGTGGCCCTTTGCCAGCGAGGTGATCGCCGTGACCAGCTCGGGCAGAGAGGTGCCCAGCGCCACAAAGGTCAGGGCGATGACGGATTCCGGCACGCCCAGCGCCTGCGCGATCAGGGTACCGTTGTCCACCAGCAGGTTTGCGCCCACAGCGATCAGGGCCGCGCCGAGGATGAGCAGGCCGACCTCTTTGGCAAAGGACATTTCCTTTTCCGGCTCGTCCTCATCGTCTTCCGGGGCGGGGGCGTTTTTCATAGCCAGCACATTGCAGACCATGTAGGCCACGAACATTGCCAGCAGCACAATGCCGATGGGGCGGCTGAAGTAGCCGGTGGTGTAGGCCACGCCCGCATACAGGGCCGCTGCCACAAAGAAGAACAGCACCGGCACCCGCAGGCTCTTGGGGTCCACCTTGCCCGGGCGGACCGCAATGGTGATGGCCGCGATCAGGGCCGCGTTGCAGATGACCGAGCCAATGGCGTTGCCATAGGCGATCTCGCCGTGGCCGGTCATGGCCGAGGTGGTGGAGACCATGACCTCAGGCAGGGTGGTGCCGATGGACACCACCGTGGCACCGATGAGCAGCTCCGGCACCTTGAAGCGGCGGGCGATGCCGGTTGCACCGTCCACGAACCAGTCGCCGCCCTTGATGAGGCAGAGCAGGCCCACGATAAACAATAATACAGGGATCAGCATATAAAATCTCTCCTTTTTAATCCATAGAGTATTATACCTGTTTCCCCTGCAAAACGCAAGCAAAATCGTGCATTTTTATCCAGCCTTCTCCACCTTTTTGGCGTTGGGGTAGATGCGCTCCATCCGGGCATTGTCAAAATGCTCATCCAGCAGCACATCCACCGCATTGGCCGGAGCCGCGCCGCTGGTGCGGGCATCGTAGCGGGCCAGCGCCAACGCACTGGTCACAAGGTTCACGGCCATGAACACGGCCAGCAGAGCGGTCATCCAGGGGCGGATCCTGCGCTTGACTGCCTTCATCCCCTTTGCCACCAGCGGGTAGCCATAGCGGATCCAGGTCACAGCCGCAATGCCCCAGAAGAAGCAGTACAGCAGGTTGATGCGCCCGCCCAGATTGAACTTGAAGCCGCTGTAATCCCAGAACACGGTGCCGAACAGCAGCTCTGTCACGGCGCTGCACACATACTCATACGCGCCGCCCAGAATCACACCGAACCAGAAGATGCGGCTCTCGCTCTTCTGTTCGCCGCCCCGCAGCAGGATGGAGGCCAGCACCAGCGCCAGCCCCCACACCACGCTGAACGGGCCCCAGACCAGGCTGGAACGGCTCATCCAGACCCCGGCGGTGATGCGGCAGAAGATGGTCTCCACCACATCTCCGAGGAAAGCCCCGATGACAAAGAGCCAGAGCAGGTCGGCAAGGGAGAGCTGCTTTTCGGCACTGGTGGTGGGCTCCGGACGGGCCGCAGCAGGGTACGCCCGCTGGATCCGCTTTTCCACGCTGGCGGTAATTTTCTGCCGCAGCCTCTCCGAGCCCCTGCCCAGCTCCCGATTCAGCTGCTCGAGCCGTGGGTGGCGGTTCGCATACCGGCTGACCACCACCATGGCAGAGATCTGGTCAAGGACGGCCAGCGCCATGCCGACCCACACCACAGCGTGGAACAGCAGCGGCGGCAGGTGGGCGCAGAGCCGGAACAGCAGGTCGTTGCCCCAGCGGACTGCAGCCATGCCCAGCAGACCCCACAGCAGGGAGTATTGCAGGCAGACATAGCCGTCCAGATTGAACTTTTTATCGGAGTAGTCCCACCAGCGGCGGTGGTGGATCCGTTCCAGCAGCTTGGCGGTCAGCCACTCCACCACCGTGGCATAGATCATGCTGCCGAAGAACAGTGCCGCCAGGCTGGCGCGCTGATCGTTCAGGCCGATGGTGATGAGCACCCCTGCCGTGCCGTACACAAAGCAGAAGGGGCCCGAGGCCACGCCGCGGTTGGTGAACCGGCGGCCCTTTGCGGTTGCAACAACGGTCTCGCCTACCCAGCCTAAAAAGGAATATACCAGATAAATTACACAAAGAGTATAGAAATTCAGGTTCATAGTGCTCCTTTCCCGGAACAAAAAGGGGCCGGGAAGCGGCATTCCCGACCCTCTTTGTCCAGTTTACGAATTACAGCTGGCTCTTATACAGTGCCTCGATCTCCTCCACGCTGGTATCGCGGGGGTTGCCGGGGCGGCAGGCATCTGCAAAAGCAGACTCGGCCAGGAAGTGGATATCCTCTTCCTTCAGGATGCCCTGCAGGTTTGCGGGGATGCCCACATCCGCGCTCAGCTGCTTGACGGCGGCGATGGTGGCATCGGCGGCCTCGGCATCGTTCATCTCGTCAATGCCCTTCACGCCCATGGCCTTGCCGACCGCGCGGTAGCGCTCCCCGGCAACGGTCTTGTTGTACTCCAGACCCACCGGCAGCAGGATGGCGCAGGCCACGCCGTGGGGGGTATCATACAGAGCGGACAGACCGTGTGCCATGGAGTGGACGATGCCCAGACCCACATTGGAGAAGCCCATACCGGCGATGTACTGGCCCAGAGCCATGCCCTCGCGGCCCTCCGGGGTGTTCTGCACGGCACCGCGCAGGTTCTCGCTGATGAGCTTGATAGCCTCCAGATGGAACATATCGGAGATGGTGCAGTGGCCCTTGGTGATATAGCCCTCGATGGCGTGGGTCAGAGCGTCCATACCGGTGGCGGCGGTCAGGCCCTTGGGCATGGAGGACATCAT
>ULTV01059477.1_pt1 | contig 10937 bp, 4 predicted proteins | sample 1957931 | NCBI WGS metagenome assembly ULTV01 (sample SAMEA4835743, study PRJEB28245) | human gut metagenome | biome: gut microbiome; material: fecal sample | place: Denmark | collected 2008
CCGCATCCTGTAAGAGCAGCAATGACCGCTGCTGTTGTCATAGCTAAAACGATGTTCTTCTTCATAATCGATCCTCTCCTCTTTGTTTCTATCTTTTTCTATGTCTCACATGTGTGATGTTGATACGCATTATAATGTATAATTATTCTTTTGTAAAGCACTTTTTTATGTTTTTTTTACAGATTATGCATTTTATACAATATTCAGTGCATAATTATATTGTTTCATGCAGTTTTTTCAATGTTTTATACATTATCAATGCATATATTCATCTTGATAAAGCGTTAATATTTCTTTTTTTTGCATAGCGCGTCACCTCTTTCAAATTTCCGGCATACATTTCCGGCATACGCTGCTGGGGCAACGTAAAAAGCAGCCCATCTCACTCCAGCGTGAAACGGGCTGCTCTTCTATTTTTTACCAATATCAGATTTCAGCAATATTGATCAGTGTAAGTTCTTTTGCACGATTTTCCATACTTGTCACAAGCGCTCTCGCAGTATCGACCGCAGTGAGAACGGTAACGCCTGTCTCGATCGCATTCCGGCGGATGATAAAGCCGTCATGGCTTCTCTCTGCGCCCTGTGCTGGGATATCGATGACAAGGTCGATCTCATGTCCAAGGATCAGGTCAAGAAGGTTCGGAGACTCCTGCTCGATCTTTCTTACCGGAATGACCTTTACGCCGTGCTCATTGAAGTACTTCGCGGTTCCTGCGGTACAGAAGATGCGGTATCCCTGTGCCTTGAATCTCGCTGCGATGTCGAGCATCTCTTCCTTGTCGGAATCACGGACAGTCATGACCATGTTCTTGTACTTCGGAAGCTTGATGCCTGCGCCCTGGAATGCCTTGTAAAGAGCTTCATTAAAGGTCTTTGCGATACCAAGACACTCACCTGTAGATTTCATCTCCGGTCCAAGGCTGATATCAGCGCCGCGGATCTTCTCGAAGGAGAATACCGGCATCTTCACTGCATAGTAATCTGCCTCTTTCTGAAGGCCCGGTGTGTAGCCGAGTTCGCGGATCGTGTGGCCGCAGATGATCTGGGTTGCGAGCGGAACAATCGGGATTCCTGTTACCTTGCTGATATACGGTACGGTTCTGGAAGAACGCGGGTTTACTTCAATGATGTAAACATTCTCGCCATCAACGATGAACTGGATGTTGATCATACCTTTGACATGAAGTGCTCTCGCAAGCTTCTCGGTGTAATCCACGATTGTCTTCTTATTGTTCTCGGAGATGCTCTTTGCCGGATATACGGAGATACTGTCACCGGAATGGATACCGGTACGCTCGATATGCTCCATGATACCCGGGATCAGGATGTCGGTGCCGTCGCAGATCGCGTCAACCTCGATCTCCTTACCCATGATGTATTTGTCGACCAGGATCGGATGTTCCTGGGCGATCCGGTTGATGATGCCGATAAATTCATCGATATCTTCGTCACAGATCGCGATCTGCATGCCCTGTCCGCCAAGAACGTAGGACGGGCGGACGAGTACCGGGTAACCTAACTCGTTTGCCGCCTTTTTCGCTTCTTCTGCGGTGAATACGGTATGTCCCTTTGCTCTCGGGATCTGGCATTTCTCAAGAATCTCATCGAAGAGCTCTCTGTCCTCTGCCGCGTCAACGTCCTCAGCAGCAGTTCCAAGGATCGGAACGCCCATCTTCATTAAGGCCTCGGTCAGTTTGATCGCTGTCTGTCCGCCGAACTGGACAACGGCTCCGTCCGGTTTCTCGATATCGACGATGCTCTCGACATCTTCCGGTGTCAGCGGCTCAAAATACAGCTTGTCTGCGATATCGAAGTCTGTGCTGACGGTCTCCGGGTTGTTGTTGATGATAATGGTCTCAAAACCTTCTTTTGCAAACGCCCATGTGCTGTGTACGGAACAGAAGTCGAACTCGATACCCTGTCCGATACGGATCGGGCCGGAACCAAGTACCAATACCTTTTTCTTCGGGTTTGTCTTTATGACTTCATCCTCGCTGCCAAAGCAGGAATAATAGTACGGTGTGGTCGCTTCAAATTCTGCCGCGCAGGTATCTACCATCTTGAACGCTGCGGTGATACCGTTTCTGTAACGCATCTCTTTGATGTCCTCTTCGGATTTTCCGGTCAGTTCCGCGATCACTTTGTCCGGGAACTCGATGCGTTTTGCTTCTTTTAAGAGCTCTACGGTGAGCGGCTCGTTCTTTAACGCTGCTTCCATCTCAACGATGATCGCAAGCTTATCGATAAACCACTCATCAATCTTTGTAATCTCATGGATCTTTTTGTAATCCACTTTTCTGCGCAGTGCTTCCGCGATCACCCAGATTCTGCGGTCATCTACCACATGAAGCTGTTTTTCCAATTCTTCATCGGAGAGTCCGGTAAAATCATAGGACATCAGGCTGTCCACATGCTGCTCTAAGGAGCGGATCGCTTTCATCAGCGCGCCTTCAAAGTTGGTGCAGATACTCATGACCTCACCGGTCGCTTTCATCTGTGTGGTCAGAGTACGTTTTGCCGTGATAAATTTATCGAACGGAAGTCTCGGGATCTTGACTACGCAGTAATCAAGCATCGGCTCAAAGCTTGCGTAAGTCTTTCCGGTGATCGCGTTCTTGATCTCGTCCAAGGTATAACCGAGCGCGATCTTTGCGGCAACCTTTGCGATCGGATATCCGGTCGCTTTGGATGCAAGCGCGGAAGAACGGCTGACACGCGGATTCACTTCGATTACGCAGTACTCGAAGGACTCCGGATTGAGTGCGTACTGTACGTTACATCCACCGGTGATATTTAACTCGGAAATGATCTTTAACGCGGATGTACGGAGCATCTGATACTCTTTGTCGCCCAGTGTCTGGGACGGAGCAACTACGATACTGTCTCCGGTATGTACGCCGACCGGATCGATATTTTCCATATTACATACGGTGATGCAGTTTCCTGCGGCATCACGCATTACTTCGTACTCGATCTCTTTCCAGCCCGCGATGCAACGCTCTACCAGTACTTCTCCGACACGGCTCAAACGCAGTCCGTTGGAAAGGATGTCGATCAGTTCATTCTCATCATGCGCGATTCCGCCGCCGCTTCCGCCAAGTGTGTAGGCCGGACGCAGTACGACCGGATAACCGATGGTGTTGGTGAACTTGATACCGTCTTCCACATTGTGTACGACCAGGGAAGCCGCTACCGGCTCATTTAATTTTTCCATGGTATCCTTGAATGCCTGACGGTCTTCCGCGCGGTAGATCGTCTCTGCCGTCGTACCGATCAGCTTCACGCCATGTTCTGCAAGGAATCCGCTCTCCGCAAGCTCCATACCAAGGTTCAGACCAGCCTGTCCGCCGAGGGTCGGAAGCACGCTGTCCGGTTTTTCTTTTAAAATGATCTGCTTTAATACTTCAACGGTAAGAGGCTCGATATAAACCTGATCCGCAATGTTTTTGTCGGTCATGATCGTAGCCGGATTTGAGTTTACCAGACATACTTCCACGCCTTCTTCTTTTAAGGAGCGGCATGCCTGTGTTCCGGCATAGTCAAACTCCGCTGCCTGTCCGATTACGATAGGACCTGAACCAATTACTAATACTTTTTTGATCTCTTTATTTCTTGGCATTATTTCGCTCCTCCCATCATTTCAATAAACCGGTCAAACAGATAGCCGGAATCCTGCGGTCCCGGACACGCTTCCGGATGAAACTGCACGGTAAAAATATTTTTTCCGATGTACTTTAATCCTTCGTTCGTTCCGTCATTTACATTGACAAAAGCAGGCTCTGCGATATTTTTATCGAGTGTATCCGTATCCACCACATAGCCATGGTTCTGTGAGGAAATATAGACACGGCCGGTCGCAAGATCCTTAACCGGATGATTTCCGCCTCTGTGTCCGTATTTCATCTTGTGTGTGTCAGCTCCGGTCGCAAGCGCCATCAGCTGATGTCCGAGACAGATCGCAAAGATCGGCGTATCCGAATCATATAATTTTTTGATCTCTTTTATGATGTCCGCACAGTCCTTTGGATCTCCAGGTCCATTGCTGAGCATGATGCCGTCCGGATCTGCCGCAAGGATCTCCTCTGCGGAAGTATGTGCCGGATAGATCGTCACTTCACAGCCTCTCTCATTTAAAGAACGGGCAATATTTTCTTTCGCGCCAAAATCCATCAACGCAACTTTCTTTCCTTTTCCTTCTAATACTCTCTTTTCCGTACAGGTGACCTTATCTACCACATTTCCGGTCCTGTATTCTTTTAAACGGGGAATAATCTCATCTACATTATAATTTTCATTTGTGGTGATCATACCATTCATGGTTCCCTTTTCACGCAGGATCTTGGTCAGCGCTCTGGTATCGATGCCTGCAATCCCCGGTATGTCGTGTTTGGTAAGGAAATCCTGGATCGTGCCTTCGCAGCGGAAGTTGCTCGGCATTCTGGATAACTCCCTTACAATATAGCCATCCGGCCACGGACGTCCCGACTCCATATCCGGTGTGATGCCATAATTTCCGATCAGCGGATAAGTCATGACAACTGCCTGTCCCGCATAGGACGGATCTGTCAGAACCTCCAGATAGCCCGTCATGGATGTGTTAAACACGATCTCACTTATGACTTCTTTTGTGGAACCGATACTGGTTCCGGTAAATACATTCCCATCTTCGAGTATAAGAAAAGCCTTCATTCGTTTACCTGTCCTTTCTAATTTTTCTCAAAAAAAAAGAGGTAAAATCTCTTTTTCATCGATCACTTTTCCGTATAAAGGTAGTGCAGGACAGGCGAAAAGCCATAGTCCTGCTTTTTATACCTAAATTGTAAAAAGTGTATCATATCCAACTTTTTTTTTCAACCTTTTTAGGGAACAAAATCTACCGAGATTTTATTCACATAAATATGTAATTTTATTCATTTTGCCAATCCCGGACACCTTCCTACTGCACCGGAAACTGCCCGAGGTAATGTCCGTCCGTGGTATCCATACTGTAATAGTAGACACCGTCAGAGATCAGTCCTCTTGCCACCATTCCGTTCCAGTGATAGAACACAACTCTGCCATACGGATCATAGGAAAATCCGGTTGTGATCAGTGTTCCGTCACTGTTTGCAAATCCGTAGTCCAAACCATTTGCAAACTGGAACCAGCCGCTTTGTTCCATCGCGCCGTTTGCGTTTAAGTAGTATACACTGCTTCCGACAAACGTGATCTGATCCTTATAGAGATAACCCTGGGAATCAAAGTAGCAGGTATATCCCACACTCGGACAGTACTGGAAGTTTGTAAACACTTCGTGCCCTTCCGTGTCAAGATAGATGATATGTTCGCCGTCCGGATGATAAGTCAGGCGGTCTTTCATCGGGGTTCCGTCCGCCTGCATGTAATAAGTGTAACTTCCGTCAAAGACAAACCGGTTGATCAAAAGATTCTTATCTTTGTCATAACACCGGAGATTTCCATCACTTCCCCGGTAAAACGAAATTCCGTTATAAGTTGTCACAAACGTTCCCGATGGTGTCTCCGGTTCCGATGGTGTTACCTGCGTCTGTTTCCAGTGCGCGTACAGCGTCTGATCCGCAGAAATGGAAACGACCGAGTCCGCCTTTATCCGGGTTCCCGCACTCGCATCGGTGTACCATCCGAGAAATTCATAACCATCTCTGGCCGGCGTCGGAAGCGTTCCGTAGGTCTTTCCCTTTGTCACGACCACAGAAGATGTAGCTACATTTCCACCGTTTGCATCAAAATGTACCGTATATGTGCTAACTGGCGTATGTGCAGCATCCACTGTGTACGCTTTGATGCGGAAATTTGCATTATCACTGGCGCCATAATCATTCCATGTCAACTTACTCCAATCACTTGCCCATCCCCACAAAAAGCTCTGTCCATCTTTAGCACTGGCCACACAGTGAACAGATTTTCTAAATTCCCCATCAAAATCGCTCTCGCTGCGTTCCATTTGAAGTCCAACTGACTGTCCGTCTTTTTTTACTTTTACAATTACAGAAAACGTATCTCCCTTCTTTAAGTCTACTTCCTGATTTAGCTTTACCGTATAAGCTCCTGCGAAACTGGTAGTTCCTGTCGTTGTCGCTTCAGAAATCTTCGTCCCACTTTCCGGATTTTTAGGATCTGTTAAATTTTTATAAATATTAACTGTATAAGTAACTTCTGAAGTAGTTGGCACAAACGATACTGCTTTTAATTTTTCTCCATTTTCCGCCTTTGATGTAAATACATTTGCAGCAGCAAATTCATTGCTCTGACTAAGGTTTGATGACAATATGCTTCCATCATACTGATAATTATGGTCATAATTATCCGACGGTTCTGCCAAAAATACATATGCCGCATTGCTTAAGGACGCGTCTGCATAGGACATCCAGAAATATCCGGACCGGCTCATATCATCACTGCCCCAGCTGTTTCGGATCAGCCATGCGCCATCGGCAGACGGCTGGTCGGAACTGTCACTGCCAAAATTGGTCCTGGAAAAAGTATCATCCCATCCTACGATCGTAACCGCGTGTCCGTCTCCACTCGTCGTATTGTTATAGTACGCATTCGTGGAATAGGAATAGGCAAACGATCGGTCGAGATAACTCACTCCGACCGCGCCGTACTCCATGATCGCTTTTTTCACCTCCTGCGGATCTGTTTTGATATTGATCCTGTAATAGTTCTGCAGGTGCGCGACATCATAGCTGTATTCATAAGACGCATCCAGGCCACTGCTCAAGGTCGCTGCGGCTTTACTGTACGGAACCGCCGTTTCATCCGCAGCACCGATCCAGTTCATCAGCGATACCACTGAAAAATTATAATTTCCACCGAGATTCAGATAGTTCGGATACGCATCCGAAACACAGGACACAGAATCCCCTTCTGTGCCGCCAAGCGGGTCTGTGCTGCTGTGATAGGTAAAGTACGCAAGCTGAAGTTCCGACAGATCTTCTGAAGTCTGATAGTTACGCAGCAGACTCAACTCCGATGACGCGAGAGACGCAAATGCCCAGCAGGTTCCATAGGGATTCTGGTTGCGCACCGCCGGCAGTGTATATCCTCCGGTAAATCCGGATGCTTTCGGGTTGTATACCGGGGGAACCTCGGCATCCCTTAAAAGCGCTTCCGATCCGTCCTCCTCTGAAAGCGGCGGCACATCCATATCATCCGTCGTCCTGAGGTATCCACCGGCCGCTTCTGTCTCCTCTTCATTTTCCGACACGGTTTCCCCGTCATCGATCAGGGTGACATCTGTCACGGTCAGTTCATCACTGTCCGTGGTATCCGCCCAAAGCGTCATCGGGATCATCCCGGAAATGAAAAACGCCGCCAAAGCACCGGTCAGCCATTTTTTTCGCATACATTATCCTCCTTTGTAATACAGTCACATTTTTATGCTCATTATACCATAAACGCCGTTTCTTTTCCATCGCTATTTCAGCCTATTCCCGCCAAAAAGCGCAAAAAAGCCGCATGCCCCGCCCGCAATCCTGCGAACAAAAGCATACAGCTTTCTGCTTTTTATTTCTATTTCATTCTTTCGGTATTACCGGTAATTACTGTACCGGGAACTGTCCAAGATAATGACCGTCCGTGGTATCCATATTGTAATAATAGGTTCCGTCAGAGATCAGCCCTCTCGCCACCATTCCGTTCCAGTGGTAGAATACAACTCTTCCGTAAGGATCACTGGAAAATCCGGTTGTGATCAGTGTCCCGTTCGAATTTGCGTATCCATAGTCCACACCGTTCGCGAACTGGAACCAGCCTCCCTGCTCCATCGCGCCGTTTGCGTTCAGATAGTATACGCTGTTTCCGACAAATGTGATCTGATCCTTATAGAGATAACCCTGGGAATCGAAGTAGCAGGTATATCCCACACTCGGGCAGTACTGGAAGTTCGTGAATACCTCATGTCCTTCCGTGTCAAAGTAGATGATATGCTCTCCGTCCGGATGGTAAGTCAGACGGTCTTTCATCGATGTTCCGTCCGCCTGCATATAGTAGGTATAACTTCCGTCAAAAGCAAACTGGTTTGTCACCAGCTGATTTTTTTCATTGTAGCAGCGTGTTTTTCCATCGCTTCCCTTGATAAAGGTCTTTCCGCCATAGCTTCCTACCTGTGTACCGGAAGTCTTCCAGTGCGCGTACAGCGTCTGGTTTGCTTTGATCGTTACGGTCGTTCCTGATTTTATCTGCGTTCCGCTGTTCGGATCTGTGAACCAGCCGAGGAACTGGCTGTTTGATTTGGTCGGCGTCGGCAGTGTTCCGTATACATCCCCAGATACTACCGTTTTGGATGCCGTACCCACAGAACCACCGTTCGCGTTAAACGTAACTTTGTAAGTAGCCGGTGTGATATTGCTTGTATATGCCTTGATTCTGAAGTTCTTATTGTGGTTTACACCATAATCAACCCATCTTGTTCCGGATTTAAAGAAACTCTGTCCCTTCTTCGCAGTTGCCACACACTTGATCGAATTCCATAAGGTTGTGCTCTGTTCTGCCTGAACCGATATACTCTCTCCGGACTTTTCCAGTTCAACGATCGTTGCGAACGTTGTCCCCTTCTTTAAAACTACGCTCTTATTCAGCTTGACCGTATACGCTCCCGCGTAGGAAGTCTTTCCTGTTGTCGTCGCCGATGATATCAAAGTTCCGCTTTCCGGATTGGACGCGTCTTTGAGATCTTTGTATACACGGATCTTATAATTGACTTTGGAATTCTCCGGCAATACAAAAGATACCGCCTTTAATTCCTCATACGCATTTGAATTCGCTTTAAATACGTTCGCCGCTACCATTTTACCGCCCGAAGCCATACTGATATTGACAGACGCGATACTTCCGTCGTACTGGTAGTTATGTCCATAGTTGTTTGCCGGCTCTGTCAAAAATACATATGCCGCATTCTTTAAAGATGTATCCTCATAGGACATCCAGAAATATCCGTACTTGCTCATGTTATCTTTGCCCCAGCTGTTACGGATCAGCCAGGCACCGTTTCTCGACGGCTGCTTTTTAAAATTGGTCTTTGAAAAATTGTCATCCCATCCTACGATAGAGATCGCGTGATTCGTATAGGCGGATGAATAATTGTAGTACGCATTGGTACTTGAGTTGTAGTAGCTGTCGCTGTGATAATAACTTGCCGCAACCGCTCCGTAGGTCATGATCGCCTTTTTCGCACCATTAGGGTTGGTCTTTATATCGATCAGATAATACCCCTGCACATGTGCAGTATCCTTATTATATTCATACCCGCTGCTCAGTCCGTTGCTTAAGGTGCTGCTCGCCTTGCTGTACGGAACTGTGGATTCATCCGCAGCCCCTCTCCAGTTCATCAGAGATACTGTGGAATAGATATAGTTTCCACCACGATCCAGATAATTCTCCGACGCATTAGACAGATAGCTTACCGAATCCCCGGCAGTTCCACCAACCGGATCCTTGCCTCCGTGATAGGTAAAATACGCAAGCTGAAGCTCGGAAAGATCCTTTGACACATTATATTTGCGCGCCAGACTCATTTCCGCCGAAGCAAGCGAACCAAATGTCCAGCAGGTTCCATACGGATTCTGGTTGCGCACTGCCGGAAGTTTATATCCTCCGGTAAATCCCGAAGCTTTCGGATTGTAGGTCGCCGGGATCGAAGATGCCGTCAGCGCCTCATTTTCCAGTTCCACATCATCCATAAGCGGTACATCGGTATCTTCCGGTGCCTCAACATAACCACCGTAGATATCCTGTCCATCCTCGGTCTGTCCGATCACTTCTTCCTGGAACACAGTACCCTCCGGCACACCGGATTCTGTTTCAATCACATCTCCTTCCGGCGCGTCCATAACGATATCTGTTTCCTCGTCTGTTCCGTCCTCTGCCGCAAACAGTTCTTCCCCTGCTTCCGCCTCCGGGAGCGCCATGTCATCCTCTGCTTCCGCTTCTGTAATGACCGGTTCTTCCTCTGCTTCTGCCTCATCGACAACCGGTGCCTCTTCTGCTTCTGCCTCCGCTTCTGTCTCCTCGACAACGATCTGTTCACTCTCTGCCTGAAAAGGCTCTGCAAACAGTGTGGTTGGAGTGGAAGCAAACAGCATACCGACTGTCAGTATACCAGCTAACCATTTTTTCTTCATTTTCTGATAACTCCTCCTCTTTTCGTGTTTGGTTTGCCTGTCCATTATAATATAATGCACTTTTTATTTCCACTATTTTCTGTTTTTTATCTTTCCGCTATTCATGCCGCAGCGCCTCGATCGGATCCAGATTTGCCGCTTTATACGACGGCAGCATCCCAAACAGGATTCCGATCACCATGGAAAAAAGCACGGCTCCCACGGCCGCCGGAGCACTGATGGCAACCGGTGTCTCGCTCACTTTTGCGATGATCTCGGCAAGCGCGATCCCGACTGCGACACCGATGAGCCCGCCGAAACTCGTGAGCACCGCCGCCTCGGTCAGAAACTGCGCCAGGATCTTTCCTTTTCTTGCCCCGATCGCTTTCTTTAACCCGATCTCCTGCGTGCGCTCCGTCACCGACACGAGCATGATGTTCATAACGCCGATACCGCCGACCAGAAGGGATATCCCCGCGATCCAGATCAACATTGTGTTGGTGGACGCGCTGAGTTCCTGGATCTGTTTTGCCTGCTCTAAGAGATCCTCCGCCTTATACTGGATCGTATCGTCGGAAACGCTTAAGTGGTCGTTTAAAATTCCGGCGCATTCCTTTCCGACCACAGTCATATCATCCGTGCTCTCCACCTTCACGATCAGATTCTGCGGTTCATCATACTGATAAATGATCGGCCAGGTCGTATCCGGTATGTAAACTTTTCCACTGCTGTCTTCCGCGTAAGTGTAATAGTCATCAATGCTGTTTATGACCGGCTCAAATGTCTTTTGCGCAACTATGATCCCCACGACCAG
>ULTV01017011.1_pt1 | contig 10918 bp, 10 predicted proteins | sample 1957931 | NCBI WGS metagenome assembly ULTV01 (sample SAMEA4835743, study PRJEB28245) | human gut metagenome | biome: gut microbiome; material: fecal sample | place: Denmark | collected 2008
CCGGAGCAGCGCTCCGGGGACCTTTTATACGGTTTTTGTCTGTTTAGGCTGCGGAGTCAAAGGCTTCTTCCATCAGGAAGATGGTGCCGCCCTTTCCGCTTTCCACAATGGCGTACTGGCGGAGGGCGCCGTCCGCGTCCACATAGGAGATGCCCCGGTTGGGGATCGTTTCCACAAAGGGAATGGCCAGCAGGAGGGGACGGTCCGGGGAAAGGGCATCCGCCGTGTAGAGGTCATCCTCGCGGGTGAGCGTGAGCTGTTCGCCGTCCTCCCGGAAACCTACGATGAAATAGTGGAAGTCCGTGACGGAACGGGTGGGCAGGAGAACGATCTCGGCCATGGGGTCCTCCTCCCGGTAAGCGTCATAGCCGCCCTCCGTCAGACCGGCATCCTCTGCGGGAAGGATGGAGAGGGCCTCGCCTTCCAAGGCGGGGGGTTCGGTTTGGTCGGGAGGATCGGAGGACTCCGTCTGCTGGGGCGTCTGCTCCGGGGCGTGATCTGCTGGTTGGCCGCAGGCTGCCAGACACAGCAGCAGGGAAACGGCCATCAACAGGGCCAGAATGCGTTTCATGGGATCACTCCTTTACAAGCGGGAAAGCTCAGTCCTTGTCCTTGGCGGCTTCAATGGCCTTGACCTCCTTCAAGGTCCAGCCGGAAACCGTCAGGTCGGCGGCCATCACCGGGTCCACAGGGACAGCCAGATACATATTGTTGCCATAGGTATAAGCGCCGGAGGTGACGCCGATGACCTGACCGTGGGCGTTCATCAGCGCGCCGCCGCTGCTGCCCCGGGAAATGTCGGCGGAGTTGACAATGCAGGGCAGGGCATAACGGTCCAGCTCATGAGCGGTGGAGCCGATGATGCCGGAGCTGATGGCCAGCCCCAGACCCAGAGGGTTGCCGATGGCGTACACCGGATCGCCGGGGCGGATGTCCGCCGTGCCCACCAGATCCAGATAGTTGAAGGCGGAGGTGGTGCGGCGGGACTGATTGGTCCGGGAGACCTTGATCACGGCGATGTCGATACCGGTATCGTAGTAGAGGACCCGCTCTACCTCGTAGGTTTCTCCGTTGAGGAGGGTGGCGGTGGCCTTGATGGAATCCTCGATGGAGTGATAGTTGGTGACGGCCAGACCGTCGGCGTTGATGAAGAAGCCGCTGGCGTCGGCGGAGGAGACCTCATCGTGGACCTGCTCCTCCGTTTCATACAGGCTGAGCTGGAAGGCGGCGGAGAGGTAGCGGTCCGCCAGCTGGCGGGCGGTATAGTCCTTGTTCAGCAGCCCCAGAGCGTTGGCGGCAGAGGCGGTGCAGACGCCGAGGTCCATTAGGCGGGAGAGCACCGTGGTCTCCGTTTCCTTATAACAGAAATCCAGAGCGCCATAAATGGATTCCGCCAGATCGCCCATGGAGAGGATGCCGATTAGCTGGCGGCCGGTGAGTCCGATCCGCCAGGCGAAGGCTGCGGCGTCGGAGATCTCAAAGTCCCCGGTCTTGTCGCTGTAGCCCAGCATCCGCAGCAGCATAGCACACCAGGCGTCGGCGTTCAGGTGACCGTTGGGATCAAACTGTACGTTGCTGACGCCGGAGATCCAGCCCCGGCGGTTGGCGTAGTTCACAGCGGTGCGGGCCCAGTCCGGCACATCCCGGAAACCGGCAAACCAGCCGTCGGTGTCCGGCTTTTTCTCGCCGCCGGCCAGACGGACCAGCAGCACGGCGGCCTGAGCCCGGGTGGCGGGCTTCGTCAGATCCCGACTGGGATCTTCGGAGAGCAGATGCAGCACCGTCAGGGCATCGGCCCGGCGGGCAGCATCCCCGGTCTGGGCGCTGGCCATGGGGACGGCGCAGATGAGAAGCATCACCGCGCACAGCGCGGATAACAGTCGTTTTTTCATGAAAAAGGCTCCTTTTGGATTTGGTGGCCTACATTGTAGCACCGAATGGACCGGATTGCAAGACGCCGGAGCGTTAGGCAAAAGAGGTGGAGATGGACAGTAGACAGCGATCAAAAAAACTGGTATGATAAACATATCGAGGAAATAAGCTTAACTTTTATGATAAAGGAGTGACTTGAAATGGAACTGAAAGACATTTTGAGCAAGTGCGATCACACGCTTCTGGCCCAGACGGCCACCTGGGACGAGATCAAGGCCATCTGCGATGACGGCATGAAGTACGGCTGCGCCAGCGTGTGCATCCCCGCCAGCTATGTGAAGCAGGCGGCGGAGTATGTGGCGGGCAAGCTGCCTATCTGCACCGTCATTGGCTTCCCCAACGGCTATGACACCACCGCAGCCAAGTGCTTCATGGCCACCGACGCCGTGAATAACGGCGCGGAGGAAGTGGATATGGTCATCAACCTCGGCTGGGTGAAGGACCGGAAGTGGGAGGACCTGCTCTCGGAAATCAAGGCCATAAAGGAGGCCTGCCACGGCAAGCTGCTGAAGGTCATCATCGAGTGCTGCTTCCTCACCGACGAGGAGAAGATCAAGCTGTGCGAGATCGTCACTGCCTCCGGCGCGGACTACATCAAGACCTCCACCGGCTTCGGCGGGGGCGGCGCCACCCGTGAGGACGTGGCCCTCTTTGCCAAACACATCGGTCCCAACGTGAAGATCAAGGCGGCAGGCGGCATTGCCAACCTGCAGGACGCTGAGGACTTTATCAACCTGGGCGCTTCCCGCCTGGGCACCAGCCGCATCGTCAAGGCCGTAAAGGCCATGGAAAAATAAGGAGGTCATCATGGGAACCCCTCATAACGAAGCAAACAAGGGCGATTTCGCCAAAACCGTACTGATGCCCGGCGACCCCCTGCGGTCCAAGTTCATCGCTGAGAATTTCCTGACGGAATTGAAGCTGGTGAACAACATCCGGGGCGTTCAGGGCTACACCGGTCTTTATAAGGGCATCCCGGTGAGCGTCATGGCCTCCGGCATGGGTATGCCCTCCATCGGCATCTACTCCTACGAGCTCTACACCCAGTACGATGTGGAAAACATCATCCGGGTAGGCTCTGCCGGAGCTCTCCGGGCGGATCTGGAGCTTGGCAGCGTGGTGGCCGGTCAGGGCGCCTGCACAAACTCCGCTTATCTGGAGCAGTATGAGCTGGGCGGCACCTTTGCCCCCATCGCGGACTTTGACCTGCTGATGGCAGCAGTGGAAAGCGCCAAGGAACTGGGTGTGAAGATGCCGGTGGGAAACCTCTATTCCTCCGACACCTTCTACGATGCCGCCGGACGGAACATGCGCTTCCAGAAGATGGGCGTCATGGCGGTGGAGATGGAGGCTGCGGCCCTGTACTGCAACGCTGCCTACACCGGCAAGCGGGCGCTGGCCATCTGCTCCATCTCCGACAATCTGGTGACGGGGGAGGAGCTGTCCCCGGCGGACCGGCAGAACACGTTCACCAACATGATGAAGATTGCGCTGGAAGTCGCCGTGAAGATGGCGGACTGAGACCGATAGACTGTTAACGCTTCCTGAAGGGAACACCCCGCCCGATCCCGGGCGGGGTGTTCTTTTATGCGTGAAAGATATGGCAAAATTGAAAACAATTCGGGTTTCTTATTGCATTGCCCGGGTGAAATTGTTATAATGACATAGACCCTTGAGGTCGACCCTTTTAAAGAGCTTGCACCCGGCTTCCGAAGCCATACATAGGCTGTGATCCCTCCGGGGAATACGGCACGGTGCGTTTCAGAGCGGGAGCGGACGTTAAAAGGAGAAAACATGAAAGAGGTAGATTCCAATGAAGAAGTTTCTTGCTTTGACTCTGGCATTGGTCATGTCTCTGTCCCTGGTAGCCTGCGGCGATAAGAAGACCGACGATACCAAGACCGATGCGCCTGACCAGACCGAGCAGCCTGCTGAGAACGAGGGCGCCTATAAGGTCGCAATGATCACCGACTACGGCGACATCACCGACCAGTCCTTCAACCAGACCACCTATGAGGCCTGCAAGGCATTCGCCGAGGACAACAGCATCGAGTTCAGCTACTTCAGGCCCGCCGGCGATAACACCGCCGACCGTGTCGCCATGATCGAAAAGGCCGTTGACGAAGGCTTCAACGTCATCGTCATGCCTGGCTACGCTTTCGGCGGCGCCATCGTTGAGGCCGCTCCCGAATTCCCCGATGTGAAGTTCATCGCGCTCGACGTCGCCGCCGGCGACCTGCTCGAGACCGCCGTTGCCAAGGCTGGTGAGTCCTCTGACTTCAACCCCAGCAACTGGGATCTGAACAAGTATGTTGATATGAGCAACGTGTACTGCGCTGTGTACCAGGAAGAGCTGTGCGGCTACATGGCCGGTTACGCTGCTGTGAAGCTGGGCTACAAGAACCTGGGCTTCCTGGGCGGCATGGCTGTTCCCGCTGTTGTCCGTTATGGCTAAGGCTTCGTGCAGGGCGTTGACGCCGCTGCCGCCGATCTGGGCCTGACCGATGTGACCGTAAACTATGTCTATGGCGGCCAGTTCTTCGGCGACGCTGACATCACCGCTGTGATGGATACCTGGTATGCCGGCGGCACTGAGGTCGTCTTCGCCTGCGGCGGCGGTATCTACACCTCCGCTGTGGACGCTGCCAAGAAGGCTAACGCCAAGGTCATCGGCGTGGACGTTGACCAGGCTGGCGTCATCGCTGGCTACGCCGGCGTGGAAGGCATGACCGTCACCTCCGCTATGAAGGGTCTGTATCCCACCACCTATGACACCCTGACTGACGTTATCGTCAACGGCAACTGGGATGCTTACAAGGGCAAGATTGCTACTCTGGGTCTGGTGTCCGGCGATGATCCCGAGTTGAACTATGTCCAGATCCCCATGGGTGAGGGCACTCAGTGGTCTGACAGCTTTACCCAGGATGACTACAAGGCCATGGTGAAGGATATGTTCGACGGCAAGATCACCGTTTCCAACGATGTGAGCAAGGCTCCCTCTGACTTCGCCACCGTGATCGCTGTGGAGGACCAGGGCGCTATCAAGGGCTAAGCGCAGAACGCAAATCCATACGCGAAAAGGAACGTCCGAAAGGACGTTCCTTTTTTATCCGCCAAAAGAAGGAGGTACGGAAAACCATTGGCACCCTGGTGGAATGGGGCATTTCGGATGTTGAAGCGGCTGGCAGTATTTTCGGGAACAGTTTGCGGAAAGCGGACGAGTCTCCCGATGGAAGCGCCCTGAGGAGACCACTCTTCAAAAAAATGATTCCGGCCGTCGATTTGCCTTTCTTTTTGAGCGGAGTTATAGTATACTGAATATAATACTGGATGTGAGGGCAATATGCCGCTGCCGGTAAATGAACATGGTTTCCGTCCCCGCGAGATCCACACGGCGGGCCATTAAAACGGAAGGAGGGCGGTTTGACTTGGAAACGAATTACGCCATCGAAATGCTCCACATTACGAAGCGGTTCCCAGGCATCATCGCCAATGATGACATTACCCTTCAGCTGAAAAAAGGTGAGATCCATGCCCTGCTGGGCGAAAACGGCGCGGGCAAGTCCACGCTGATGAGCGTGCTGTTCGGCCTGTATCAGCCGGAGGAGGGCACGATCAAGAAGGACGGCAAGGAGGTCTCTATCAAGGACCCCAATGACGCCAATGACTTGGGGATCGGCATGGTGCACCAGCACTTCAAGCTGGTGGACTGCTTTACGGTGCTGGACAACATCATCATGGGCGTGGAGCCTACGAAGCATGGCTTTCTCCAGAAAAAGGAGGCCCGGGAAAAGGTGCTGGCCCTCAGCGAGAAGTACGGTCTCCATGTGGACCCGGACGCTTTGATCGAGGACATCACCGTGGGTATGCAGCAGCGCACCGAGATCCTGAAAATGCTGTACCGGGACAATGAGATCCTGATCTTCGACGAGCCCACCGCCGTGCTGACGCCCCAGGAGATCGACGAGCTGATGCAGATCATGAAGAATCTGGCGGCGGAGGGGAAGTCCATCCTCTTTATCTCTCACAAGCTGGCGGAGATCATGGCGGTGGCGGACCGCTGCACCGTGCTCCGCAAGGGCAAGTACATCGGCACCGTCAATACGAAAGACACCACCCCGGCGGAGCTGTCCGCCATGATGGTGGGCCGCAACGTCAATTTCCATGTGGAAAAGAAGCCTGCGGAGCCGGGAGACGTGGTGCTGGAGGTCAAGAATATGACCATGGCCTCCAAGGTCCATAAGAACAACGCTGTGAAGAATGTGTCCTTCCAGGTACGGCGGGGCGAGATCGTCTGCATTGCGGGTATCGACGGCAACGGCCAGACGGAATTGGTCTACGGCCTGACCGGTCTGGAACCGCTGGTGTCCGGCGAGCTTTTCCTCTGCGGGCAGGACATCACCCACACCTCCATCCGCAAGCGGAGCACCATGGGCATGAGCCACATCCCTGAGGACCGGCATAAGCACGGTCTGGTGCTGGACTATTCTCTGGAGGACAACATGGTACTCCAGCGGTACTTTGAGCCGGAATTCACCGACAAGGCGGGTTTCCTGCGGCGGAAGAACATCCGCGGCTACGCGGAGCGGCTGATCGAGCAGTATGACGTGCGCTCCGGTCAGGGCCCTGTTACCATTGCCCGCTCCATGTCTGGCGGCAACCAGCAGAAGGCCATCGTGGCCCGGGAGATCGACAAGGATCCGGAGCTGCTGGTGGCAGTCCAGCCCACCCGCGGTCTGGACGTTGGCGCCATTGAGTACATCCACCGTCAGCTGGTCGCCCAGCGGGACGAGGGCAAGGCGGTGCTGCTGGTGAGTCTGGAGCTGGACGAGGTCATGGACGTACCCGACCGCATCCTTGTGATGTACGAGGGTGAGATCGTGGGCGAGCTGGACCCGAAAACCACCACCCAGGAGGAGCTGGGCCTCTACATGGCCGGCGCCAAGAGAGACGAGGTGAAGGCATGAAAAAGAATATTTTCAAGAGCAACGGCTTCCAATCGCTGCTGGCCTCTCTTTTGTGCATCGTGCTGGGTCTGTTCCTCGGCTATCTCGTGCTGCTGGTCATCAATCCCGCTGGCGCCGGCGAGGCGATCCTTACTGTGGTCAAAAACTTCCTGACCTATAAAAAGACATCCTCCCAGTTGAAATATCTGGGCAACACGCTGGTCAAGACCGCACCGCTGCTGATGTGCTCGCTGTCCATCCTGTTTGCCTATAAGGTGGGCCTGTTCAACATCGGAGCTGCGGGCCAGTACTGCTTCGGCGTGGCACTGAGCCTGTACGCGGCGCTGGGCTTGGGCTGGAGCTGGCTGCCCTGCCTGCTGGTGGCTATGGCCGGCGGCGCAGTGCTGGGGGCCATCTCCGGTGTGCTGAAGTCCTATTGCAACGTCAACGAGGTCATCTCCGGCATCATGCTGAACTGGATCGTCCTCTACCTGACCAATATGCTGCTGACCACGGTGAAAGAGGCCGCCAGCCCCTACACCATCGTGCTGGCCAACAACAACCCCTCTGCTGTGCTGCCCTCTCTGGGGCTGGGGGCGCTGTTCAACAAGAATCAGTATGTGGGTCTGGCCATCCCCCTGTCCATTGTGATGGCGATTCTGATCTGGATCGTACTGGATAAGACCAGATTCGGCTATGAGCTGAAGGCTACCGGCTTCAACCGCAACGCCGCCAAATACTGCGGCATGGCGGAAAAGCGGAACGTGATCCTGAGCCTGGTGATCTCTGGTGCGCTGGCCGGCATGGGTGCGGCGCTGCTGTACCTCACCGGCTACGAGCAGTGGCAGTGCTCTACCTCCTCCGTTCCCGCCATGGGCTTCAACGGCATTGCCGCCGCCTTCTTAGGGGGACTGAATCCTCTGGGGACGGTGCTGGCGTCCTTCTTCATCCAGCACATCACCGCTGGCGGCGCGTATGTGGATAAGTCCCTGTACTGCGCGCAGATCTCCGATCTGATCTCTTCCATCATCATTTATCTCTGCGGCTTTGTGCTGTTCATGAAGCATGTGATGAACAGCTCCATTGCCAAACGGGAGGAAAAGGCGGCTCTGAAGGCCAAGGCTGCCGCGGAACAAGATGCGGCCAACGGGAAAGGAGGCGATCAGGCATGAGTTTGCTACTGCAATATACCCTGATCTTTGCCTCCGTGCTGATCCTGGTGGCTCTGGGCGGCTGCTTCTCCGAGCACTCCGGCGTGATCAATCTGGGTCTGGAGGGCATCATGATCATGGGCGCTCTGGGCGGTGCCCTGACGATGCGCTATCTGGGAGAGAACAGCTCTCATTTTGCAACGATCCTGGCAGTGGTGCTGGTTTCCGCCGCGGTGGGCATGGTGTATTCCTGCCTGCTGGCTGTGGCCTGCATCAACTTCAAGGCAGATCAGACGTTGGTAGGCACAGCTTTGAACCTGCTGGGCACCGCCGGGGCCACCGTCATTGTCAAGGCCATCAACACTGCGGCCAATCCCGATGACGTGTCCTCCATCATTCAGTACGCCGGTGCCAAAAAGGCATTTACCGTGAACATCGGCTCCTTTGAGTTCAGCTGGTTCATGCTCATTACGGCGCTTTTGCTGGTAGCCTCCTATGTGCTGCTGTACAAGACACGGTTCGGCCTGCGGCTCATGGCCTGCGGCGAGCATCCTCAGGCGGCGGACAGCGTGGGTATCAACGTCTATAAAATGCGCTGGGCCGGTGTGCTGATCTCCGGTTTCTTGGGCGGCTTGGGCGGCATCGTGTTCATCACCGCCGGTGTGTCCGAGTGGCGGTTTGAGTACGGCGTGGCTGGCTTCGGCTTCCTGTCTCTGGCGGTGATGATCTTCGGCCAGTGGAAGCCCCAGCGCATCGCGCTGGCAGCGCTGCTGTTCGGCTTCTTCCGGGCCTTGGGCAACGTCTACACCGGCTTTGCCTTCCTGAAGGTCATGAACCTTCCCAGTTCCGTTTACAATATGCTGCCCTACATCATCTCCCTGATCGTGCTGGCCTTTACCTCCAAGAATTCCCGCGCGCCCAAGGCGGAGGGTATTCCCTACGACAAGGGTCAGCGATAACCGAATCGACTGTTTGTGCTTCAAAAAGCGTCTTTCCGCACTGCGGAAAGACGCTTTTTCTCTGCTTTTTTTCGGCAGAGAAGTGATTTGCGGAATGATTTGACATGGATTTTACATGGTTTGTCTTTTGTCCTTTACATACAGCCGGTACACTGACAATGTGAAAAGGGGAAAACCCAAATATCAAATACAAATAAAAGAGGAAGACAAACATGAAAAAGACACTTGCATTGATTTTGACCCTGGCCTTGAGCCTGGCGGCCCTTACCGGCTGCGGATCCAAGACGGAAACGCCTGCTGACACGAACACCGACAGCAGCGCGCAGACGGAGACTCCGGCTGAGGCCGCCCTCTCCGGCAGTGTGTCCACCAACGGCTCCACCTCTATGGAAAAGGTCATCGGCGCTCTGAGTGAGCAGTTCATGGCCGACAACAGCGGCGTCACCGTCACCTATGATCCCACCGGCTCCGGCGCAGGCATTGAGGCTGCCAGCAACGGCAGCGCCGACATCGGCCTTGCCTCCCGCGCCCTGAAGGACGAGGAGAAGGCCGGCGGTCTGACCGAGACCGTCGTGGCGCTGGACGGCATCGCCGTCATCGTCAATGCTGACAGCAAGGTGGAGAATCTGACGGTGGAGCAGATCGGCAAGATCTTCACCGGTGAGATCACCGACTGGAGCGAGGTGGGCGGCGATGCCGGTACCATCTCCTGCATCGGCCGTGAGGCGGGCAGCGGCACCCGGGACGGCTTCGAGTCCATCACCGGCACCAAGGACGCCTGCAAGCTGGATCAGGAGCTGACCTCCACTGGCGGCGTCATCGAGGCGGTTGCCGGCAACCCCAACGCCATCGGTTACGCATCCCTCTCCGCTGTAGAGGGTAAGAACACCGTCAAGGCCGTCACCGTAGGCGGCGTGGCCTGCACGGAGGAAACTGTTCTGAACGGCAGCTACGCCATTCAGCGGCCCTTCGTGCTGGTGACCAAGACCGGCGAGACCCTGTCTCCCGCAGCCCAGGCATTCTTCGACTACGCTACCTCTTCCGCTGCCAGCCAGCTGATCAAGGCTGCCGGTGCGGTGCCTGTCGCGAAATAAGGGAGCAACCGGCGCGGATCTCGTACATCGCCTAAGATCTGTTCGATCAAAGAAGTGGGGAGGACCCCCACAGGGTTCCTCCCACACCCTTCCTTCCCACAGCATGACAAGCCCGCCTCCATCTATCACCGTAGGTGGAGGCGCTTCCTGTAAAACCGAGAAAGGAGCCAGACATGGACTCTGACGCAATTCTGACCGCCGTCAACGCGGTGGAAAGCATTACAAATCCCCCGCATACACCGGAGCGGAGCAGCTACCGTGCCCGCAAAACCGTGGAGCAGATCATCCATTTGATTTTTTTGCTGTGCGGCATCGTGGCGGTGGCCTTTGTGCTGCTCATCAGCATCTATCTCATTCTCTCCGGCCTGCCCGCCATTCGGCAGATTGGCCTGTTTCAATTTCTGCTGGGCAAGGTCTGGGATCCCACCAACACCACCACCGGCGCACAGTACGGAATTCTGCCCTTTATTCTGACCTCTGTTTACGGCACTGCCGGGGCCATCGTCATCGGCGTTCCTGTGGGACTGCTGACTGCTGTATTTCTGGCGAAGGTGGCCCCGCCGAAGCTGGCGGCGGTGATCCGCACGGCGGTACAGCTGCTGGCGGGCATCCCGTCGGTGGTGTACGGTCTGGTGGGCATGATCGTGCTGGTGCCGGCCATCCGGAACCTGTTCCACCTCAGCTCCGGCGCCTGCCTGCTGGCCGCCATGATCGTGCTGGCCATTATGATCCTGCCCTCCATCATCAACGTGTCGGATACGGCGCTCCGGGCCGTTCCAAAGGAGTACGAGGAGGCCAGTCTCGCCTTGGGCGCGGCGGAGATGGAGACCTATTTC
>ULTV01026158.1_pt1 | contig 10724 bp, 10 predicted proteins | sample 1957931 | NCBI WGS metagenome assembly ULTV01 (sample SAMEA4835743, study PRJEB28245) | human gut metagenome | biome: gut microbiome; material: fecal sample | place: Denmark | collected 2008
GGATGGAAGCACACCTGCGCATCATGCGCCAGTCCGCTCAGTCGGGTAGCGTTCTTGCAGGCCGGGTCAAAGCTGCACTCCGTCAGCATCTGGTAATATTCGTTTACCTTCCGGAATACCAGCGTATACAGCGTCAGGCAGTCCTTGTCGGCCACCTCCCCGTCCAGGCAGTAGCGGCACACCACCCTCACCCCCTGCCCGCTGATGGTAGTATAAGCCAGCACGGTATGCGGGTCGGCACACACCTTTTCGAACACCTCCCCCTCCCGTCCTTCGGGCAGATGGTCAAAGTCCACCATCGTAAGGCCCGTCCAGCTGCTGATGTCGGTTCTTCGCTTGCCTCCGTCGAAACGCACCGCCACGGCAAAGCAGGGGCAGGCCGCCTTTTCCCGATTGGCAGCCGTCTTCTGCCCCAGCGAGCGGTAGTAACGGTATTTTTCGGTGTGGTCGGCCAGCACCTTGTCCTCCCTGATCAGGCGGACTACTTCCTGTAAAGTCACCGGCACGGGCACCGTGTCGGCATAGCCTTTAAAAAGGCTGAGCATCATTTCATTCATTTTTTCGTGTTTAAGTTTATAAATTTTCAGTTTTTAAGCCAATAATGTTACATTTTTGCTTACATTTGCAGACAAATGTAAAATAAGTTTGCAGAAATATAAAATTCACATTGCACACATGCGTGCAATATTTTAACCAATAATTTACTATAATTTCACTTTTTAAAACAAAAAGACTATGAAACAAGCGAAATTAATCGAATTGGGACAGATGCTGGAAGCGTGGCGCCACCTGGTGCTTCCCCATGGCCGTACACTCACCGAACACGAGCTCTGTCAATTGGCACCAATGAGTCCGCACACATTCCAGAAAGTTAAAAAGGGCTAACGACGGATCTTACCCTTCTCGGACGAATCGTAGTAGTGTACTGCCGCCTGCTTCAGGACGACCAGGAAAGGCAGGATGAACTGCTGCATGACTTTATCCGCTCACTAGCTGCTGATTTAGAGCAACTTCAATCACTCCGCCGCACCAAAATTCCGCATTCAGAAGACGAAAAGCCGAAGTAAAAGCCACTTTCAGACAATCCTGCATTTGACGGGTTGACGGGTTGTCACCGGTTTTTCCAACTTTCTATATACAGGTGTGGAAACAAGTACGACAGACTTGTTTCCACACCCCGCGTATATACAGTTTGTAAAAATGCCTGCCAACCCCGACAACCCGTCAAGTTTTCCCTCTTTCCACCCCCTTCTGAAAGCCTCCAAAAACGCCCTTGCGTTTTGAACCGAACGCACTTGCGTTTGAAGTAAAACGTAGTTGCGTTTCAGGTAAAACGTACTTGCGTTTAGCCGTAAATGCACCAGCGTTTTTTCCCGTGGGTCTAAATATAGCTTGTCAGACCATAAAAAAGCACCCTGAGAGGGCATAAAACCGCCCGAAAGATTGTTTATGTTTTGAATAAACATTAATTTTGTATTCTGTATATCGGCATGTGGCGTTTATCATTTCTGACTGAAAAGGTCTGGGAGTGGTAACGGCGAAGCATACCCAAAAAGAAACGAATCATGGATATAAACTCTTTAAAAGAGACCCGCAAGCAGATATTCGCAGAATTTGAACGCAAGTTACTGGCACAACGTCCGCCAGAGGATGGCATATTCTACCTGCATCCGGACGAAGAACACCTCATCGTGTCGCATGCCCTGTGCTATATGATGACACGCACAGCCGTGAAGCAGTACTCCCGGCTGAAAAGTCTGCTGCTGCTCCGCCAGTACGAGGAGGAAATGCTGGAAGCCTGGCTCACCGAGTCGCCCGATTTCCCCGACCTGCTCCGCTACTGCAACCTCACGTTCGAAGGTCTGATGTACGAGCTGAAAACCTACGAACAGTATGGTTTTCTCACCCCTTCCCAGGCCAGCCGGCTGGGCAGCACCCTCATTGTGGCAGCAGGCTACGGCGGCGACATGCCCGACGAAGAAGCATGGGAACTGCTCGACGACATGGATTTTGAACAAAACAAGATTTGCTGCCGCAAGATAGAACAGATGCTTCCTCAGCTGAAGAAGTGGGTAGACGAAGAGATGCGGATGATGTAAATCTTCCTCCATGACAATATGCAAATAATAATCGTTAAATTTGTGGATTCTTTTTTAGACGGGTGCCGACTGGCGCCCGTCTAAAAGGGGATACCCTAAAATTGGAAGTTTACCCATAATCCTAGAAAATCCATTGAAGTATAAGCAAGATTTAGATAAATATGTCTAGTATTCTTAGCAAATGTTTTGATTAATTTGTTATCAACAAGCATGATTGTTTCATATTAAAAGCCTATTTATACGACAATATAAACCTCAAAAAGAAATGAAAAAAATACTAGTTACCCGCACATCAATGCCACCTTTTGAAGAATATATCAATGAAATTAAAGATATATGGGAAAGTCATTGGCTTACAAACATGGGACCTAAACATAATCAATTAGAGAATGAACTAAAAGAATATCTCAAAGTAGAAAACATCTCCTTATTTACAAATGGGCACAATGCATTAGAGTTGACATTGCAAGCTATGAATTTAAATGGAGAAGTTATCACAACTCCTTTTACCTTTGCTTCTACCACCCATGCTATTGTCAGAAATGGTCTAACTCCAGTATTCTGCGATATAGACCCTATTGACTATACTATTGATGTTCAAAAATTAGAAACCCTCATTACAGATAAAACAAGCGCAATAGTTCCAGTACATGTATATGGTCACATTTGTAACGTTGAAGAAATAGAACGAATAGCACAAAAATATGGATTAAAAGTTATTTACGATGCAGCACATGCATTCGGTATAAAATATAAAGAAAAAGGTATAGGAGCTTTTGGTGATGCATCTATGTTTAGCTTTCATGCCACAAAAGTCTACAATACAATCGAAGGTGGCGCTGTTTGTTATCACGATAAAGATCTTGGGCATGAACTTTACAAATTACGTGATTTTGGGATAAAAGATGCCGAAACCGTTGATGGTATTGGTTCTAATGCAAAAATGAATGAATTTTGTGCAGCAATGGGATTATGCAACCTTCGCCATGTAGAAGATGAAATTTTGAAACGGAAAAAAGTTGTAGAATGTTATCGGGAAAATCTGTCAGACATAAAAGGAATACAATTATCTCCTATACAAAAACAGGTAAAGCCCAACTATTCGTATTTCCCTGTTGTATTTAATGAATCAATTTTTGGGTCAACGCGTAATGAAGTGTTTAAAACACTTGCTGAAAATAACATTTTTGCTAGAAAATATTTTTATCCTCTTACAAATGCTTTTGATTGTTTTCACAATAAGTTTAATCCAAATCTTACTCCAACAGCTCTTCATATAAGCAAAAGAGTTTTAACACTACCACTATATGCTGAATTAGAACTAGAAGAAGTTAAAAGGATATGTGAAATAATCGTCTCTTGCAAGAAATAAAGAATGTAATGATGAGTATTACTAAATGAAGTATTGATTGCTATTGTCTCTCATAATTACATTCGCATTAAAGACCGCTTTTTCTAAAAACAAGGAAAAGAACAAGGAAGTCACCAATAATTTATTTTTATCAGCGACTGTATTTTTATACCTAATCATAGAATTAGGTATAAAAATACAGAGGGTAATTATGTTATTAAAGTAGTGTTTATCTTGAAATAAATTTCCCAAGCATTAGATAAATGGCAGAAGATTAATATAAACAAGTTTCAACGAACGGCACCTTGTAAAAAGTATCATGGTAACGAGTATTCAAAGAAATAATAGTCTATTCAGCCGTTGAAGAACTAGACAGTACATAGTACAGATTACAAAAAGTATCGAAAATTAAGAAAAATAAGGTAGTGACAAACAATACTCAAAATAAAGCTATAAAAGGGGTTTTTTGGAGTGCAATAGAACGTTTTTCCGTACAAGGAATCCAATTCATTCTAAGTATCATTATAGCACGATTAGTAATGCCATCTGAATATGGGTTAATTGCAATGCTTACCATATTCTTAGCTATTGCCCAGTGTTTTATTGACAGTGGATTTGGAAATGCATTAATACAAAAACAAAATAGAACTGAAACAGACTACGCAACTGTTTTTTATTTTAATATTGCTGTTGCTTTATTCTTTTATTTTATTTTATATATTTCAGCTCCCTATATAGCGTCATTTTATCAAGAACCGCAACTAAACACTATTACTAAATGGGTAGGTTTTAATGTTGTTTTGATGTCTTTCTCTATCGTCCAAAGAACCAAACTTACAATTAATTTGGATTTTAAGACACAAGCTAAAGCCTCACTTTCCGCTGTTATTATAAGCGGTACTATTGCAATTTATCTAGCCTACCATAAATATGGTATTTGGGCACTAGTATCACAGTCTCTTATTAATAATTTTCTGAATACACTCTTTTTGGCTATACGAACTAGATGGATTCCAAAACTTGCTTTTTCTAAGCAATCTTTCAAAAGGTTATTCTCATTTGGTTCAAAGCTCATGCTTTCAGGCCTGTTAGATACAATTTATATGAACCTCTACTCTTTAGTCATTGGACGATTTTACTCTCCTGCTAATGTCGGATTCTATAACCGTTCTTCAACAATTGCGCAATATCCATCATCTAATATTGTCTCTATAATATCAAGAGCTATTTATCCTGTTCAGTGTTCAGAACAAAATGATACGGAAAAATTATCTAATTCTTTTCATAAATATTTGAGAATGGAATGCTATATCATATTCCCTTTAATGATAGGGCTAGCAGTTTTATCAGGACCACTTATAAATACACTGCTAACAGAAAAATGGTCACCCGCAGCCCCACTATTATCAATACTGAGCATCGCTTATATGTCTTATCCCATTATGTCTTTAAACACTCAAATCTTAAAGGTTAAAGGCCGATCTGATTATTTTTTAAAAGCAGAAATAATAAAAAAAGGCGTTGCCTTAATTATCCTGTGTATCACGCTCCCATTTGGAATCGAAATTTTATGCTTAGGGCTCATTCTCTACAACATAATGGATATGGCCATTATCATCTTTTACGCTAAAAAAGTGATTAAAACAAGTTATTCTAAACAAATAAAAGAGCTAGGTCCTATATTTGTATTATCCGTTACTATGGGACTTATAGTTTATGTTATTACACAACTCTTCAACTACAACAATTCTCTGGAGTTAATTATTGGTCTTATTATTGGTATCATATATTATTTGGGTACCAGTAAGATATTTAAATTTCAGGAGTTCCAAATTTTATTATCTATAAGTTCACCTTACAAACATATTAACTAAATATTCATAGATAACACAAAATACCAATAGCATATAATTATTTACTCAATTACAATAAATAGTTATTGAACAAATATAAGAATAGGGGTCTTGGCTATCTTAATAAACACCATAAAGTATTAAATTTAGTTTTTATGAAAAATTTACACTGTTGCATAGACGATAAATTCATTGATGGAGCTATAACTCTATTTGAGGAAGACAAACAAGCTGATAATAAATACGTAATTTTTACCCCTCAAAAAAAAGATAAATATCAGTATGTAAAAAACGAAAAGGTTATTAATCTACAAACAGATTCATTTTTAAATTATATAGAAACTGAAAAGTTTGACATTATATACCTTCATTCTTTATTCTGTATAAATTTATCACTAATTAGGCAAATACCTATTAAATATAAAGTGGTATGGCTATCGTGGGGATTTGATACTTATTCATATAATTATCCATTAATTAAAACAGAACTTTATGAACCAATTACAAAAGAATTTATTAACAAAACATTACATTCTAAATTAAGATCACTAAAAGAATCTATATCCTATAAAATTTTTCATAAATCGGACCATATAAACGCCTTAAAAAGAATCGACTATTATTCAGGAGTTTTTCCCTATGAATATTATCTAATTAAACAATCATTCTCTGATTTTAAAGCAATTCCAATTGATTTTTATTATGGTTCAAAAGATTTTTTTATCAAAGAGTCCATTTGCAAAGATTATAAAGAAGATCAAATGAAACATCTAATTATAGGTAATTCTGCAGCAGACACAAATAACCACCTTGATGTTCTTTATAAGTTAAAAGATTTGACACAAAAAAACTGGGAGAAGTGCATAATTCCTTTGAGTTATTGCGGTACAAATACATATAAAAACGAAATAGAAGAAAAAGGTAAAAAAATTTTTGGAGACAAATTACTTTCATTACGTACATATTTACCAATCAATGAGTATTTAAATTTAATAAGCAAATGTAAAACTGCTATCTATTTACATAATAGACAACAAGCATCAGATAATATTTTTATGCAAATGAATTTTGGAGCACGAGTTTTTATGTCATCAAAAAATGAGATGTTCAAATATCTCAAAAGTCAAGGTCTAAAAATATATTCGTTTCAAGATGACTTTGATTTAATAAATGAACCCATGAATTATGAAGATGTCATGGTAAATAGAGAATATCTATCCGCTAATTATTCTAGCACTAAACTGATTCAAAGAATTATTGATATAAATAAAAAAGTTGCTTTAAGCTTATAAAAATACACGCTATTATAAAAGACGAATGCAATCTTTAAATAATTTCGATTCAGAAAATGAAAAAAATATATGTATTACATGAATATGGTGCTCCCGCCCATTATAATGCATTAGTGAAATTAGCAGAAAAGCATAATTGTAAGGTCGTGTTTAATGAATTTCAGCTAAAAGGACAAATAAAAAAGATGTTTGTCAATAAAGATTTATTTATTCGCTTCATTATTAACTGCTGGTGTTTAATTAAACTTCCTTTTATACGAAAAACAAAAATAATATTAGGAATAGCACCATTCAACCCTTTATTACCTTTATTAATGCATCTTTTGAAAAAGCATGAAGTTTATTATCATACATCTTATACGCATTGGGATGGCATAATTTGTGGATATTCAACAAATTCATTTGCATTGAAAAAGAAATGGAAATATTTTACAAACAAATACGTACAACATATTTTTGCTGTATCTAATAAGACAAAAGAAGAGCTAATTAAATATGGTTTTTCCACAAAAGAAAGAATATCTGTGGTTTTCCATTCTTATAACTATCACATAACTCCTCTATATCGCACAAAAGATAATACATTCATTTTTGTTGGTAGGCTAACAGAGCAAAAAGGAATAAAAGAATTATTGCAGCTATTTGCATATAAAAAAGAAGCACATCTAACACTTATAGGAGAAGGAAGTGACGAAGAATTGGTAAAACAATATTCAAATAGACATAATAACATCCACTTTGTTGGTCCAATTAAAGGTCTGAAAAATATAATACCTTATTATCATTCAGCATCCTTTGTTTTAATGAATTCCCAAAGAAGTAAGGATTGGGAGGAGTTATTTGGCATTTCTATTATTGAAGGAATGTCTTGTGGATGTGTGCCTATTACTACAGATCATCCTGGACCTAAAGAAATAATCAGTAACCAAATAAATGGTATTATTTGTAAAGAAGGTTTCATTAAAGAAGGTATAGAGCAAGCATTGTTAATGGATAATCAACACTATCAATCTATGCGTCAACAAGCAATCAAAAAAGGGCAATATTATCAAGATGAAAATATTGCATCTCTATGGAAAAAAATTTTGGAATAGTGCTCAATTATTAAAGCTATGAATAAAAATATCTTCATAAAATCAAGAAAAAGGAAGAAAAAAGAATTTCAATTTTTCATGCATCAATTCGTTGAATCTGCAATTAGAAGTGGTATAAAGCCTAAAAAAGAATATTTTATTCATGGCATAGGAAAATTTATACACTTGTTATCTAAGGTTATTAGAAAAGCCCCTAATAAACATTCTAAACAAGCCATTATTATTACAAGTCGAGGTGACGGATTAATAACACAAGCATTCCCTTATTTTTATAAATACGAAATTATTCCAATGTTATGGGATGTATGGCCGCAATATTGGGATGTTCTATACAATGATATAAAAAAACTAAATTGCAAAATTATATTTGTAACAGTCCGCTCTATAGCGGATAAAATAAGGAAAGATTTACATATCAAAACATATTGGATACCAGAAGGTATCGATGTCAAGGATTACAACAAAGGAGATAATCTATGCAGCAGGATTTACGATATTTACGAATTAGGACGGCTTAAAAAAGATTATCATCAATTATTGCTGAATCTAAAAGATAATAAATCAATAAAACACCTTTTTCACAACACCTATGACAATAATGATAAATTAATACAACTAGCATTCCCAACAAGTCAAAGTTTACTCGACAATTTGCCAAATTTTAAAATTATCATTTCTTTTCCACAAATAGATACACATCCACAAAATGCAGGAGGAATAGAGACTCTAACACAGCGTTATTGGGAAGCTATGCTTAGTCGATGTTTAATAATTGGCAGAGCACCTCAAGAATTAATAGATTTAATAGGATACAATCCTGTAATTAATGTAAATTGGAATACACCACAGCAACAAATCATTGACATATTAAATAATATACAAAATTATCAAGACTTCGTAGATAAAAATTACAACACAGCTTTAGAATTTGCTTCATGGGACAATAGGATGAATAAAATAAAAAAAATTCTTAAAGAAAATGGATACACATGTAATTAAATTACACTCTCATTTCTTATAAATATGAAATATACATCTTTATTAAAGTTTACTATATTTACTACATTAGGATTTTATGGTTTTAAATACTGTACTTTACCGGATCAGTTGTGTAAGCTTTTATTTTATAGTAGTATCCTTTTTTCATTATTACTCAAATCGAAAAGAGAAGTCATAAGATATAATAATTCACTAGACTATCCATTAAAAACATTAATTATATTTTTCTTTATTTCTATATTAAGTGCTGGCATTTATGAAGGTCAAAATATAATATGGGGATTTATGACTACTATGCCATATATCATGGCATATAGTTATTTCTTCATACTAAAAAAGCAGAAATTCTCGACCCAAGAGATTGAGAATATTATAAAATTTTTTGCTATTATCTATATGTTACTAATGACCATCAATCTCCTTAGTGGAGATAATGCGTTATTTGGATCAGCAACATTCGATCATTCACGGAATGCCATAAGATATAGGTTAGGAGGAATATCTTGGCTTGTATTATATCAATTACTTACATTACAAAAATATATAGAATATAAAAAAAGGAAATATCTATATATCACAATCTTATGTATTTGTTTTATTTTTCTATCATTAACCAGACAAACAATTGTTTTATCAATTATATGTTCATTATTACTATTTTTTAATTCGAAAGGAACGAAAACAATAGCAATTACAGGACTCATTCTTATTGGAACTTTTAGCATCATTTTGCCTAAAATTCCAGCAGTAAATACGATGTACGAATTAACCATAAAACAAAAAGAAAATAAGAATGATAATATTCGTTTGTTTACATGGGCATATTATACCTCTGGATATGAAAGGAATCAAATACAACATCTAATAGGCTGTGGTGTTCCAGCAGTCGGCTATAGTAATTATGGTAATAAAATAGATAAAATCAGTAATGAAACTTTATTTTTTATACATGATGTAGGTTGGGCCGGTTTTTATTTTCTCTTTGGACTAATAAGCAGCATTATCCTTATATATATATTAATAAAATCGCTTTTTATAAAAACCAGTCAACATTATCTATATTGTAAACTATTTATTTTTTCAAGAATTATCACGAGTTTTACCAGTGCACCTATTTTGTATCATTATGATATACTAATCATTATAATTGTTTTATATTTAATAACCTTTCGAGGAAATAATGGATGTATCTATAATTATCGTAAACTATAACACAAAGGAATTAACGCAATCGTGCATAGACAGTATTTTAAATAATACTCATGACATTAATTATGAGATTATATTAATTGATAATAAGTCTAGTGATGGTAGTCAACAGCAATTTCGACAAAATAAAAATATATTATTTATAGAGTCAGATAAGAATTTAGGATTTGGGAAAGCAAATAATCTTGGATATAAGTATGCAAGAGGTAAATATATACTCCTTTTAAATTCTGATACTTTATTAAAAAATAATGCTATAAAAATTTTCTTCGAACATGCTGAGCAATCTAATAAGTCTATAGCTTGTTGGGGAACGATTCTAAAAAATCAAAAGGATGAAAGAATTCACTCTTTTGGTAATTTCCCAACAATGCATAATGATTTACTCTACGAAATAACATTACCATTAATTAAACTACTAAAATATAATCCACAATCAAATCTTGAAAGAAAAATTACAAGTCCAACAATTGTAGACTATATTACAGGAGCAGACTTATTTATTCGAAAAGAAACAATAGATAAATTAGGCTTTTTTGATGATAATTTCTTTCTATATTTCGAAGAGACAGATATACAATTTAATTATAAAAAAAATGGCTATCATAGTCAGATAATCACTGAACCATATATCCTCCATTTAGAAGGAGGAAGTCAAACTGCAAAAAAACATAATTTAAAAAGAAATCTTATTATACTTGAAAGTAAACTCTATTTTTTCTCTAAATGGAATTCCCATATTATTTTTACAATATACTGCATTGTTTTATTTCTTATAAGAATTCCATTTTTCATATTTAGCAAATATAGCCTGAAAGAAAAATATA
>ULTV01064583.1_pt1 | contig 10695 bp, 9 predicted proteins | sample 1957931 | NCBI WGS metagenome assembly ULTV01 (sample SAMEA4835743, study PRJEB28245) | human gut metagenome | biome: gut microbiome; material: fecal sample | place: Denmark | collected 2008
GGAAAAAGAGGAAATCAGTAATCGCACAGATGCTTGATTTCCTCTTTTCTTATTTTGTTTCTCTTCTTACGGTTATAGAAATCTTGATATATGGTAGATGAAACCTCTGCTGGGAGGTGAAAATCTGGTAAATAATAATTCCAAATAACTGAAATGAAAAATCCGGATGGATTGTAAGTTTCTGGATTTTCAATGAGAATAGACTGATTAGAGAAATTTGTTCTTGGAAAAATAAAAAATATTTGTGGTAGCTAAATATTCTTTATATCTTGCGTCGTAGATTATTTTACAAATAACAGTGCTATGAGAATTTATTTAAACACATCACAGAATGATGAAATTGTGTCTTTTGATTATCAGAAATATTTAGTTGGCGTATTGCATAAATGGTTGGGAGTAAATAATGAGCATGACTCTATTTCTTTATATTCATTTTCATGGTTACATCATGGAGTAAAGAAAGAGAATGGTTTGGATTTTCCTAATGGTGCCTCTTGGTTCATTAGTTTTTATGAGGAGACAAGGATAAAACAGATTATAGCATCGATTTTAAAGAATCCAGAAATGTTTGCAGGGATGAAAGTCGTGGATATTTCGATAGAAGAGACTCCGAATTTGATGTCACGTAACTTATTTTATTTAGGGAGTCCTATTTTCATTAAACGTACTGAAGATGAGTCTGGAAAAGCAAAACATTACACATTTGAAGATTCTTTGTCTAGCGAACTAATGAAAAAAACATTGATACATAAGATGGAGATTGCCGGATTGCCAGTTGATGAAACTTTGAATATTTATTTTGATTTAGATTATGAGAAGAAAAAAATTAAGTACATCAATTATCACAATATAAGAAACAAGGCAAGCTTATGTCCTATCTATATAAAAGGGAAGCCTGAAACAAAAGCTTTTGCTTGGAATGTTGGAATAGGTAACTCTACTGGCATTGGATTTGGAGCAATATATTAACTTGAAAATCGTTATATCATGTATTACGTTGTCAAATATACAGGTAAGTTTGGTTTTATAAAACCATGGACAGCTGTTCGTGACGGATTAACTTATAGTCAACAATTTTTATCTCCATCAACATTAGAAGGTATCGAAAAGAAACTCTTTCCTGAAACTCTCACTCAAAATGGGGTGATAACTAAAATAAAACGTTATCGATTATCTTATTCATCCATTGATGTGCAGAAAGAACAGACTCAAACAAGGGGATTCAATGGCAAGAAAAAAATACGGGAAAGGGCTGTCTTGAATCGAGGAATTATGATTGACCCTATACTGTATTTGGCGTTTGAGGATTATGATGAAGCATTAATAGCAAGCAAGCAACATGTCTGTTTGTGTCGTAATGAAGATATACTCCTTCCGGATTCTATGATTGAAGGGATGGATGAAAGCAGTTTTAATTCCATTAAGGGATTTGAAATGCGGTTTGGCAAGTCAGAACAATCTTTTATGGTTGGATACAATCGGTTTGATAATTCACCTATGTACGGTTGGCTGGAGATAGACGGCCAATCTATATTGTAATTTTATGGGGAATAGATATGATTACATATTAGCTAAGCATGAAGATAATGGTTTGATTCCTTTGTCAGAACATTTGCTTCTAGTTGCAGAATCTGCTGAAGCGATTGCGTACAATATCGGGCTTGATGCTTCTTTGGCAAGAAAAGGAGCCATATTACATGATATAGGCAAGGCTAGTAGTGTTTTTCAGAAGACATTGAAACATGGATATGTACGTCCTTATGACTTTATTTTCCGCCATGAGATTGCATCTTTGTTTTTTCTTTCAATTCTGAAAGAAGAGGAAAGAAGTGTTGTTGTCGAAATGATAGCGGCACATCATAAGTCTATTTATAGAGACATACATGAACTAGGATTGCTGGATTTAGAAGATATGGAAGATTGTTTTGGCATTCATTCCAAAGACTTTGTTTCATGGGCTCCTGATGCTTTAGGTATATTGTCTTCATTAGGTTTAGCCGTTCATGAGATTACGTTAGATGAAGCAAAAGATAATTACAATTATGCGATATCCTACTGTGAAAAAATTGGTTTAGGTTTTTCTGTATGGAAGGGTGTCCTAATGGGTGCTGATTATCTGGCATCGGCTTTGGGTGATAAAACAAAAGATGAAATTGGCAAATTGTTTATCTTGCCGGATTTGTCTTTTTATTGTAGGCAAAACAGTTTGTATCCTTTGTCTTTATGTAAGGCTGATGATGTACGTAAACATACACTTGTTACAGCACCGACAGGAGCCGGAAAGACAGATTTCTTGTTAAGAAGATGCAAGAGACGTGTGTTTTATACTTTGCCTTTTCAGGCATCTATTAATGCTATGTATGACCGCCTGAAATTGGATTTAAAGGATACGGATGCACAAATTTATCTTTTGCATGCAGCTTCTAATCTGAAATTGGAACAAGGGAAATGGGAGGAACGTATTATGCAAAGGCATATTGGAGCTTCCATAAAAGTGATGACTCCTCATCAGATGGCTTCTATTGTATATGGAGTGAAAGGATATGAGGCAATGCTGGCTGATTTGTATGGATGTGATGTTATATTGGATGAAATACATACATATTCCAGTGAAATACAAGCTATTGTGCTGAAAATTATTGAAATACTGGTGAATGTTGAGTGCAGGATACATGTGGGAACTGCTACGATGCCTCGGGTCTTGTATAATCGGATATTAGAAATACTTGGTGGAAAATCAAATGTATATGAAGTATTTCTTTCTTCCGATAAGTTGAATGAGTTTAACAGGCATGAAATTCATAAAATAAGTGGGTTTGAAGATGTTCGTCCAGCAATGGAAAGAGCCCTTATCGATAATAATAAGATTCTTGTGGTATGTAATCAGGTTAAGAGGGCACAGGCTGTTTATCTGTCGCTCCAGGCGGATTATCCGGACATTCCTATTATGCTAATTCATAGTCATTTCAGAAGGATAGACCGTCAGTATTTGGAAGATAGTTTGAAGAATCGTTATAATGTTAGCAAAGAAGCCTGTATAGTGGTATCAACTCAAGTTGTTGAGGTTAGTCTTGACATCAGTTTTGACATGATGATAACAGAATGTGCTCCAATTGATGCGTTGATTCAGCGATTTGGTCGGATAAACAGGAAACGTAGCCGTGAAACGATAGGACATTATAAACCTATTTATGTGATAGCACCTTATACAGGAAATGAAGCACTGCCATACGATGAAGAGGTTCTTCGGAGAAGTTATGCAGTTTTGCCTAATAATGCTGTTTTGGAAGAAAACAAGGTTCAACAGATGTTGGATGAGGTCTATCCTGATGCCCGTTTTATGAATATTGATTATTCAGGCGTTGTTTTTAAAGATAATCAATGGAGGCTTAAGAAGTTATGTCACTGTGCTAAATCAGCTTTGTTGGAGGTGCTGAATATCAACTCTGTATCTTGTATTTTGGAATCGGATGTAGAATCATATAAAGAAGGAAACAGTAATGAACGAATTAAAATGGAGATACCCATGAGTTTTAAATCTGTAGGATTTAATCGTTTACAAGTCGTAAAGATGGGAACATATCCATTTGTAGTGCCGGATAAAAGTTATACTGAAAGTATGGGATTGGATTTGGCTTATGCCAAACCTGAGTATTATAAACAGTTTGAAATGTTGTAAATATGGTAACATCTATAATTGGTAAAATATTTTTAGAAGCATACAATGCGAGGTATACTACTTCGTATAGTGCGGAGCAGTTTTTTTTGGAAATCTTTTACCCATTGTTTTTTGATAGCAGTAAGTATTTGTATTGGGTACAAAATTCTCCTTTTGTACAGATGAAAAAAGGACAAAAGGTAGAGACACTGACAAGTAATGAAAGAAAAGAAAAACTTAATAATTTTATTGAGAAAATAAATAGTGGGAATGTGGATGCAAGTATTGCTATTGGCTATCCCGCTTCAGAAGAAAAAGAATATGCGACTACCTCTGGCCAAATATCCAATTTATTTTTTCCAACTTCTAAGGAGGATGTATATTATTCATGGTTTGGTTCAGCATTGGGAGTTGGAGTGCAAGGAGGAATATCTATATTTTTTTATAATGTCAACATCCTCCTAGATGTATATGAAGGGTGGAAGTTATATAGAAAGGCCATTGATAGTATAGAAAAACTTCCTGGTAATAAGATTATGACTTGGAATGGACAATGGTTAGCTCATAGATATAGTCGTTTCTTTAATGAGGTTGATAATATGTCCGGTTTTAATCCATATACTATAAAGAATGATGAGTTTTCTATAGATACAGTTTCGTGGACTAGAATACTAATTGGAATAGCTCAAAAATGTCCTAATAAGCAAATGATGGGATATATATATAGTTATGGCCAAACAAATACAACAATAGGTTTTATTCCTTTCGATTTATCTCAAATTGCAAGTCCTGTAAAATTATATCAGCGTTTTTTTGGAATGGAATCTGGTCATAAAGCAGAAAAGCTCTGGGGTACAGCTCTGGGATTTGTTAAAGCATGTCAGCAAGGGGTGATTGGGCTTCGTGCAATGGAACCCAAAGGACTAAGAGATTACATAGAAAAAGGTAAAATGCCCAAATTGTCGAATAAAGAAGAACAAATAATAAGTTTTAATGTATATCAAAGTTGGATTATGGCAATGTTAAACAATCAAGATTTATGGGACAAGGCTCAAGAATTTGCATCTGAGCTTTATAAATACAGTTCAAGTGGTAATAGGGCTAAGACTGTAAATGCAAACAAAGTAAAGACGGTGTTGGAAGTAAACAACAAGATGAATTTTATGAAAAGTATGGTTGATATTATTGGGGATGTGGAGAACATGGAAAAAATGAAAGAAATGGCCTCTATCGTTAATACTATGCCTTCTGACAACGTTCCCTATTTTCTTACTTTAATCAGATTTCATTACGCAACATTTACCAATACAAAAAAGAAATAATTATGAGTCCTTACATTTATTTACGTGCATTAAAACATGCAGAACATACGGTCTTTTGTGTTGAAGATGGTCAAAAGACTTATTTTGATACGCAATTTAATAGATTGTTGGCTTTTTCGAGTGGACAGCAAGTTAAAAGATCTGTAATTCAAGTATTAACAGATAATTTGAATGTTCCGGTAGCTCCTATTACGTTTAATTACAATATCACAGCGAACAACGAATTAGAAAATAAAGAACCTTGGTCTCCATGCAATCCAACTTATATAGATCAGCTTTTAGGAGGATGGATGCGTGCTAAGACTACTTCTGGGAAAAGTGATAAAAAAGAATCAGAACAAGCAAGGGAGAATAGCGTTTTGAAACGTAGGAGTCCTTTGTCTATATCTGCTATGAGGCCTTTGCATCCTTTATTGGCTGGGGTTGAAAAAGAAAATATTACTTTTGATAGAAGTGATAGACCGGACTATCATCCAGTTAAAGTTCGAATGGCAGGAACTAATAAATTATTGACAGAAGAAGAGATTGAAGATTTCTTAAATGAAAATAACCGCTCTTTATCCCGGAGAACCTGGATTCCAGATAATAAAAGAACGACAGGACTTTTTGTTTATGATATTGCAATTGATTTGCGGACATTATTTTGTGTATCTACAAACCAGCACGAACCGGAGATTACAAAAGAAATGATTGTTTTTTTAAAAGAGAAAGGCTGGGTAGAAAGTCTGAATGTCTTTGGAAAGTGTTTGGTTTTGCCTAGGGATGAACGTGAGAAAGTAATCCCTGCATTAGCGGATGCCTTGATAAATTGGAGAATCACTTCCAATCAGGCTCGTACATTCAGTTTGATGGAAACGTTAGCTGTTGCTATAAGTGATAATGCAAATACAATAGCTTCTGCTATCCGTGCGAAATTGATTGATGATGGTGAAAAGCCAAAGGCTAAACCGATAGTGGATGAGAATGCGGGTGCTGAATTATACGTTACTTTGCCTTGTGCCAGCTACATTATAACAGAATCGGAATCTGCCGAGGCTTTGGATAATGCTAAAAAATCTCTTATGGATAAGATGATGGCATTTGATTATGAACATCAAATATAAAATTGAGATGTATCAATGGCTTTGGAATAGAGCCATTGATACATCTCTTTATTGAACAAACATGCAAATTACTGGTACACACTTTAATTATTATCAAGTATGCAAACGCAAACTTTGGCTGTTTGCAAATGGCATTAATTTTGAGCATACCTCTGACTTGGTCTTTGAGGGTAAACTGATTCATGAGGCTTCTTATCCACAGCGCTCTGAAAAATATGAAGAAATAGAGTTAGATGGAATAAAGGTTGATTATTATGATACCAAGAATAAAGTGATTCATGAAATCAAAAAATCGAACAAGGTAGAGAAAGCCCATGAATGGCAAGTAAAGTATTACCTTTATGTATTTGAACAAAATGGAATAGAAGGAGTGATCGGTTTACTAGAATATCCAGTTTTAAGAAAAACTCAACCGGTTATTCTGAGCGATTTTGATCGAGAAAAGATAGAAGTGATGAAAAAGGATATAGGGAAAATCATTTCAGATGAGAATTGCCCATCGCTGATTCAGAAATCTTTGTGTCGTAATTGCAGTTATTTTGAGTTTTGCTACAGTAAGGAGGTGGAAGAATGAAAAAGACTTTTTATTTGTTTAATCCCGGTATTCTGGAGAGAAAAGACAATACATTGAAGTTTACTCCTTGTGCGGAAGAAGGAGAGGATATGACTATTATTTCTCAGCCTCGTTATTTGCCAGTGGAAGATATCAGTGAGTTTTATGTGTTTGGTTCACTGCGTGCCAATAGTTCATTATTTAATTTCTTGGGCCAAAAAGACATAGCAGTTCATTTCTTTGATTATTATGAGAACTACACAGGTTCATTTATGCCGAGGGACGGCCTGCTTTCCGGCAGAATGCTGTTAGCTCAGACTTCTTATTATCAGAATTTAAAGAAAAGAATGTGTATTGCGCAGAAGTTTATTGAGGGAGCTGCTTATAATATGATTAAGAACCTTCAATACTATAATCGGAGAGGAAAGGATATGGAGGAGTTGATTGATTTGATGAAAAAGCTTTCTTCTCAAATACCTCAGACTAGTAATACAGAAGAATTAATGGGTATAGAAGGTCAGATAAGGCAATATTATTATGCTGCATTTAATCTAATTCTGAATGATTTTGAGATGGGAAACCGTACCAAACGTCCTCCACAAAATGAAGTAAATGCATTGATTTCATTCGGTAATATGGTATGTTACACGATTTGTTTGCGAGCCATTCATCAGACTCAGTTGAATCCTACTATCAGTTATCTGCATAAACCGGGTGAACGTCGTTATTCTTTGGCGCTGGATATTGCTGAGATTTTTAAACCTATTTTGGTGGATCGGGTCATTTTTAAAGTACTGAACCGGAAAGAAATACAAGAAAAACATTTTGACCGTAAGTTGAATAAATGTTTGCTTAATTCATTGGGAAAGAAGCTTTTTGTAAAAGCTTTGGAAGACCGTCTGCAAGAGACGATTCAGCACAGATCCTTAAAACGTTCTGTAAGTTATAGGCACTTGGTTAAATTGGAATGTTACAAATTAGCTAAACATTTGTTGGCTATAGAAGAATATAAACCTTTTAAAATGTACTGGTAATATGTATGTTATTTTGGTCTATGATTTTGGAGAGCGAAGAGTCGGGAAGATGTTGAAATTGTGTCGGAGGTACTTGAATTGGATTCAAAATTCTGTGTTTGAAGGAGAAATCTCAGAAGCTCGTTTGAAAGAATTGTTGATGACGTGTGATACCTTTATGAAAAAGGATGAGGATAGTATAATTATATTTAGTGGTTCTTCCCAACATACAATGAATAAACAAATTGTGGGGAAAGAACGTGCTGATATAGACATTTTTCTTTGAAGTCAGTCTGTCGATGTATTTCTTTTTTCGTCTTTGTAGAAATATCATTAATTCAATAGCTCTTTGACTTATTGATACACAGATATTTATAAAGATGTCGATACCTAATGGATTTTATATAATTGGACATCGACATCTTTTTATCGTGTTTTTATTATATTTGCATTGTGTAATAGATTTATTTTCAGTGTTTTTTATAAATTATAATGAAGACTTTTAATCGTACCTTATGGAATTGAAACAGCGGAGCAAATCAGGGGCGAATGTGGGGCGAATCTTTTAATCGTACCTTATGGAATTGAAACATGGGTGGGTGTGAGCGCGGAGCACCTGCGGTTGCTTTTAATCGTACCTTATGGAATTGAAACAGGTAATATTTATCAGGGTCTAGGCCTGCTTCTTCACTTTTAATCGTACCTTATGGAATTGAAACAACAGTGCTCTAGCAACCCCCTGCCAGCAGCAGACTTTTAATCGTACCTTATGGAATTGAAACTCAGAATTCTACTTTACCGTTATCCTGATGCAGCAGCTTTTAATCGTACCTTATGGAATTGAAACTACACACCGCATGCAGAACGACATCGCTTCGCAACTTTTAATCGTACCTTATGGAATTGAAACAATACTCTTTGACACCTTTTTGTTTAGTCCATTCCCCTTTTAATCGTACCTTATGGAATTGAAACCAACTTGTGCGACCTGCTCTTTTGACATCATTCCAATCTTTTAATCGTACCTTATGGAATTGAAACCTCCAGCACGAAGCGATATGTCATTACCTGGGCGCTTTTAATCGTACCTTATGGAATTGAAACTGAATATTTACGATTTAAAAAAGACGCTGAAACTGCCTTTTAATCGTACCTTATGGAATTGAAACAAGTGGAAGGTCCGGAAAATCCTTGCAGCGGATGCTCTTTTAATCGTACCTTATGGAATTGAAACATAAGCATTCCGCAAGAATCTGTTCGTGTCGGCAAACTTTTAATCGTACCTTATGGAATTGAAACGTGATTTGCACAGAGTTGTTCGGCTGCAGGCAGGCTTTTAATCGTACCTTATGGAATTGAAACACTAAGGTTGCAAGGATAACGACACATTTGTAAATCTTTTAATCGTACCTTATGGAATTGAAACTGAATCTGTTGCAATCGTATGCAAAGTCTATGCGGCTTTTAATCGTACCTTATGGAATTGAAACAATTTTCTACGGTCAGGCATTGACTGACATAGCACCTTTTAATCGTACCTTATGGAATTGAAACATGTGCCCGATGTCAGCGCTTGCGCTGGGGGAGGGCTTTTAATCGTACCTTATGGAATTGAAACTCATATCCTTATCTGCAACCCACAGATTTTGCGGCTTTTAATCGTACCTTATGGAATTGAAACAATCAGTATGTAATACACTAGAATCAAACCCGCTTTCTTTTAATCGTACCTTATGGAATTGAAACAGTTTTACTCTATTCCACTATCTTTTTGGAATAACTTTTAATCGTACCTTATGGAATTGAAACAGAATTATCTCCACCTCTCATAAGTGTAGTTTCCCTTTTAATCGTACCTTATGGAATTGAAACGCGATTTGCACAGAGTAGGTCGGCAGCTGGCGGGGCTTTTAATCGTACCTTATGGAATTGAAACAGGCTTCTATATTATTCAATACATTAAATAACTCCTCTTTTAATCGTACCTTATGGAATTGAAACCTTGAATCCTTTGAGCGTGTTAAGATAGTCGATTCTTTTAATCGTACCTTATGGAATTGAAACACGGGTAGTGCTGGACAAGCTATTATCAGTCAATATCCTTTTAATCGTACCTTATGGAATTGAAACGTATAAATGTTTCCAGTACGGAGTCAAGGATATACTTTTAATCGTACCTTATGGAATTGAAACTAGCAGACGTTTGGTCGGTTTCTTCATCTTGCGTTCTTTTAATCGTACCTTATGGAATTGAAACAAGCTACGGCGGTGACCTCATAGAGTTGGCTTCCGCTTTTAATCGTACCTTATGGAATTGAAACTGCTTCCCCCTCCCTGCCCCCCTACGCCCCACAGACTTTTAATCGTACCTTATGGAATTGAAACCAAATAACGGATTGTCGATTCTCCAGTATTACTACTTTTAATCGTACCTTATGGAATTGAAACTGTTCGAATGTACGGATGCCGACGGCTACTGGCACTTTTAATCGTACCTTATGGAATTGAAACTGTTCGAATGTACGGATGCCGACGGCTACTGGCACTTTTAATCGTACCTTATGGAATTGAAACAAGATTCTTTTTCATGGTTTTTCTGTGTTTACTGTCTTTTAATCGTACCTTATGGAATTGAAACCTCTTTGATTCGTAATCTCCCGCTTGAATATCTTCTTTTAATCGTACCTTATGGAATTGAAACAGCGTAGCGCGGAGGTATACATCATCTTAAATCACTTTTAATCGTACCTTATGGAATTGAAACTCGAAATTAATAATCTTCGTTTGATGGGTAAACTTACTTTTAATCGTACCTTATGGAATTGAAACGATGTCGAATGAGTATAATCAGCAGATGTTGGAAAGCTTTTAATCGTACCTTATGGAATTGAAACCTGAGTGTAACGATTATAATCAGCGTAAATCTTCCTTTTAATCGTACCTTATGGAATTGAAACGTCGACATGCAAAGGTAGAAAATCAGAATACCTGCTTTTAATCGTACCGTAAGCTTCCAAAATTGGCGTATTGACTAGCATGTCTCTTT
>ULTV01031612.1_pt1 | contig 10619 bp, 6 predicted proteins | sample 1957931 | NCBI WGS metagenome assembly ULTV01 (sample SAMEA4835743, study PRJEB28245) | human gut metagenome | biome: gut microbiome; material: fecal sample | place: Denmark | collected 2008
GTCGGCGAGGACGCGCTGAACGAATGGCGCGACCGTGCCAACGCACGTCTCGCCGCCGGACAGCGTCGCCTTGAAGAGGGCATGATGGGGCGCGCCGCGCTCTACGAGCCGATCGACAACCGCCGCTTCCACGAGGACGGCCGCGGCTACGACGCGCACGAAGTGGAGAAGGCCATGCTGCTCGATCCGAACGCGCGCCTCGCGTCCACCGGCTATTTCGAAGCGTGAGACGGCTACGTCGAAATCTGTCCTAAATATGGGCAAATGATGACGGCCTGATAAGAAAAGGGCGATACTTCTGCACAGATGTATCGCCCTTTTCCATATGACATGGTCGGGGCATTCCCGGGGTAACCCCGATTAATAATTCCTAGGAAGGCGGAGGAATGCTGGGTCTAGGGCATGACGTCGTTGACGTGCCTGCGTTCGCCAAGCAGCTGAATGAGCCGGGGACGCGTATGCGCAATCTGTTCTCCATGCGCGAGATATGGCAGACGGCGCAACGGTCGCAGCTCAAGCATGATGACGAGGCGGTGCACCTCGCCGCCCGCTGGGCAGGCAAGGAGGCGTTCCTGAAAGCGTGGTGCGCGGCCATTTCGCGGCATGCGAAAGACGGCGCCGAAGTCGCATATCCGTACACGCTCGACAACTTCCCATGGGTGCGCATCGAAATTCTCGACGATTCCCACGGCGTGCCGCGCGTCATACTGTCCTCCGAAGTGCAACGCAAGGTGCAGCAGTCGTTGGGCCTGCCGTTGGATCCGGTGCGCCAGTCGTACGATATCTCCATATCCATAAGCCATGACGGGCCGATCGCCTCCGCCGTGGTCATGCTCGAAATCTGAAATGCCATTCCCGCTTGCAAAAGTTGGTGGGATGTGTATAATAGCTCGAGTCGTTTCGTGTCGGCTTCGGACGTAGCGGCAACACGCGGATGTAGCTCAATGGTAGAGCCTCAGTCTTCCAAACTGATTACGCGGGTTCGATTCCCGTCATCCGCTCCACAACAGCATCAGAAAAGAAGAAGGCGTGCCTCAAGGCACGCCTTTCGTATATCCGTATGCCCGGGCATACGATTGCCCGGGTATGCTGGAACGGGCCGCGGCGTGCGGCGGCGCAATCGCAAGATATCGCAATATATACGGAGCGGAACATGGGTCAGAAGGAACGCAACAAGGCAACGGAAGTCGTGGATGGCGTGGTCGAGACCGTCGACGTCTCCAAGCACCCGACGGCGTCCATCGAACCGTCGGACCTGTCCTTGGCCGACATCGAACGCCGCAAATCGCATCCGGTCCGCTGGATTCTGTTCATGGCATTGGTGCTGCTGGCCATGATCGCGCCGTACTGGTGGGGACGCGACATCGCGGTGCGGGACGCCTCATGGATGGTGGCGAACCTGAATTTCCTCGATCCCAAAGGCGTGGCGCTGATTTCATGGACGGTGACCATCGTGGCGCTCACCGGACTCGGACTGATGGTCGCGGACGCGAAGAAATGGCTGTGGGGGACCATTTTCGTGATCGGCCTTGCCGCGGAGCAATTCGTCGCCGGCATGTGCCTGCTGAGCTTCAACTTCTGGAACGCCACCTACGTGATGTACGGTGAGGCGGCCGGACTGGCGAACGCCGCGAATTTCGGCATCATCGCCGCCGGTTTCGGTGTCGCGGTCTACGCGGTGCTCTGGGTGGGCCTGCTGGTGTGCATCAAGAAGGAATCGAAGCTCAACGTCCTCACACGCAGCTGGGCCTCGTTCCTATTGTTCTTCGCAATCGAACTCGTCGCGCTTGCCGTGGTGTTGTTCGGCGGTCTGCTCACGTCCATGGCGTGACGTGAAGAACGGCCGTCGGCGGGGGGGCGGAAATATCGGCCGGCGATTTTGGTCCGGCCGTCGTGTAAGATGTTCCCTTGGCGTGTTTCGCCCGCGGATAGAGAGCGCGTCGGTATTGGGCCGGCAGCACCGCGCAGCAATATAAGGAGGATGCCGTGGCACTTACGGCTGAGGAAAAGCAGGAAATCATCAAGACCTACGCAACCCACGAGGGTGACACCGGCTCCCCGGAGGTCCAGGTTGCTCTGCTCACCAAGCGCATCGCTGATCTGACCGAGCACCTCAAGGAGCACAAGCACGATCACCACTCCCGTCGTGGTCTGCTGCTGATGGTCGGCGACCGTCGTCGTATGCTTGATTACCTCAAGCGCGTTGACATCAACCGTTACCGCTCCCTGATCGAGCGTCTGGGTCTGCGCCGATAACATTCTTCCGCCCGAGCGTCACATGGCGCCCGGGCGTTTTTTGCATGACAGCCGAGTTCAAGGAACAGACAGTTTGAAGGCCCGAGGTTTGGGGCGCACGAGGTCTAGAATCTAGAGATGAGGAAGCGGCGGAGGCAACGCCGCGTCACGCATGTAGGAATCGGTTGGAGTCTGCTGAAGAGGACTGCCGATAGTAGGTACACAAGAAAAGAAAACAAAGGAGGAACCCTATGGAGGGTCCCGAAATCAAGGCTGTTGAAGCCGTAATCGATAATGGTTCATTCGGCAAGCGCACGCTGCGCTTCGAGACCGGTCGTCTCGCCCAGCAGGCGGATGGTGCCGTCGCCGCCTATCTTGACGATGATTCGATGATTCTGTCCACGACCACCGCCGGTTCCAGCCCGAAGGAGAACTACGACTTCTTCCCGCTGACTGTGGACGTGGAAGAGAAGATGTACGCAGCCGGCAAGATCCCGGGCTCGTTCTTCCGCCGCGAAGGCCGTCCGAGCTCCGAAGCCATCCTGGCCTGCCGCATCATCGACCGTCCGCTGCGTCCGCTGTTCCCGCACACCCTGCGCAACGAAGTGCAGGTCGTCGAAACCGTGCTCGCCGTCAACCCGGATGACGCATACGACGTTGTCGCACTGAACGCCGCCTCCGCCTCCACCATGATCTCCGGCCTGCCGTTCGAAGGCCCGGTCTCCGGCGTGCGTCTGGCCCTGATCGACGGCCAGTGGGTCGCCTTCCCGCGCTGGAGCGAGCGCGAACGCGCCGTGTTCGAAATCGTGGTCGCCGGCCGCGTTGTCGAGAACGGCGACGTCGCCATCGCCATGATCGAAGCCGGTGCCGGCAAGAACGCATGGCACCTCATCTACGACGAAGGCCAGACCAAGCCGGACGAGGAAGTCGTCGCCGGCGGTCTTGAAGCCGCCAAGCCGTTCATCAAGGTGATCTGCGAGGCCCAGGCCGAGCTCAAGAAGATCGCCGCGAAGGAAACCAAGGAATTCCAGCTCTTCCCGGAGTACACCGAGGATCTGTACAACCGCATCGACGAGATCGCCCACGCCGACCTCGACGAAGCCCTGTCCATCGCCGAAAAGCTGCCGCGCCAGGACCGCATCCACGAGATCAAGGAAGGCGTCAAGGCCACCCTCGCCGGCGAGTTCACCGACATGGAAGACGCCGAGAAGGACAAGGAAATCGGCAACGCGTTCAAGGAGCTGCAGCGCCAGATCGTGCGCCGCCGCATCCTGACCCAGGACTACCGCATCGACGGCCGTGGCCTGCGTGACATCCGCACCCTGTCCGCCGAAGTGGACATCGTGCCGCGCGTGCATGGTTCCGCGCTGTTCCAGCGTGGCGAAACCCAGATCCTGGGCGTCACCACCCTGAACATGCTCAAGATGGAGCAGCAGATCGACGCGCTGTCCGGCCCGCAGTCCAAGCGCTACATGCACAACTACGAAATGCCGCCGTACTCCACCGGTGAGACCGGCCGCGTCGGCTCCCCGAAGCGCCGCGAGATCGGCCATGGCGCCCTCGCCGAGAAGGCCCTCGTGCCGGTGCTGCCGAGCCGTGAGGAGTTCCCGTACGCCATCCGTCAGGTCTCCGAGGCAATCGGCTCCAACGGTTCCACCTCCATGGGTTCCGTCTGCGCCTCCACGCTGTCCCTGCTCGCCGCTGGCGTTCCGCTGAAGGCTCCGGTCGCAGGCATCGCCATGGGCCTCGTGTCCGGCGACGTCGACGGCCAGCACATCTACAAGACGCTCACCGACATCCTCGGCGCCGAAGACGCCTTCGGCGACATGGACTTCAAGGTGGCCGGCACCTCCGAATTCATCACCGCCCTGCAGCTCGACACCAAGCTCGACGGCATTCCGGCCGACATCCTGGCGTCCGCTCTGCAGCAGGCCAAGGAAGCCCGCACCACCATCCTCGAAGTCATCAACGAGTGCATCGACGGCCCGGCCGAGATGAGCCCGTACGCGCCGCGCATCATCACCACCACCGTTCCGGTGGACAAGATCGGCGAGGTCATCGGACCGAAGGGCAAGATGATCAACCAGATCCAGGAAGACACCGGCGCCGAAATCGCCATCGAGGATGACGGCACCGTGTACATCTCCTCCGAAGGCGGCGAGGCCGCCGAGAAGGCCAAGGAGATCATCGACCAGATCGCCAACCCGCACGTGCCGGAAGCCGGCGAGACCTACAACGGCAAGGTCGTGAAGACCACCTCCTTCGGCGCCTTCGTGAACCTGACCCCGGGCACCGACGGTCTGCTGCACATCTCCCAGATCCGCAACCTCGCCAACGGCGAGCGCATCGACGCCGTCGAAGACGTGCTCAAGGAAGGCGACACCGTTGAGGTGGTCGTGCAGGGTGTTGACGATCGCGGCAAGATCTCGCTGGCCATCCCGGGCTTCGAGGATCAGGAATCCTCCGCTCCGCGTCGTGACCGTGGCGATCGCGATGCCCGCCGTGGCGGCCGTGGCCGTCGTGACGACCGCCGTCGTTCCGACGATCGCGATGATCGCGATTACGACGATCGTCCGCGTCGCCGTCGTTCCGACCGCGATGACGATCGTGATTATGATGATCGTCCGCGTCGCCGTCGTTCCGACCGTGACGATCGCGACTACGATCGTGACGACCGCCGTTCGTCCCGTTCCGATCGCGATGATCGTGATTATGATGATCGTCCGCGTCGCCGTCGTTCCGATCGCGATGACCGTGACTACGATCGCGATGACCGCCGTTCCGACCGTCGCCGTGGTAGCCGTCGTGACGACCGCAACCCGCGTTACGCCGCCGACGAGAACTACGACGAGTACCGTGCCGATCGCGAAGAGCGCTCCGAGCGTCCGCGTCGCCGCGTGCGCCGCGACTTTGATCCGTTCGAAGACTGACGTCTTCTCACGGATCCTTCGCAGCGAAGCTGCTCACTTCACCTACGAGAAGCCCACTGGGCTTCTCGCTTGACGGCTCAGCATTCGAAGACTGACGTCTTCTCACGGATCCTTCGCAGCGAAGCCGATAGGTAATCTAACGAAAAACCCACTCCGTAAGGGGTGGGTTTTTCGTACGTTCGACATGCTGTGCGAATATTGGCATCAATCGATTTACGGGTGCATGGAAAAACCGACAATACAACGAAATGTGTAGCCCTCATGCGAAAATTAGACAAATAAACAAGCAAAGAAGCAAGGATTTTTCACATGATATTCGGCATTATTGCACTCATTGTCATCGTCCTGATAGTGCTGTGGGGAGTGTCCGCCTACAACGGTCTGGTCACATTGCGCAACCGCGTCAAAAACGGCTGGGCGCAGATCGACGTACAGCTCAAGCAGCGCGCCGACCTCATCCCGAATCTCGTGGAGACTGTCAAGGGGTACGCTGCCCATGAATCGCAGGTGTTCACACAGGTGACCCAGGCCCGCGCCAGCGCACTCCAGGCGGCGCAGTCCGGTGATGTGGCACAGCGCATCCAAGCCGAAAACCAGCTGAGCCGCGCGATCATGAACCTCCAGGCCGTGGCCGAAGCGTATCCGCAGCTGCAGGCCAACCAGAACTTCTTGGACCTGCAGGCCCAGCTCAAGGCGCTCGAGGAGAAAATCGCCTACGCCCGCCAGTTCTATAACGATGTGGTGCAGAAGTACAACACCAAGATCGAGGTCGTGCCGACCAACATCATCGCCGGACTGTTCCACTTCGAGCAGGCGGCGTACTTCCAGGTCGACGAAGCGGACCGTCAGGCTCCGCAGGTCAAGTTCTGAGCGTTTCCATACAGCATTTCCATACAAAAGAAGGGGAGCGCTGACGGGGTGGATACTTCGCCGGTACTCCCTTTTTGTCTATACGGTATGTCGGCTTCTCGCGGACTGCCTGCATAGAGGGTCAAGAGAGAACTTATGAATATCAGACGTGCGCTGATCGGTATGCTGTCTGCGGTGGTCGCGGCCGCGCTGCTGTTGGGCGTCACTTTTCTGGATGTGAATTTGACGTCCGACGTCGAACCAGATTTGAGCTATCGTACGCTCGATTACGATGTTATGGTGCTTAAGAATGGCGACCTCAAAGTCACGCAGCATATTGATATGAAGCTGAATGACCGTGGCTTTGATTGGAAACAGATGTACCAGCAGTACACGCTAAAAGCCAATAATCTGACGAATATCAGTGATATCAGCGTGAAGGATGTCACCAACAACGAAACGTACATCCAAGGTAGATTTGTGAATCCCAATGATGTCACCGATTGGAACGCTGAACACGCAGGTCAGTGGTATATCGCGGATGTCAGCGTACTCAGAGATCCCCAACCGTTCAATCCTGAAACAGATGGTTTGAAAGCTGACTCCTCATCCGATAAGACTTTGGAAATCGGCTGGAACATTCCGGAAACTGCGTCCGCTGACAGCCTCAAATTCGATGTGTCCATGACCATGCATGGCGTAAGCACCGCCTATGACGACGTCGTCTCTTTCCAATGGGAGCCATTCGGCACGACAAACCAGATTCCGATTGGCAAGGTGACCGGCAAGGTCACGTTCCCAGACGGCGTCACCAAGAAGAATTCTTGGGCATGGTTGCATACCAAGAACACGTCCACCGCGAAACGCGGCAAGAACGGGTCGCTGCTCTTCTCGGTCGATGACGTGCGTGCAGGCGACTATCTGGACGTCGTGGCCATGTTCGATGTCTCGAAATCGCAAGGTGTGGAACGCAAGATAAGCGGCAACCACAAGCAAGAGCTCATCGATAGCGAAACTCAGAAAGAGGAGGAATGGCGCGATAAACAGCATGATCAAGCGGTCAAGCGAGTGACCGGTTGGGCTGTCTCGGCCCTGATCGGCCTGGCGTTCATTATGGGATCGCTGTACCTCGGTATCACCAGCTTCCGTAAGTCGCAATACAAAGGCGATGTCGAATATTACCGCGATTTGCCCTACATGAGTCCGGCCGCCGCGGCACGGATGAATGATGTCATGAGCGCGTCATCTTCGATTCTCGGTTCAGGCAAAATAAAAAAAGGCGACAAACTAGTCAATCGGCAAATGTCCTCCACTGTGATGTCGCTCGCGTCAAAAGGGGCAATCGCCATCTATCCCGGACCGGCGAAACTGTATGACGGCATCGACCTGACCACGACCAACGCGGCATCAGTGGCGGGCAGGCTCGGCTCCGACGCCGCAACCGCACGCAAGATGAAGAAGATCAGCACCATCGTCATCATGCCGGTGGCGCGCAATGACATCGGTTCGCTGCTGCTGAGCTCATCCGAACATGCGGCGCTTGACATCCTGCTCAAAGCGTCTTCACGGTTGAGGGATACGCAGGTATTCGATCTCAAACAGATGAACAAGGCGTTCAAACACTACAAAAAGGGCTACAAGTTGCTACAGGATTTCGATACCGCCTGCTCCACGGAATTCGACAATCTGCGCGCCGTTGATTCATCGAGGGGATTCCTGAATAATCTGGTCGGCATTCTTGGTCTTGTTTTCGCGTTCTATAAGGGCGTGCAGTACGCGGAGAGAGGTGAGATCGCAGTGACGATGAGCATCTGTGTGCCTGTCGTGCTGGCCTGCGCATTCGCGTTGGTGTATGGCAAATATCATGCATTGACCGACAATGGTCAGAAATATGGTGGCCAAGTGGCTGGGCTGAAGCGCTATCTGCTTGATTTCAGTGATTTCAGTGACCGTGGCGTGCTTGATATGACATTGTGGGGCCGATATATGGTGTATGCCACCGCATTCGGCATTTCCGACAAGGTGATGGCGCAGCTGACCAAAGCATATCCGGAAGTGGCCGATCCTCAGTGGCTGGATGAGCATGCCGCTTCGTCGTACATGTACATGCCGTTGCATTCCAGCAGCGTTATGGGCGCGTCCACTGGCGCTGCGGTGGGTGCAAGTGTTGCCGCCGCGTCGGTGTTCAGTGCGAATTATGGCGATTTCGGCGCGCAGCTCAGCTCCAGTTTCGCCGACGTGCGCAACACGATTTCCATGGCGGCACCGTCCTCCGGTGGCTCGGGTTTCGGTGGCGGTGGTTCCGGCGGTTCCTTCTCCGGTGGCGGTTTCGACGGCGGTGGCGGTGGTTCCGGCGGCGGTTCGTTCGGAGGACGCTGACATGTGCGATACGCATATACGAGTGGCACACGGTATACGCAGGAAGAAAGGGTGATGGTATATGGATGCGAAACGTGTCCGTGGAGGACTGCTCGCGGCGGGTGCCGCATTTGTTGCGGTGCTCGTTGTAGCGCTCCTGCTGTTCTTCGTCTCCGGCGACGAAGCCGATCTAAGCTACCGTTCCGTCGATTTTGACGCGCAGCTGCAAAGCAACGGCGACATCCGTTTCACGGAACATCTGGACTACCAGCTGAAGAGACGCGAGAATGATGACGGCGACACGAAACCGTGGAAGCAACTGTATCTGACGTTCAAACTGCGCAACCAGGATCTGACGAACATCACCGACATCTCCGTGACGAACGCGTCCACCGGCGAGCAATACACGCAGATCGCACCGCAGTTGCCGAGCGATGTATCCGACAGTGAATGGGAATCGGAATATGCCGGACATTGGTACATCGCCGACACCACAATCGGCTCCAACTATCCGGAACCATTCGACTCTGCCACCGGCGGGCTTGACCCCAACGGTTCGGACAATGACAAACAAATCGAAATCGGCTGGAACATTCCCGCCACCGTCAAACAGAGCAGTCTCAAATTCGACGTGACCATGACGTTTCATAACATGGGCACGCAGCATAGTGACGTGACGAATCTCATGTGGGAGATGTTCCCCGAAGACAACCAGGTGCCGGCTGGCAAAGTCACCGGCACCGTGCGCTTCCCCAAAGGCATAGGTTCCGACGATTCGTGGGCATGGCTGCACACTGAGGCCACATCTCAAACGTCTCGCGACACGGACGGCACGTTGCATTTCACCGTCAGTGACCTGCGCACGAACCAGTACGTCGACCTCGTCGCCGCATTCGACAATGCCGGGGCAAGTGGCGTCGAACGTGTGCGTTCCGGCGACTATCTGGACGAATTGAAATCCACGGAAGCAAACAAGGAGCAGCAATGGCGTGACGGCCAGCGGCACAAAGCCCAGCTTACGGTCGCAGGTTGGCTGGTATGTCTGATTTTGGGCGGACTGTGCTGCGTACTGGCGATTCGTGGCGTGGTCTCTTCGAACCGTGAAGCCACCTACCACGGCGGCATCGAATACTGGCGTGAGTCGCCGCAAGTCAGCCCAGCCAGCGCCGCGCATCTGATCGATGTGGTGGACGATTCCAAGGGTGAACAGTCCTCGCGTGCCATGACGGCGACGGTGCTGGCATTGGTGGTCAAGAAAGCGCTCGCCGTATATCCGGGACCTGCCGACATGTATCGTGGCATCGACCTGAGCAGGGCGAACGCGGCCGATATGGCGCGCATGATTTCCTCCGATCCATCCCGTGCCTCTGCCGCGTCAAGTACTAGTACGTTGGTGATTCTGCCTCAGGCGCTATCCCATCGGGAAACCCTTGGTCTGAGTCGCTCCGAGGAAGCCTGCCTGCAACTGCTGATTCGTATTTCCGCACGCGTGGGTTCGCCGGTATTCGACTTTAACCAGATGAAGGAGGCTTGCTCCAGCTGGGAGAACGGCTATCAGGAGATGAACCATTTCACCAATGCCTGCGATATTGAATTCCTGCAATTGAACGCGGTCAGGGATGTCAGCGGACGTTGGATAGCGCCCACCATCTTCGCCATGGTCTTTGGCGTGATTGGAATGCTGGTCAATATTGGAAGCAATATCGCGGTGGCGTTGTGCTTCGGCGGCGCGTTCGCATGCGTCGGCACGTTCTGTTTAGCTACCGGACGCAAGGAAGGCCTCACCGAATCCGGACAGACCTATGCCGGAGAATGCTTGGGACTCAAACGGTATATGGAGGATTTCTCCAATTTCTCCGACCGTGGTGCGCTCGATTTGGTGATGTGGAACTGGTATATGGTCTATGCGGCCGCCTTCGGCATTTCCGACAAGGTGGCAAGGGAATTCGCCAAGGCGTACCCCGAAGTCAACGATCCGCAATGGCTTGACGCGTATGGGTACGATTCCCTCGGCTATTGGACGTATCGCTCCCACGCGTGGAATGGTATGTCCACTATGGGAGGCATGTCGACCGGTGCGTTTGGCGGATCGCAGTTCATGGGCGGCATTGGCGATATCGGTTCGCAGCTGAGTTCCGGTTTCGATTCGGTCAGTTCCACGATTTCCGCTGCGGCTCCATCGTCATCCGGTGGATCTGGCGGATCCTTCTCCGGTGGCGGCTTCGGCGGCGGTGGCGGAGGCGGCGG
>ULTV01023131.1_pt1 | contig 10602 bp, 10 predicted proteins | sample 1957931 | NCBI WGS metagenome assembly ULTV01 (sample SAMEA4835743, study PRJEB28245) | human gut metagenome | biome: gut microbiome; material: fecal sample | place: Denmark | collected 2008
GCCGCTGCGATCGGAGCGCTTCCGAGTCCCGCCTCATTGGAGAAGATACCTCGCGCAACACCTTTTTGCATTGCTACGATCATACTTCCGACCGCACCACCGGTCACTGCTTTCGGGGAAAATGCTGCCTTTACGATCACTGCAAACGCCGCCGGCACTTCCGTGATATTGCAGATCACAAGTACCAGTACGAATACAACGTAGATCACCGCCATAAACGGCACAACGATCTGGCTTACGCTTGCGATACGCTTTACGCCGCCGATCAGCACCGCTGCCACGCAGAAAGAAAGCACCAGTGACGCGATGACCACCGACCAGGAATAGGATCCGAGAAATGGCAGGATCTTCACACTGTGCGCATTGTTTGGATCAAAGAAATTATTGACCGCGCTCGAAATTCCGTTTACCTGGCTGAATGTTCCGATTCCGAAAAGTCCTACACATACGCCAAAAAACGCAAATATTTTCGCAAGCCATTTCCATTTCGGACCCATGCCCTGCTCAATATAATAAAACGGTCCGCCGAGGCTGTGTCCGTCCTCCGCGACCACTCTGTACTTGACTGCCAGAAGGCCTTCGGAATATTTGGTCGCCATCCCGAAAAATGCTGCCACTACCATCCAGAAAAGCGCACCCGGTCCGCCTGCTCCGACCGCAGTTGCCACACCGACGATATTTCCGGTACCGATCGTGGCACTGAGCGCGGTACAAAGCGCACCAAAGCTTGAAATCTCACCGTCGCCGCCCTCTTCGTTTTTTACCATCCATTTGAGCGCCAGCGGAAGCTTCCGTATCTGAAGAAGTCCAAGTCTTACCGTAAGCAGGATTCCACCTGCCATGATAAGCACCATAAGCGGTACGCCCCAGACAAAATTATCCACTACACCGAGAAAATGATTGATCGTTTCCCACATAAAACTGCTCCTGCCTCTCTTTTTCTTTTGTCTTCCATATGAAATTTTCTAAAACTCCTGAAAAAGATGCAGGACTGCATCACTGACTTTAAGATAGAATGTTAGATATTCTTCTCTGTCCTGTTGCCTGAGAGATTCATACGATCCGTATGTTGCACCTTCGGCCCCCGGTATACGGGCGTCTCCAGAGAGTCGATCCATTTACAGTTGCACCGGTTTTCCGGCACCTGAGAGTTTTACTCCTTCGGTAGACAATGTCATTTTCCTGCAAACTTCATCTCGAAAATATACATATACTTTATAACAAGTTTTACCATGTATGACGTTTTACGTCAATAGGTTTTCATAACCCAGATCCAAGTCCGGCAATATCCAGCCTGTATATGGTATTGTCCAGTTTTGTATTATCCAGAAACATGATCATATAAATCGGCATATATACCCTTTTATCATTTACTTCTATATTTCCCTCAGAAAAAATATATGCCTCCGAAATATTATAGTCCGCATTTTTTAAAACGTTATTTAACGCAGAATGCCGCTTATAATCCTTCCCTGACTTAATTTCTAACGGAACTGCCTTTCCATCCAGTTCCACAACAAAATCGAGTTCTCCCTGCTTTTTACTGTTGAAATAATATTCCCTGTGTCCTTTTGTCAACAATTCCTGTGCAACAACATTTTCAAAAAGTGCTCCATTATTGATGGATCTGTCCTTGTTCAGGATTGAAATTTTGACCTGATTCGAATAGCAGCTTGTAAGCAGTCCGACATCAGAAAAGAACAATTTAAACAAATTTCGGTTTTCGTTTATCACAAGCGGAAGTTTCGGTTCACTGACGTTATAGACAGGAATCACCACTCCGGCATCTTTCAGCCACAGGAAATCATTCGCTACTCTGTCATAGCTGATTCCCTTTTCTATACTGTTCAGTTGAAAACGCTTATTTTTCTGATCCAGCTGCCCTGGCATCGCATCATAAATTTCCCGGAGTTTCAGTTTATATCTCACTTCATATTTTGAAAAATCTTTCTTATATAAACGGATTATTTTTTCATGTACCTGCGCCACTTTTGCCAGATCATTTGTTTTCACATAGGTATCTACCGCCTCAGGCATTCCTCCGATGATCAGATACAGATAAAATACATCTAACATCTTTGTATGCACATAGTCATCAACCGGAATTCTATTCTTAAAATTATTCTCTAACAGTTCAAGAATATCTGTCCCAACGCCTACCGCCCTTGCAAATTCTTTAAAACCAAGCGGATACATATCATATATTCTCATATATCCTACCGGTGCCGAACGAAGATCATTTAATTCCACACCAAGCAGTGAACCGCTCATAATATAGCGAAAGCTTCCTTCTTCTACAAGAAATTTTATTCTGGTAACAATATCCTTAAACTCCTGAATTTCATCCAGAAAGATAATTGTTTTTCCCTTTTCAAGCGTTTTCCCGGCAACAAGGCTCAATCTCATTAATAATTCCTTTGCATTCTTGGCTCCGGAAAATATCTCTATAAGCTCAGGCTGTTCAATAAAATTAAGCTCAAGATAAGGATACTCATTTTCTTTTAAACATTGCCGGATCAGATATGTCTTTCCTATCTGTCGCGCGCCTGTAAGCAAAAAGGCGTCTTTTCCATTAGAAAGCCATTCCTCAACTGCTGATTTTGCAGATCTTTCAATCATTTCTTTCACCTCTGCTCTATATTATGCAACTTTTCCAACCCGATTATACATTAATTTTGCAACTTTTCCAACCTGTTTTTCATGACTTTTTTCAATTTTTCCAACCCATTTTCCATGCTTTTTTGCAACTTTTCCAACCTCAACTTTTATCTTTACACAAATAATCTTGCAAATATTCCGTTTTGGCACTGTAAACATATGCAAAAACCGTGTATAATTTTTAGTCAAAGGAGGATGATCCTATGAAATTAGAAAATTATGAAGTGCATCTGCCGAGCTATTCCATCGGCGATCACATCTATGACAAGATTGGTCCGGTCTGCGAATCGTACGGCAAAACCGTTCTTTTGATCGGCGGAAAGCGCGCGCTTGCCGCAGCTGAGACAAAAATTCGTTCCTATGTGAAAAAAACAAATCTTAAAATTATCGGTGTAGAATTATACGGAAATGACTGTACCTACGCAAACGTGGAAAAGCTGCGTCAGCTTCCGGTCTATCAGCAGGCAGACATGGTCTTTGGCGTAGGCGGCGGTAAAGCTTTAGATACCGTCAAATGCCTGTGTATCACGGATGACAAGCCGGTGTTTACATTTCCGACGATTGCGTCAAACTGCGCTGCGTGCACATCCGTATCCATTATGTATAACGACGACGGCACATTTTTAAAACCAAACTTTTTCGTGCGTCCGGCAATGCATGCCTTTATTGATACGGAAATCATCGCAAAAGCTCCGGTACAGTATATGTGGGCCGGCATTGGCGACACCTATGCCAAATATTATGAATCGACGATCTCTTCCCGCAATGAGCGTCTGGAGCATTTTACCTCTCTTGGTGTCGCACTCAGCGTGATGTGCCGCGATCCGCTGCTGGAATACGGAGTCAAAGCACTTGCCGATCACAGGCAGGGACTATGCACCTACGATGTGGAACAGATCGTTCTTGCGATCGTTGTGACGACTGGAATTGCTTCCATCTTTTTAACAAAGGATTTCACACCGGATTACAACAGTGGGCTGGCACACGCGATCTTCTATGCGCTGACCAGTTATCCGGTGATCGAAGAAAGGCACCTGCACGGAGAAGTCGTCGGCTTTGGCGTCCTTTTCGCCCTGCTCGTAGACGATCAGTACGACGAATTTGAAAAGATCTATACATTAAACAAACAGCTTGGGCTTCCCACCTCTCTTGCGCAGATCGAGCTCACAGAGAAACAATGGGCAGAAAGTATCAGCCGCATCCCGGAAATGTCCGATGTGAAGCATTATCCATACAGGGTAACAAAGGAAATGCTGACGGCTGCGATGCAAAAGCTGAACGAACGGGAGGCGAAAGGATAAATGAACAAAAAAACACCCACCGGCATCGGCAGGTCTTCTGTTATCTTCGGCGTGGCTTTTGTCTGGTTTACGACACATTTTGGCGGCGGCTTTGCTTCCGGTGCCCAGATCTACAGCTACTATGTGCGTTATGGCATCTGGTGTCTGCTCATGCCGGCGCTTGCCATGCTCTACAACAGCATCTTTTTCGCCTATGGTATGCGGTTTGCACGCCGTCACAATGTCTATGATTATCGTTCGTATAACAATGCATTTTATGGAAAATTCGCGCCTGTTTTTTCCAATTTGTTTGAAATCCTCTATATCTGCGTGATGTGCGTGGCTCCTGCCGTTGCCTTTGCTACCGGCGGTGCGACTTTAAGCACTCTGACCGGCTTACCATATCTGTTATGTACACTGATGATCGGCATTTTCATTTTTGTTGTTGCGATCTTTGGCACCGATCTGGTGCGATGCGTGGCTTCGGTGCTGTCTGTCTGCATCATTGCTGGACTTTTGATCGTTTACATTCCAAACATCATCCACGGCTGGCCGGCGATCACTGCCACCGCACAGCAGATGACAACGTCCGCGGAACCATTTGGCAAAGCACTCTATTCCGCCTTTTTATATGGCACATTTCAGCTTGCCAATATCGCAGTCTTCGTGCAGCACGCCAAAGTTTTTGAAAAACCGGATGATGCGGTAAAAAGCATGGGCCTTGGTTTTGTCATCAATGCACTGATGATGACAATGGTCTGTCTTGGCATCATGACCGTATCTGCCAGCCCACAGATGGCAGATACCAGTGTCCCGACGCTTTTGATCGTGCAAAATGGCATCGGAAAAGGATTTATGACACCGCTCATCTCCATCCTGATCATCCTTGGTGCCGTCTCCACCGCAGTCAATATGGTTGCTGCCATGGTCAAGCGTGTGTCTGATGGTCTGGAAAAATATGCGTCACACACCGGCACTTCTGCCGGAAAAAAGAAGATCTCCTCCCGCGAGATTGTGATCGCACTGATCTGCTGTCTGATGGATTTTGGCATTGCGCAGTTCGGACTGCTGACCCTGATCCAAAAAGCATACAGTTTCCTTGCGTATCTCGCCATTCCGGTCATCTTGGTGCCGTATATCGTGCATATGATTGTGACACGGTTTGACCGAAAAGGAAGTCCTATGTCATAAATATCGATCCGGGCCGGAATGCCACATTTTTTCAAATTTTCTATATACGTTTTGGTTTCTGCCAAAAACGGCTCTCCGGTCCCGACAAAGGTATACGCCGGCGGAAGATCGCGGTAATCGGTCTGTCTCGCCGGTGACGCATACGGTGACACGTCCGTCTTTGCCCTGCCCCGCAGATAAAATCTCCACGCCAGATGATTCTTTCTGGTGTTCCAGACTCTGCCATGATTGTTCTTGGAACTTTCGGTATCCAGATTATCAAGCATCGGATATAACGGCATCTGATACGCAACCTTAACCGTTCCTTTATCTCTCGCCATCATGCACACTGCCATGCAGCCAAAGTACCCCCGGCAGTTCACCGTTCTGTTCTTTTGGGCTTAAAATGATACACGGTATTTTGTGCCTGTCCCATTTTATGGACACATGGGTAACGTCAATGCCTGCCGTTTTTCTCATCCGAGTGACTCCTTATTTTTCCGTATTTCCACAAAACTATTCTTCCAGTCGATATATTTCAGACGGAAATTCCACACTTCCATCATGTTTCGCATAAGTAGATTTCCGGTCAAACGTAAGTCCCAGGTGCTGCATGACTTTTGCGCTTGCAATATTTTCTGCCGCGCATTCCGCTTCAAAGATATGCGCCCCGTGCTTTTCCCTTACAAAATCCATGATCGCCCGTGCCGCCTCGGTCGCGTATCCCCTTCCCCAGTCATCAAACCGGATATTATACGCAAAACTCCAGATATCTGTCTCAGGATCCCGGAAAAATCCAACGGTCCCAACCGCATGACCATCTGTTTTTTCATGCAGGATCGTAATATAAGAATCCCCGGAACTCTGATCCAGACCTTCCAGCCAGGGGATCATGTCCTCCGGCTTCTCTAATACATTGTGCAGCAGGTATTTGTTGACCCTTGCGTCCCCGCTCCATGCAAATGCCTCTTTATAATCCGCAGGTGTGATCCGGCGGATTGTCAGCCTCTCTGTTTCTAACATCTTACGTCTCCTCCACTGCCGTTTTATTCCGCCTTTACTGCCCAGCGCATCTTTGTGGAACGCGCTCTGCCGTTTTTTACACATTCCTGTGCGGATGGCCGCACCACATCTTTGGCGTAATCCGCATAAATACCGGCTTTATAGCCTTCTTTTAACGCGCGCTTTACTAACTTGTCCTCGCCGGAATGAAAGGTCAGGATCGCCACACGTCCGCCCGGCCGCAGCGCATCCGGCAGTTTTTCCATAAATTCATACAAAACCTCAAATTCCCGGTTCACATCGATCCGAAGTGCCTGAAATGTCCGCTGACAGGTCTTCTTTATGGTATCCTTCTTTTCCTTTTCCGGCAGAAAATCCAGTGTTTTCTCGATCACCGCCCGCAGTTTTGTTGTTGTGTCGATGCGGTTGCCTTTCCGGATCTCGTCTGTGATCACTTTCGCGAGTTCCTCACAGTACGGTTCATCCGAATTTTCATAAAGCATGCCCGCAAGTTCTTCCCTTGTGATCGTATCGAGACGTTCCGCTGCGCTGATCCCAGCCTCCTGATTCAGACGCAGATCCAACGGTCCGTCCACTTTAAACGAAAAACCGCGCTTCGGATTGTCGATCTGCATGGAAGACACGCCGAGATCCGCCAGAATAAAATCAAAGCCGCCGACTTCCTTTGCGATCTCATCGATCGTGCAGAAGTTTTGCAGGCGAACGGTAAGTATCTCTTCGCCAAAGCCCAGGTCCGCCAGTCGTTTTTTCGTCTTTGCGGATTCCTCCGGGTCAACATCCGTCGCGTAGATGTGTCCCTGTCCTTCAAGGCGCTCAAGCATGGCCTTCGTATGTCCGCCGTAGCCAAGCGTCGCGTCAAATCCGATCTCACCCGGTTTGATCTGCAGAAAATCCAGGATCTCTTTTACCATGATCGAAATGTGCATGCCCGCCGGTGTATTGCCCTTTTCAATGACATGCGCGATCGTGTCCCCGTATTTTTCCGGCTGCAGTTCCTTATATTTTTCCTCAAATTTCTTTGGATATTTTCCTTTATAATGTACACGCCTCTTGTGCGTGGTCTGTGTCTCCTGTTCCATCTGCCTGCTTCTCCTTTTTCCTTATCAAGTGACGTCATTATACCATTTTACCGCTGTTTCGTATACTGCATTTCCCGGATCATGCGGTTTGCTTTTCGTATTTCCTGAAAAAAGGCAGTGCGCGTAAGGAAAATGTGATCGCAGCGCAAAGTAATATGATCCCTATGATTTTTCCCTGCTCCATCCATGCCTCCTCCTTTTTCCCCTGGATCAGCAGGATCCCGGATACGATGATAAGCGCCGGCAGCATAAATGCCGACGGTCCCACGATCAAAAGGCACACGACCGCCACGGCTCCGATCATCCAGTAGCATCTCGAAAACAGCGCAACAAAAAACATGATCCCCCGCCGTTCTTCCCCCTGCTCGGTCAGCGTACAGTTCACCGCATAGGTTTCGTCCGTCATCGTATGGATCATGTAAGGCATTTTTCTTCCCATTTTTTTAAATTCATCAACAAAAGACAGGCTGTAAAAAGCCTGTCTGCTGTTCATAAGCAGCGCGGTCACCGCGATCGTGAGCACGGATGCCCCGCTGCTTAAAAATGTGATCAGTACAAACTGGAATGCGCCGGTATAGATCGTAAGGCTTGCAAGCAGGGAGTCATACCATGCAAACACTGCTTCCTGCATCATCATGCCATACGCCATGGCGACAAACAGATAACTGCACATGATTGGTATTGATTTTATGAAGGCGGTCTTTCTTACTGTCTTTGGAGTCAATTTACTGCCTCTTATAACTTTTTGAATATTTCAGTCTCTTTCTTTAAGTCTGCGGCAATATGCTGGTTTTCGTCCATATGGTGGGTAATGCTCTCCATATCACCGACAAGTACCTGGGTGCTGTCAGCGGCACTGCTTACGCCCTTGACACCCTCTTCAATCGCATGCGCGATCGTATTGATGGAATCCGCGATCTCTGTCATGGTCTTCTTTAAGCCATCTGTTTTCTGCGTAAATTCTCCCATACTGTTCTCGATATAAGTTGCCTTTTCACGGTACTCATTTCCAGCTGTCACAAAGGTCTCAAATTCCGGAAGGATCGCGTCATTCATATATTGTACCAGACCATTGGAGTGTTCTGCAAGGTTTTCTACTGCTTCGGTCACGATCCGGTTGATCTGCTGGATATGGTTTGCCGCTTCCTGGCTGGCAGACGCAAGCTGGCTGATCTCTGTCGCAACTACAGAAAATCCCTTGCCCGCTTCACCGGCTCTTGCCGCCTCGATACTCGCATTTAAGGCAAGCAGATTCGTCTGGCTTGCGATATTCAAAATGTCATTGGTCAGATTGTTGACCTGATTTACACTCTTGCTGTCTTCGATCGCCTTATTTAAGACGGTGAGGATCTCATTTACTTTTACGCCGGTAGACTCCATGTTTTCACGCGCGGAAGCTTCCATGGAATCCGCATGTTCTTTCATTTCCTTACTGTACGCATTGATCTCTGAGGTACGCTCCGCGATCTGATCCACATCCTCTTTGACAGACTCTGTGCTGGCATTGATCACAGAAGCATTTGCGGACATTTCCTCCATCGTGGCGGAAAGTTCTTCCGTCAGTGCGGAAAGATCGGATACACTGCCGTTTGATGTCACCATGCTGTCACGCACTTCTCCGACCACTTCTTCCATCTTGTTGGAGTTGCTTACGATCATCTTAAAGATATCCTGCAGCTTGTCCATGAAAACGTTGATGCCATTTCCGACTGCTGCGACTTCCTGGTTTGCGGATACGCTCACACGTCTCGTCAGGTCACCTTCCCGTTTATCAATATCCTGTATGATATTTGTGATCTCTTTCTGCGTACTTACAAGCGGAAGGATGACTAACTTGAACACGCATAAAAGTGTCGCCAGAAGAGACGCGATACTGATGATGATCGCCACAATGCCGGTCACAAGTGAGGTATGATATACCGTCTGCAGCTGCTGTTTTGCCACATCCGCATTCTCGTTTACATTTTCACGGATCGCCGCAATGCTCTCCTGCATGGCGGAAGAATACTCCGCGATTGTTCCGTTTGCAAGCGCATACGCAGCCTCGTTGTCACTGTTCGCGCTGTATGCCATAAGATTTGCGAGTTCATATTTCATGCCGTCATAGTTGGAAACCAGATTGTCATAATCTGCCTGGTTTTCCTCATTGACATATTCCTTGAAATTATCCAGATAACCGTCTAAGACATCCTCTTCACTACGGATTGAGCTTACCAGGTCGATCATGGTATTCAAATCGGTTGCAACGATATGGGAAAGTCCCAGTCTGTGGATGTCCAGTGTTTCCTTCTGGATATCTCCCAGTTCTGAGATGCACTCCATATATCCGTTCGCGATCTGTGTCGCATTGTTATTGACTCTTTTTATGTTGATCACCGCTACGATGTTGGAAAGCACCGACACGATTCCCAAAATAAATACCGGAAGCAAAATAATAAATTTTGTACTGACATTCTTTTTCATGTTCGGTTCCCCCTTACTGTACTGTAGACTGCGTAATGCCGCTTACCAGTGTGTCCATGACTTCCTGCGGATCCGCACCGGCTGTATTTCCGGTCGCCATCAGGTTTCCATACTCGGTTGCCGCATCCCAAAAGCTGTTGCCCACACGCTGTAACTTACCGTACTGTGCCTGATCGATAACCGCCTGGATCGCAGGTACTTTTTTTACCTGTTCCGAAGCTGCCGCATTGATGTTGGACGGTCCCTGATCACGTTCTTCGAGACGGAGCATCTGATTATCTTCATTGGTAAACCAGTCCGCCAGTTTTAATGCCCATTCCTTGTGTTCGGAATATGCGTTTACTCCCATCATCTTGTATCCGGTAAAGGAAGACATCTGCACCTGCTGTCCCGCACAGGTATAAGTCGGAAGCTTTGCTGCGCCGTAATCTTCTCCCCATGCCTGTTTGATTTCAGAAGCGTTCCACACGCCGCTGACTCCCGCAACGACAGATCCATCCTCAACACCTGCCATGAAATCTGTATCCGTGCAGCTTGCAAACGCCGGATTTGCCGCGATCGCAAGCATGGCTTCCTCTATATCCACCCCCCGGATCGCGCCTTCTGTCGTATTCCAGTCACAATGATTGGTCACTCCGTCATCATTGACACCGAAATCCAGTCCAGTATTGCCAAAAAATGCATACAAATACCAGCCGGAGCTCCAGTCCATCGTAACTTTCTTGCCCTGTGCCTGTGCCGCCGCAAGCAGCCCGTCCATCGTCTGCACATCGGCATCTGTCAGGTAACGTTTATCATAATATAAGAAATATCCGTTATCCGCAGTCATCGGATACGCATATAAAACATCATTGATCGATGCCGCGGCCACCGAATCCTCGGAATTTGCCGCCTTGATCTCATCCGCGTTCGGCACCGGCTCCAACGCT
>ULTV01029754.1_pt1 | contig 10523 bp, 9 predicted proteins | sample 1957931 | NCBI WGS metagenome assembly ULTV01 (sample SAMEA4835743, study PRJEB28245) | human gut metagenome | biome: gut microbiome; material: fecal sample | place: Denmark | collected 2008
CTTGGCAACGGTTTCGTCGATTTCGTTGGCCTTTTCACCGTCCCTAGCATCAAAGTACTTCTGGGAGAAGTAGTGCAACACGGCCACGGCAATCGTGGTTACGATACCGACGGGTAACTGGTATTCGATGAAGTAGGTCATCGTATCCATGCCGGCCACCTGAGCGGCATAGTTGGCAGCACCCGACGTCGGACCCATATCAAGACAGGACACCGTAATGATCAAAGCGGCGGCGGACAGTCGGGACACACCCAGACGAACGAGTACCGGGTACATCGTCACCATCAAGAGCATGGACAGCCCAGAAGCACTTGGAATGAACAGGTCAGCCACAGCACCTACAACATAGCTCAGGGCCAGCACAAGGTAGGGGGACTTAAAGACACGCAGCGGACGCGAGATGTAGTCGGCCATCAAGGCGCTTGCGCCGATCTTGGCCATGTAAGTGGAGTAGCCCGAAGCAGCCATAATCAGCAGACCGATGCCGGCCACACGGGAACTCATCAGTGAAGTGATGCACTTGAAGAGGTCAAAGCCCACGAAGCCCGTGCTCGAAACACCCTTGGGAAGAATCTGAGCACCGTTGGGAAGAAGCCCCAGCGCATCCATGGCCAGGGCACTGACCAACAAAACCAAGCCGCCGAAGAAGAGCACGAACTGGGCTTTCATCTTCTTGAGCAGAATCCAGACCACCAGGACGGTGACTGCAAGTGAAATTAAGACGCCGATCATTTTTTCGGAGTTCCTTTCGGTTGAATTTGCACACGTGTTTGTTATGTAGCGGCCGATGCATCGGTGTTGCAGCAAGCGAAAAGTGCGAGTAGAAGTGCTTCTTTTCGCCGAAGTCTCAAACCTGTGGATACATTGCCGCCGGTTTACGAGTGGAATTCTGAAGAGCAGCGTCAAATTTCTCCTTGTACCTTGGTTCAATACCGCGCAAGGTTGCTTTTGAAAAAGCCGTTGCCATGACCGTCCGGCCCAAATTGCGCTATTGTCCGAAAGACAAGAAACGAGCCAGCCTCTCACTTAAATAAGAGAGACTTTTCGAGCAAAAAGGAAAATTCAGATGCAGAAGATTCAATCCGTCGCCCTCATCGGCATGGGCGCTTTGGGCATTCTCTACGGCCACACCATGGCCCGGAAGATGAAAGAGGGGGCCGTAACGTTTTTGGTCGATGAGAAGCGCAAGCAGCGCTATCGCGCCGATCCCCCGACCTTTAACGGAGAACCTTGCCGATTTGCCTTCTGCGCGCCCGAGGACTACCCGGGCAAAGCCGAGCTTTTGATCTTCGGAGTCAAGGGCACGCAATTGAAGGAAGCGATCGAATCCGTGCGTCCCGTCGTGGGCCCTGAAACGATCATCGTGTCGCTTTTAAACGGCATCACCAGCGAAACCATTCTTGAGGAAGCCTTCCCGCAGGCCACCGTCCTTTATAGCGTCGCACAGGGCATGGCCGCAACGCGCGTGGGCACGCACGTCACCTGCAAGAATCCCGGTTTTCTCTTCATCGGGGTGCCCGCACGCCACGCCGATCGGCTGCCTGCCCTTAAAACCGTCGAGGCTTTCTTTGACTTCACGGGCGTCGTCTATCGCCACGAAGAAGACATTGAGCGCCGCATTTGGTGCAAGTGGATGTTCAATATCGGCGTCAACCAAACAATTGCCGTTGCCAAGGGCACCTTTGCCGACATCCAAAAGCCCGGCCCCGTGCGCGATCGCTACATTGCCGCAATGCGTGAGGTTGTCGCTGTAGCCGAAAAAGTCGGCGTGGACGTCACCGAGCGCGACCTTGAGGAATACATCCGTATCGGCGACGGACTTGATCCGGAAGGGATGCCCAGTCTCAGACAAGACACCAAGGCTCACCGTCTGACCGAAGTCGACTTCTTCTCGGGCGCCTTGATTGAAAAGGCGAGGGCGGTCGGCGTTCCGGTGCCCGTCAACGAAGCGCTTAACCGAGAAATAAAAGCCATTGAAGCAAGCTGGAAACAAGTGGATGCTCCCGTTGTTGATTTGCTCTGTGCGCACACTTCGGTACGCGACTACACCGACGAACCCGTATCCGAAGCAATGCGGCAGAAAATTCTCGACGCTGTTTTTGCCGCCTCAAGCTCCTGCTTCCTGCAGCTTGTGACCGTAATTCGCGTGACCGATCCCGAATTGCGCCGAGTGATGTACGAAGCCAGCGGCAACCAGCCTCAGGTGCTTTCCGCACCTGAATTCTGGGTTTTCTGTGCCGATTACCATCGTGACGCCGGTCTTTGTCCGAAGGCGGATCTCGGCTGGACCGAGCAATTCCTGACTTCGACACTTGACGTGGGCATCTGCGTGCAAAACGCTATGGTGGCTCTCGAATCGCTTGAGCTGGGCGGGTGCTTTATCGGAGGTCTGCGCAACGACATTGCCAAGGCCGATCAGGCGCTGGGACTGCCCGAAAACGTCTATCCGGTGCTGGGTCTTGCTTTTGGTCATCCCGCCTTTAAAAACGAAGTCAAGCCGCGTTTGCCGCAAGCGATCACCGTCATGGAAAACCTCTACATCGAACCAGATGCTGCCGAACTGCATAAATACGATGCCGTCACCGAAACGTATTTCGCCACACGCAGCCGCTCGCCACGCAAGGACTCCTGGACCAAAGGCATTGGCGGCGTGCTTGCCCGCGAACGCCGGCCGTTCGTTTTGGAGTTCCTTCGCTCCAAAGGTTTTGCAAAACGATAAGAAAAGGCAAGGCAAGGAGACTTCTGAAAATTTCGCGCTATACTTGATTCCGACATTTGTCGGAAACGATATTGCAATTTTGAAGTATGCCCAGACCCAGTCGTTGTCGTCGTGTGTGTTGTGAACCGCTGGTGCGCCTCTTTGCTCCGCAAGGGGGCGAAGAGCTTACTCCGGTTGTCCTGCTTGTCGAAGAATATCAAGCGATTCGCATCGTTGACCTCGAAAAGCGCACTCACGATCAATGCGCGCAGCAAATGCAGATTTCCCGCACGACAGCAACCGAGATTTACGAAAAGGCCCGCTTCAAGATTGCCGATGCGATCGTCAACGGCAAGCCGCTTGTAATCGAAGGCGGCAACTATCGGATTTGTCAGGAAACAAACTGCTGCGCATGCGCCGGACGATGCAGACGCAAGACCGTTGCTCAGTCTGCCGCGCAAGATGAAATTCAAGGAGTTTCGCACATGAAAATCGCTCTGCCAGTCAAAAACGACGCTATCTTCCAACACTTCGGCATGGCGCCCAACTTCAAGATCTATGAAGTGCAGGACGGCCATATCGTCTCAACCGAAACGATCGCTGCGAGTGGCCACGGCCCCGCCGCCGTGGTGAATCTTTTGGTGAAAAATGCAGTCGACTGCGTCATTTGCGGCGGCCTCGGACCGGGCGCCGTAAAGTCTCTCGCGCAAGCCAACATCGCGCTTTATGCCGGCAACGAAGGCGATTGCGATATCGCCATTGCTGCTCTCATCGCCGGAACGCTTCAGAACAACGTTGAAGCCGCGACCGCCGGCCGAGGCGGCCACCATTGTCATGGTCATGAAGAAAGCGGATGCGGATGCCATGGACATCATGGACACGAAGAAGAAGGCTGCGGCTGTCACGGACACGGAAAAGAGGGTGAATGCAGCTGCGGCGGCGAATGTTCGTGCGGCAAAGAAACATACGACTGCCACAACGAAGGCCACCATTACGGTTGCCACGGTCATGGTCACGGACACTGCGGTTGCGGCAAACACTGATTTTGGCTGCTGACCACTTTTCGGTCTCTCAATCTTCCTCAAGGCTCTTGCCCGGTACTGCGTCGGGCAGGAGCTTTTTCTGCGATCAAACCCTGGTCTCTTTCAGTCGCTTTTTCACTGAGAGAAAGTGCTTAGTTTTGTAGATTCACTACAACACTTGTCAAATCGGCATGAAATAGGTCTTGACGGTGCTTGCTTGCGGCAAATTTCTACCGATATGATCAAGCGCACTGCCTCGGCAGAGAACTATCCCCTCTAATAAAAACATATCTTTTAGGAAGACTTTAAGAATGAAAAAGATCGCCATCGCTGTTGCAGCCGCCATGACGGCCGCTACCGCTAGCGCAATGGATTTCACCCTTTACGGTATTGTTGACACGGGCTTGGGTTATACCAATGTTGATACGCTCCGTAACCCGACGGTCAATAAGTTTGAGATGATCAACGGCTACAACTCCGGATCCCGCTTCGGCTTTAAGGGTACCGAGGATCTGGGCAACGGCTACGCCGTCTCTTTCGTGCTTGAAAACGGTTTCCAGTCCGACTCGGGCAAGCTGGGCCAAAACGACCGCATGTTCGGCCGTGAAGCTCAGCTGAAGTTCCACTCTCCCTACGGCACGCTGAGCTTCGGCCGCGCCGGCACGCTCATTTCCGGCGCCGGTACGCTTGACATCTGGGGCGTCAACGCTGACGTTCTGCCCGGCGGCTGGGACGGCATCTTCAACATCGGCAACTACCAAGGCAACGGCATGCGTCTGGACAATATGGTGACCTACCAGACCCCGACAGCTGCCGGCTTTACCGGCTATCTGCAGTACTCGTTTGCTAACGACACCACCGACGGCGACGATGACTCTCAGCCCAACGAACGCAACAACAACCGCTACTTTGCCGCCGGCCTGACCTACAACAACGGCCCTGTGGGCGTTGTGGTGATCTATGACACGCTCATGTTCCGTCATTACGGAAGTCAAGAAGTCAATAGCCAGCGTAATGCTGCTGACGTCGGCGACAGCCGTGTGCTCAGCATCGGCGGTCACTACGACTTCGGTTCCTTCAAGCTGACGGCCTTCGGTCAGTATGTCAAGGGAGCGCGCTCAGGCTTCGGTGACGGTCTCGGCTACAGCATTCCGTTCTGGCAACAAGGTGAGGATGCTGACCACTCCTACTACTACGACGCTGATGGCTACAACTTCCACATCGGTGCTCAAATCCCGATGGATTCATGGGGCCGTCTGTATGTCGGCGCCTACTACGGTTATCTCGAAGCCAACGACGATTCGCTTAACTCGGAAGCCAAGAACTTTAACGTCCTAGTAGGCCATGAGTACGACCTCTCCAAGCGTACAACCATTTATTCCGGCGTTGCTTACAAACAGATGGAAAATGAAAACGATGAAAGACAGCTTGGCAAGATGAAGGCCACTCAGGTTATCGTCGGTCTGCGTCACATCTTCTAATCGGAACGCTTTCTCGAGCTAACCGATTTCAAGATCAGTCCCGTCGGCTATCGCAGTCGGCGGGATTTTTCATGTGCGCGTTAAAATCCGTGCACGTTTTCATCTCGACCTGAAATCCCATGACTTTTGCCAATCGCCGCGTTTTCGTTGTGCTGCCCGCCGCAGGCAGTGGCTCCCGAATGCAGTCTGATCGTCCCAAGCAATATCTGCCGTTGGGTGATAGCGGACAGACGGTGTTGCAAACGACCGTGCTCGCACTTTTGGACGTTCCGGAAATCGACGGCATCTATGTCGCCGTAAGTCCCGAAGATCAATACGTCGACTCACTTGCCATCCCGGCCGCCGTGATGCGAACCGGCGGCAATACTCGGGCCAAAACTGTTTTTCAGACACTCGAAGCACTTTCGGATACCATCGCCGACGATGATCTGGTTCTGGTGCATGATGCCGCGCGCCCCTTCGTACAGCCGCAAGATGTCTCCAATTTGATTGCCCGAACCGGGGAAGTACTGCAGGATAAGACAGCCGCAGGGCTCGTTCTGGCCGTCCCCGTATGGGATACGGTCAAGCGCGTCGATGAAAGCGGTCTTCTCGTCGAAGATGTCGATCGCAGCGGCCTGATGCGTATTGCCACGCCGCAATGCTTCCCGTACGGGCAGCTCAAGGCTGCGCTTGCCGGCAACAGTGACGCCACTGACGAGTCGAGTGCCATGCGGTCAGCCGGCTACGCTGTTGGCGTCGTGGAATCTTCTTCGCGCAACATCAAACTTACGCGTCCTCAGGACATTGAAGACGCCAAAATTTATATGGAGAATCCCATGAAAATTCGCGTCGGCATCGGTTACGACTCTCACCGTTTGGTTGAAGGCCGCAAATTCATTTTGGGTGGGATTGAAATCGAACACGCCTTGGGGTTGGACGGCCACAGCGATGCCGATGCGCTGTTGCACGCCATCACGGACGCCATTCTGGGCGCGGACCGTCTGGGAAACATCGGCACTTTTTTCCCGGACACCGACCCGAAATACAAAGGTGCCGACAGCGCAATCCTCTTGAAAGATGCCTATGAGGCAGTTCGCGAAGCCGGCTGGCGCGTAGTCAACATCGACGCCGTCGTTGTCGCGCAAAAGCCCAAACTCAATCCGTATGTAGCCGCCATGCAGGCTCGTATCGAGGAAATACTCGAACTGGAAAAGGGGAGCGTTTCAATCAAGCCAAAGACCAATGAAAAACTCGGTTTTGAAGGCAGAGAAGAGGGGGTAAGCACACAAGCAGTGGTGTTACTCCAAAGCGATCGCTGATAAAATCCCGCGTCTACTGCGAAACATCTTTTCAAAAACGTACTGGAAGATCGTCATGGCTCAATCAACGAAACGCGCCATTCGCGCCGCCGCCGGCGAATTCAATCAATTGACGAACGATGAACTGCGCAAGCGCGTTCAGGAACCTCTGACCGAGAGCCAGTTTGCCGCCATTCAGCGCGTTTATGCACAACGCGGTATGAAGATGCCCGAGCAGCACGGTGAAGTCTCGGAAGATCCGGCCCCCGGCACGCGTGTGATTTCGCTTGAAGAATTCTCCAGCGCAGATTTCGGTCTGGAAAAGCGTAAGCCCGGCATGGGCTGGCCCGAAGCCGTCGCTGTCGTGGTTGGCATGGTGACCGCGGTGCTCTTCTATCAGAAGTCATTCTTTACAGCCACCTTGTTGGGACTTGGTATTGCCATGGTCGTCTACGGCATTCTCATCTTCGCCCGCAAGACCTGGCGCGAACTTGCCTTTAAGTCCGGCAAGATTGAGGAAGTCAAGGTTGGACGCAAGAAGCGTAAATAACTTTTTGTCTTCTTCAAAGCAAAAAAGCCTGTCTCGCTAACACAAAAAAACGACAGGCTTTTTGCTATTTGGCCCCGAATCTTCAGACTCTGCGCAGGCAAGCAGGGCCCTCAAGAGGGATAAATGAAAGGGCATCGGTTGCGATGAGTTCCTGAGCGTCCGGTCCAACCTCAAATTGACAAATCTCGAGCTGAACCGGTTCTGCCGTCACCACAGTGAGTAGTGTTTGTCCATCGCTGAAAAAACGTACCGACGCCGCGCTCTGAGCGCAATGACCGACGTACGGGCGATCGCATGCCGAGCAGAACGGCACATTCATCTTCACAGCCGATTCGTACATGCCGAAGAAACAATAGAAGTCGGCCACTCGGTTTTCCGCCGCATCCCAATGACGCTTATCAAATAGCCGGGTAAATATTGCTTCATTCACACGACTCGGTTGCATCACTTCCATATCAATACCCACAGGCACGGAACTTACGATTGCCCCGATCCATGTCTTCGTATGGGAAATTGAGGTTTCCGAAACATCCGCGCCTTCAATACGAGGGGACCGAGGGGGGATCTCTACAACGGCGGCCTGCGGTTCGTTTTCCAGCAATTTGGCAAGTAACACACGCGACCAGAGAAACTCCAATCGACGTTTTGGACTTAGAAAAGAAGCGGCGCGCAGAAGAGCCTCCGCACTGACATTCGCCAGAAGCCGATCGCCGGGCAACGATTCTGCGTGAGGAGCCACAGCCAAACGCAGCGTGGGGACTGAATGTGAAGAATTGTGAGAGGTCATATGAGGATGATGACACAGAGCCGCCGTAGAGCGCATCAGATAAAACTCGAAGAATAACTTCCCATCTATCAAAATTCAAAAATAATAGTTATTTGATTGTAAATAGCTACGTCCCTATAATCCTAGGCAAACAAATAACGGCGGTCAGGATCAGTGACGACTCGTAAAGTCGGCCTTTTCCCTGAGCCGCTTTTCAGTACAATTTGCCAATCTTTTTGAGGCCTTTTAGCAAAGGCGGGCTGCCGGAAGCACCAAAAAAACAACCCCGCACCGGCTATGCCCTTTCGTTTCCACCCGGCAACGAAATCTCTGCAACAGGAGAGAAACAAATGGTCCGCTACGGCGTATGGAACGGGATCAAGTACGACAACACACTGGGCAACGACAAGACCCCGGAGGGGCTTGACCTCAAGGCCCTCACGAACTTCAATCCCGGCAATCCGATTGACGTTATCATTGGGAACGCCGGCTTTCTGGTGTTTGACGATTCCGTGAGTCTTGCCGGCGTTTTGCTGCGCTATTACGAGAAAGTGTCGGAGGCTTCCTGCGGTCGCTGCACACCTTGCCGTACGGGTTCTAGACTCATCGAACTCGCCCTGCGCGATCTGGTTGAAGGACGAGGCGCCGCCGTTGACTGGGACCATATCTATGAGTCCGCCGAGCAGATGATGCTCACGAGTCTTTGCGGCATAGGCCGCACTGCACCCGCGGCCTTTGTGGGAGCCATGAAACACTTCCGCGAACGCCTCTTTGAAACCGCAGAAGCCATGCGCGGCGATATGTTCGTGACGATCACGGCCAAATGCATCGAAGCCTGCCCGGCTCATGTCAATGTGCCGCGATACATTGACTACGTGCGCGACGGACATCCGGAACTCGCCTCCGGGGTTTTGCTCAATCACTATCCGCTGGTCGCCACCTGCGGCCGCGTGTGCGTACGCCCCTGCGAAGCGGCCTGTCGCCGAAACGAAGTCGACAAGCCCATAGCCATTCGAGACATCAAACGATGGGTAAGCGACAACACGGGCGTGCCGATTCATGAACTCTTCAACGGCATGAAGCCCACAGTGGATCGCAGCAAAGCTCGCGTCGCCGTCGTGGGTGCCGGTCCTGCAGGGCTTAACTGTGCTTACCACTTGCTTTTGATGGGATATCCGGTCGACATCTACGACAAGGATACAAAGGCAGGGGGTATGGCCTTGCGCGGCATTCCGCCGTATCGCCTGCCCAAGGGCCTGCTGCAGCAGGAAACGGATGCCATCACCGAACTCGGCGGCGTCTGGCACTACGGCAAGCGTCTGGGTAAGGACTTCTCCGTTTCGAGTCTCTTTGAAGAAGGATACGCCGCCGTATTCCTCGGCATTGGTTGCGCTGAAGGCGCCTATTTGGGGCTGCCCGGTGAAAACCGTTCTCTGTCCGGTTACCAAAATGGCATCGACTTCCTTTTGAACGTAGAGACCCAACTATCCGAAGGGAAAACGCCTACGCTCGAAGGCGACGTGGTTGTCGTCGGTTGCGGCAATGTGGCCATGGACTGTTGCCGATCGGCACGCCGTATTGCCTCGGGCAAGGTACACGTTGTCTACCGTCGCACCCGCAACGAAGCCTCGGCCGATCAAGAAGAAATTGATGCGGCCATTGACGAAGGCGTTGAATTTCACTTTCTCACCAACCCGGTGGCCATCAGCGGCGAAGAAGGGCATGTCACCGGAGTTCGTCTGACCAAGATGGAGCTCACCGAGAAAGATGCCCGCGGTCGCCGCGGTGTGCTCCCGGTCGAAGGCAGCGAATTCGATCTGTCATGCGCTACGGTCATCGCCGCCATTGGACAAAAAGTCGAGCGCGACGTTTTCAGCGAAGCCGACGGTGTACTTCTGAATCGTTGGGGTACCATTTCGGTGACACCGGCTCTTGCCACAACGCGCCCGGGCGTATTTGCCGGCGGCGACTGCGCAACCGGTCCGACCACGCTCATCGGTGGTTTGTCTCAGGGCGAAAAAGCAGCGTACTCGATTGACGAATACCTCTCTCGCGGTTCCGTGGGCTTCACGCCTCGCTCCCGCATGGGTGAAATTATCCGCGACTGCAAGCTTCTCGAAGACATTGAACCTGTTACTCCGGTGCGCACTGCACCGCGCCAAAAGGTTCCGCATATTGCTGTGCAAGATCGCGAAAAGAACTTCTGCGAAGTTGATCTTACGTTTACGGACGAACAGGCCCGGCTCGAAGCTCAGCGCTGCATGCGCTGCTACCGCATCTATGCCGTCGTGACGCCGCGTCCGATTCCCGGCAACTACAACAACAAGCGCACCGTAAGCTCGGTGTTCTAAAAAGGCAAGGGGACAAAGAAATGAAAGCCTGGATCAACAACAAAGAATTTGAATTCCAAGAAGGCGAAACCATTTTGCATGCCGCCAAGCGGCTGGGTATTTTTATTCCAACGCTGTGCGCCTATCTGCCTTTGAACCACACGCCCGGAACATGCCGCGTCTGCCTTGTGGAAGTTACCGATGACCGCGGCCGCGGTCAGATCGTGACGGCCTGCACGACACCACTCACCAACGGTATGCGAGTGCAGACTCGCACCAAACGCATCCGCGAAATGCAACGCTGGCAGGTTGCCTGGATCTTCTCCGATCACGATCAGGACTGCGCAAGCTGTTCGCGTCACGGCAATTGTGAACTACAGGACTTGGCGCTCTACG
>ULTV01027655.1_pt1 | contig 10479 bp, 5 predicted proteins | sample 1957931 | NCBI WGS metagenome assembly ULTV01 (sample SAMEA4835743, study PRJEB28245) | human gut metagenome | biome: gut microbiome; material: fecal sample | place: Denmark | collected 2008
GTAACGGTAGCCCTCGATCAGTACGCTGCCGTCCACGGAAACCGCGGGCTGGCCAGCTGTGCCGGTGATTTTCCCTGCGGCCATCAGTTCCACATTGCACGGAATGCTGATGGGCCCGCCGGAGTAATTCTCATAAACGTCGAGCCGGACTTGTTCTGACCAATATCCATATTCGAAGGCAGGTCTATACTCCCAGCCAAGGCTGCGGCTGCCGTGCGCGCGGTCCATGCGGTAGGTCTTGCCGTTGATCGTCATCGACAGGACCTCGTATTCCGCGGTATAGGTCACGCTCTGCTCCACGGTGATCTCTGTACCTGCGTGGTAGAGCTGACCGTCCTGCGCGGAGCGCCAGCCCAGGAAGCGGTAGCCCGCCTTATAGGAATCCGGCAGCGTATACTGCGTGCCCGCATCGACCGCGCCGACAAAGCGCTCGTGATAGACATAACTTCTGACATTGAAGGGGCTGACCGTATCGTCGCGCCGGCCGTAGTCGTTCAGCACAACGCCCTTTCGGCTGTCGCTCTCCCATACGGCGTAGAGGTCTGCCGAGGCAACGCCGCTATCAAATCTAAACTCGGCACTTGAACTGTTCAGATAATCGACATTGGTCCCATTTTCCGTCTTCGACCAGCCCAGCAGCACTTTTCCGTCATTGGAAAAGCTGTTCGCATATTGACCGAGATCAATACGGCCTTTTTTTGTATCAGCAGAAATATTGTCTTTCCCATCCGCCGTGCCGCCGTTTCCGTGCAGCGTCAGCGTCTTGGTACGCACCTCATAAGAAACATATTGCTGGTCAGTATACGTGTCTACTTTCACAGCTTCTTCCGGTCCTGCACCTGCAGTGATTAGACAATCCAATCCGCTGATATTGCTGATAGATGTCGCCGAAATGGCGGCAATATTACCGCCCCGCGCAGAGATCCGTCCCTCAACATATAGATTGAGCGCCAAGTCTCCACCCGCGCTGACAGCAGGTTTTCCCTCTGCACCAACAACGGAAAGCACAGCGTTGCCTGTCGCAGTAATCTGCATATCTCCCTGTGAGATGAGAGCTGCGCCCTCTTTGGCATTCACCGTCAGCGACACACTGCCGCTATTCTGATTGCCACGCAGATTAACAATCAGTTCCGGCGCACTGATGCAGCCTGTAACGATGTTCTGTCCCTCGGTGCAATGGACCTGCAGAGCAATGTCCGATTCGATCGAGCCGCCGCGGTAGCCGAGGAGCGAAATTGACCCTACGTCGTTGTACCAATAGTACCAGCCATTGCCGCTCCAAGTCTGCGCGGCGTCGTACTGCTTACCGTCAACTGTGATGTACTGTCCGCTCTCGCCGTTCTTCTTCCACTGGGCGTATAGGATCTGGATCGGCGCCATATCGTCTGTGACGACGCACTTGTTGAGCGCATACTCCTTGCCGCTGCCGTCGGGCTCGCTGTTGTAGCTGGCAAGTGTGTAGCCCGGCCGGGTGAAGCGGCAGGCATAGTTGACCGTCTCGCCCTCGGCGGCATTGTAATCGGCAATCTTTCTGTTCACTTCATACGTGACACCGCCCGTGCGGTAAGCGTAGGTGCCGCCGTTGCCGTCAAGGAGAATGGTGTGCTCGCCCTTTTTGGGCTCTTTTCCATGGGATCTCTCAAATCGTGAACCGTTTTCAGGAACGACTTCTTCGCCGCCGTAATACAGGTTATGCGTATTGATGTCTTCCCAGACGGTCGCTCCCTCCGTGGTTTCCGGCATAACAAAGCCGCTGCTCAGGTCATAGCTGTAGAAAATGCTGTTTTTCCATACCTCTACACTGTCAACTGCGCCTGTCAGCCCGCCCGAATAACCAAGGATACGGAAGATGGCATAACTCTCCGGCACTGCGATCCAGACGGCATACAGCGTATCATACGAGGTGCTGCTGATCCAACCATCATATTCCGCCACAAACTTGCTGCCGTCTTTGTCCGCCGCCCAGCCGATCAGGGCGTAGTCTTCACGTGTAAAAGCGTACTTGCTCAGGTCAAGCTTGTTGCTTACATCGTAGTCAACATCAACTGTTTCCTTATCGTTAAACATACCGCCGTTGCCGTCAAGCGTGGTCTTGTTTTCGATGGCAAAAGTGGTTAGGGTCCTACGGTCTTCAGATACCTCGTAATCAATGCCGCTGCCGCATACGATCGTTGCATCCGTGGGCACGGCGGGATCGCCGGTGATCGTCACATTGGCGCAGTTGATGCGGATGATTGGAGCGTCAACGCCGATGACGCCCTCGCCCTCTGCCGTGATCTGACAGGCAGTCATGCCACCCTTGTCCGAGAACTGCACCTCTTCGGCGCGGATGGCGGAAACGCCGCTCGTTCTGACATGCAGCGCGGCGTCATTGCTGTCTGCATACACGCACAGCCGCCCGTTGACCTCGATCTGACCGGTGGCAACTTCGCCACTGCACTGGGCATTCAAATTACCATCGTATGCGATGGCGTCCCCATAATAGGAGTCACCGTAAATTCGCAGCTCGTTGCTTTTGGGATAAAATCTCCAGCCGTTACCATAAAAGCTGTCATCCCGATCCAGCAGCTCGGTCATGTCATCGCCGTCGATGACGAGCCTTACGCCGTTTCCAAGCTGATTCGCCTCGCTCCAGCGGGCATAAAGCGTGATAACGCCATTCTCCGCCGCCGGGTATTTACCGACAACATTATTGCCGACAACGACAAGCTCCCCGTCACTGTCCACCCAGCCGGTGAGCAGATAGCCGTCCTTGCTATAGCAGGGAACATTTTCGCCGCGAACCATCACCGTCGTTCTGAGATATCCGCTATTTGGCGAACCGGCATAGAACAGTTCCGCATTGAAATTGCTCTTGCCGCCATTGCCGTCAAGCAAAACGGCGTTGTATCCATAAACGGGCTCGTAGATTTCACCGGCGTCGGCTGCTTTGCCTACCTCATGAAACCCCTTGTCGTGATCTGCCCAACCAATCAACTTGTATGAATCGCCGGCAGGCAGTGTTTCACTGTCCGCAACGTAATACCTGTCCACCGGATAAGATTCGATATCGACCGGCTTGTTGCGATACAGTGCGCAGTTTTCGCCCTCGCCCCATACAGCGTAGAGCTGCGAATCCTTGCCTGCGTTTTTGGCGTAAAGTTCGCCGAAGCGCGTGTAGTCAAGGGTGCTCGCATCCTCTTTTTCACTCCAGCCGAGCAGCGTGTAATCCTCTCTGGTAAAGATATAATCCTCCAGATAGAGCGTGCTGCTCCCGTAACTGATGGAGAGGGTTTCCTTGTCCTCATAAGTACCCCCGTTACCATTGAGCACAACGGTGTACATCGGGCCATCATCATCAATGACAATGTCCGCAGCCTGCACCGGCAGCATCGTGAGAAGCATCACGAGTACCAGATTCAGACTGATCAATCGCACTTTCTGACTGTGCATACTGATTTCCTCCTTCTTACACATCACTTTTATCAAACAACGCCAACGTCAAATAGAAGTAAGGCGCTGTCATGATCATACTGAAGCCAAAAAACGCTTGGATGCTGTAGCAGAGCAGCATCGTACCCAGCACTGCAACGAGTGCATTGCGTCCGCTGTCTCTCAGCCATTTTTTTGCCGCGGCAGCGAGCGCGCCGAGGTAGGCCGCCAGCGCAAAAATGCCCTGATGATAGAGAATGTTGAGATATTCGTTGTGCGCTACGTCGATTTGGGCAACGATCGTACCGCCGAGCGCTTCATCATAGCGGGTAAAGGCTTCCAGCCCGCCGTAGAGCATGGTGTCGGGGCCGGTGCCAAGCAGAAAATGCTCCGGCACGGCACTGAGGACCTGCTCCCAGATGTGGATCCGCCCCGAGCCGAATGTAGTGGAAATCTCTCCGTGCATGATACTGTGCAGTTCGTGGAACACCCCGCCGAAGTCAACGCAATACAGCGCTGCAAGCGATCCCACCACAAGGCAAAAAAAAGCTGCTGCCAAGGCGCGCCGATGCGTTTCTCCCACGGGCGCGATTACCACATAGCTAATCGCCCCACCGGCAAATACGCCGACAAAACCCGCCAGCACGTTCATTTTGACCAGCACAGACAGCGACAGCGCGAGCGGGACTGAAAGCAGCCAGCGCTGCCAGTCGCGGCTGCGCAGCATCGCCGCCCAGAACGCCGGAATGGCAAGGCAGAAAAACGCGGCGACAAGGTCGACATTGCCAATCGTCCCGAGATACGCGCCGGAGTAGGCGACGCCCGCATCGGCATAGCCATAGCCCACGGGATAAAGCGTGAACGGATTGCCGCCGTAGAGCTGCGCGATGCAGAGAAGGTCGAACAGCGTCACCGCTGCGCCAAATACAGTGATAAGGACACGGTCGATCCGCCCGTAAGCGCGCACAAGGAAAAAGCAGACGACATAAATACTGATCGTCAGCGCGCCCTCATAGCGGCTGACGCCGATCACCGTTTCGGGAAAGTACGGTGAGAGCAGGGCGGAAAGCCAAGTGAATAGCAGATAGAGCGCAAGGAATCGCTGCGTCCAGTTCGTTTCCTTCAGTACCACTTTGAGATTTCTGCACTTTTTGCCGCTGACAAGCGCGCTCTCCGCCAGAAGAAGTAGCATTAGAGCCGTATATCCGCCGCAAAGGAGCAGAAACATCTGATATTTCGCCTGTGCGATTCCGCCGAATCCCTGTGTCCCCGGATAAAGCAGAAAAAGCGAACTCATTAAGATGAGAAAAGCTCTTGTTATGCAGTTTTGAATACTAAAAGCAGATATTTGGGACATAAAATAAGTTCCACCTAAGATAACAAAATGCACATTAATCTATTGTCGCTCGCAAAGATTATCGTGCAATTTAATTATACCTGCTTAGCTGGGGAAGTCAAGTAGTGCTGAATGCAAATAAAAAGTGCGCAACACGAAGTTGCGCACCGAAAAACGCAAACTCCCTGCTGCGACGCAAGTTTTTAGTCATTCAAGCGAATGCCAAAATAGAGCCTGCGCTTTTACCAAAAGTAAAAACGCACACTCGCTTGAATGGACATATTAACTTGCGTCGCAAATTTACTTTATCATGGGTAAAAGGAAATATCAAGGAAAAGCCTTCTTAATCTGAATTTAGCTGACTGGAATTTTTCCAGTTATCAATATATTTTACGCTGCTGAAATCAATAAAAGTGAGTTCCCGCTCGGTCGGGCAGTGACTCCCTTTTTCAAACCATTTCTGCACTCAAGCCCGCTCCAGCTTCGTCCGATACGCGGCATCACTCAGCTCGCCGGTCAAAAACGCTTCCTTCAGATCCTGAATATACGCCACTCTGCGATTCCACTCCTCTGCGCTGAGCTTCCCGCGCCGTTTCCGTGTCTTCAACCGGTTGTACGCCCTCGCGTATTCGCGGCAGGCAAACTCCCTGCCGTTCCTTTCCCGCTCCTTCCGGTGAGCGCCGACCTGACGGCAGGTGCGTTTTGTTTCTCCCGGTGCCGTCCGTCGGCAGTACACCGTGTCGTAGGCTCCCACCAGCAAAAACCACCTCCCGCAGTTGTGACACCGACGTGGAATATTTCCCGCCGCCATGCCGCGGTACCGCCCTTGCCAGCGCCGCAGCAGTTCATTCTCTCTCGTTCCAGTCGTGAGCATACGGTCATGTTTTTGCTCGTCGTCGCGCAGGTCACAGATCATACCGCTGACGACGCTCCCGCACCCGTCCCGATATGGGAGCTTGTTATACAGTGGGAGCTGCCGGATGAGCTCCCATGCCCGATCCAGCTTCTGGATCGCCATTCCCGCGCTCGAGCCTGTCCGCGCGGTCAGAAACACATCAAATTCCTCGCCCGCCTGCTGGGTCAGCTTTTCTAATTCCGCAAGAAGTACGTCGTCCACCTCCAACGCTTCGGCGGCAAAGTATCCCATCGGATATTCCTCGCCTGCCACAATGCTGCTTTCCTGTTCCGAATGAGCTGTTGGACTTTGACCTCCCCGCCGGTGCGGTCGCCGTGTACCTCTACCTGCTGCGCCACGCGAACCGTAAAACAAACCGATGCCATCCGAGTGAGGCGACTATTGCAAAGAAGTTGCACCTCTCGCGCAACACCGTTGCCAAGCATGTTCGTCTGCTGGAAGAACGTGGGCTCATCGTTACAGAGCATACAGAGATCATCACGCGACGAGGTATCAAGAAAAATGGCAACCTGCTCTACACGCTAATCCCAATGCACGAGGTCATGGCAACATACTATGAACGACAACTTACTGCATTGGACAGAACCACTGAACGTCACAAAGCGCAGATAAAGCTGTCGGCACAGCAAGGCGCGTGAAAGCTCTCTCCTGAATTTCGACACAGCGATGGCAAACCGTGAAGCTCACCAATACAGCGCAGGAACCAGTAGCGGGGCCGCGACGCCTCGGAATAGAGACGCGCACGGTGCGTGTATCCGTTCCGAAGGCTCTCTGCTTTTTCCAATGTTCCTTCGACCCATACAAAAATAACAAAGTACACCCATCCTGGCCTCTGCGCGCACAGAGGTTCCGAACCGCGCAAAACGGTCCGAGGGTAGTGATACCACCCCACCCGAAACACCCCCTGTTTCGGCGTGTGAGCCGCTGTGTGCGCGGTTAGGGGCCGGGGTGGCGTTTGCCCCCGCCGCAGACCCTTGAAACGAACGTTGCGGCGTTTGTGCGAGTGTGATTTGAAACCGCTCTGGAGAGGATTTTCCCTCGCCGTATGGGACGCACCTTCAGCGTATCTCAGGCAGGTTGGGCGGTTAGCGGAGGAAAACAGGGCTCCCGCCGAAGCCCAGCGAAGCGGGTTCGGTGGGAAGAGGAGACGCAGCGGAATGAGTGAGTTTTCGCCGCTTTCGGCGGAAACGAGCGGTATGGAGCTTGCGGTGACGAAAAGCAGGATAAAGGGCTGGCGTCGGAACCGACGCTCCGCCCAATCACTTCTGCCCGCAGTGCGGGCAGTTGACGGGGGTTTCAACGCAGGCGGTTGTGGCGTCTATCCGGAAGATTTTTTTTACGATTGGCGTCTAACGTCCGTGAAAAGCCGATGAATACAGGCTTTTCGGCGGCGTCTTAGCGAGAAAGAAGGCATTTTATGAGTAATAACAAGGATCGCTTGACCTACCGGCCAGAGCCGGAGACCAAGCAAAAAATAGAGCGGTGGTATCAGGAAGATAACTGCCGCAGCAAGAATGAATTCATCGAAAAGGCGGTGAACTGCTACGCGGATATGCTCGCCGCAGGCGAAAGTACCGCGCTGCCCCGTGCGGTGCAGTCTGCCATCGACAGTCGGCTGAAACTCTTCGAGGATCGCATCGCGTCGCTGCTCTACAAGCAGGCGGTGGAGATGGATATGGCAATGTCCATCCTCCTACAAAGTCTCAATGTGAGCGAGGAAGTGCTGCGGCAGGAACGGGCCAAGAGCATCGCCGCCGTCAAGCGCACCAACGGCCAGCTGCGGCTGGAGCAAAAGCTCCGTGAGTTGGAGAGCGAAGCATGGCAAGGCTGATCGTCAAAAGCCCGTACATCAAGTGCGGCTTCTATCAAAGGGGTGATTCTCTGACGCAGAGAACCACCCCTTTGGAACCCCAAGAGAGCGCAAGGGGCTGACGCCCCTTGACCCCGAACAGCCAATGTCAAGTCATTTTTCAGCGGCCGTATGTCAGAGTTTTTCTTCTGAACGATTTGACGTGCTTCTCTTTCCGCTCAGCCGCTGCTGCAATACTGGTACGAGAGCCGCTGCAAAAAGCCTCGAAACCATACAAGGGCAGCAGCCAAGCGGACATAGACGCAGGCCAAGTCGAAAGCCGCAGCAAAAATCGGCAGGTACTCCTTTGCACAGCGCGTGCAGCATCAGCCGTGCATGAACGGGCAATGGCAGGTCAAGGGCGCAGCCCTTGCGGTCTTGGGGGATCGAAAGGGGGCCATTCTTCCGCCAAGAATGGCCCCCTTTCACGCTGCTGCCAAAGGCGGCAAATCAACGACATTGCGGCGGCAATGAAAATCCCGCCGGAGGACTTCCGCTGGTACGTGGCATTCCACGATGAGGGTAATCATCCCCACATTCACATGATAGCTTGGTCAACGAAACCCAATCAGGCATACCTGTCCAAAGATGGTATCCGCCAAATCAAGTCCACGCTGACCAACCAAATTTTCCGTCAGGAGCTGCTGCACGTCTATGAGCAGAAAAGCAAGTCCCGCGATGAGCTGGTGGCGGAAGCGCGAAAGGCGATGCAGGAAAAGAAACGTCTGCGCCCGCTGCTGTCCCAACAGAAGGAGTTCCGCCAGATCAAGAACGCGGTGATCAAAGAAGCGGAGCATATTCGCATGAACAGAATTTCCTTCGAGGACGAGGAAATGCAGGATGACGGAGAGAGGATCAGTACCTATGACATGAGTTACGAGTGTCAGGATCTGCAAAGCGTGGCGAACGATGACCGCTTCCCTCTGGAGGAGCGTGACGAAGCGGCGGAGCAGTTGGAGCAGCTTGCGGAGGACGGTGATGCCTACGCCCAGTACATCATCGGCACGGCGTACCGTAACGGCGGTCTGCTGATCCCCGACACGGTCAAAGCACAAAAGCTGTTGGAACGCGCCGCCGAGCAAGACTTGGACGCAGCGCAGTACGCCCTCGGCAAGCTGTATCTCTCCGACGATGCAGACATTCACGATTCCGCCAAGGGAATCTATTGGCTGAAACGCTCGGCGGACAACGGCAACGATTTCGCCGCTTACCGGTTGGGAAAGGAATATCTCAGTGATAAAAATGTGCCAAAGGACGCTTCGACTGCGGCGGAATACCTGCGGCAGGCCGCGAACAATGGAAACGCCTACGCACAGTACCTCTTGGGAAAGCTGACCCTCATGGGCGAGGGCGTTCCCAAGGACATGGACGCCGCCTACGAATGGTTCGCGGCGGCGCGGGATAACGGCCACACTTATGCGGAATTTTTCATGAAACGCATGGAGCGCGGCGAACAGGAGCCGCCCTCCGTCCTGTTGTCAGCCACCCGGCTGCTCTACCACATGGGCAATATCTTTCGGGACAACGCCCCGGCTCCCGCTGCCACCGGCGTCCAAATCGACCGCAAGCGGCTGGCGCAGCTGCGGCAAAAGCGCGTCGCCCTCGGTCACAAGCCGGACGATCATGAGCTGGAACAGCAACAGGGGTACTCGATGCAGTTCCGTTGATTCAGCAAATGCAAAAGGTAACACAAATCATGTGTATGCTTTGTACTGCTGAAATTGATAAGGCTTTTCCAAAAGCGCATTCTGTTGGAAACGGCTTATCCCATCACAACGGACATGGCAGCCAAAGGAATTGTCAAAAAGGCAAAGCTGATCCCAGAAAAAAGAAAAAGGAACTGTTTTCCACCATTAGGAACGCGGCGCGTATATTCCCGAAAGGTAATGAGGCTTGCCAGAGAAGCTACCAGCGTTCCTGCGCCGCCCACATTGACGCCAACCAGAAGCCCGCAGGCATCCTGCGTGAAGCGGCTGAGTAAAATGGCGGCAGGGACATTACTGATGATCTGGCAGGTAAGCGCGGAGATCAGAATGGTTCCATGGGACAAAAGGCGAGCGAACAGTATGTGGACAGCTTCCATTCGAGCAAGGTTGCCGGAAAAGGTGAAGAACGCGGCGAAGGTGGCCAGCAGTCCCCAGTCCACGGTTTTCAATGCGTGTCGATCCAAAAACCAGAGCGCCAGAACAATGACCGTCAAACCAAGGACATAGGGTACCAGCCGCAGCACCATGGCAACGGCTAAACAGAATAGTCCACCATAGATAACGGCTCGGCATGAGTCTACCGTGACCTGTGCTTCCGGCACGGAAAGCTGTTCTTTTGGAAACACTAAGCAGCACAAGAGAATGAGAACAGTAGACAGGATGAATGGCGGCAGCATTGCCGAAAAGAACGTTTTCGTGGAAAGACCGTAATAGCTGAAAAGATAGAGATTCTGCGGATTGCCGAAGGGCGTGATCATTCCGCAGAGGTTGGCGGCACAGTTTTGCAGAATGAACAGGAGCGCCGTGTGCTTTTCCTGTCCAGTGGAGGAAAGAACAAACCAGCCCAGTGGCAGAAAAGTCAACAAGGCGGTATCATTGGTCAGGAGCATAGAGCCGAACATGGTGATAACCACCAGCGCCGTACACACGCCCCGGACAGTGGAAAAGGTGTGTACCATCCGCTGGGAAAGAGCGGAAAAGATATGCAGATCCCGCAAAGCACCCACCACTGCCAGCACACAAAACAGGCAAGCAAGCGTCTTGAGGTCATAATAACCTAAGTAGTCCCTATCAGGCGGAACAAAAAATGCCGTTACAACTGCGGCCAGTAATGAAATGACCAGCATGGCATTGGCGCGGCACCAAGATTTGACCTTACTCATAAAAAGCCCCTTTGCGTGAAAAATGTAGAATTCTGTATGGACACTTCTGCGAAGAAGATAACACATTTTCAAATGATTTACAATGGCACTCCGTTGAC
>ULTV01020516.1_pt1 | contig 10377 bp, 5 predicted proteins | sample 1957931 | NCBI WGS metagenome assembly ULTV01 (sample SAMEA4835743, study PRJEB28245) | human gut metagenome | biome: gut microbiome; material: fecal sample | place: Denmark | collected 2008
TTGATGCCTAACCCGAAGAGTGGTACTGTAACTATGGATGTGGCCAAGGCTGTAAGAGAAGTGAAACAAGGTAAGATTGACTTTAAAGTAGATAAATCAGGTATTGTACACACTTCTATAGGTAAGGTTTCTTTTACTGCTGAGCAAATTGCACAGAATGCGAAAGAGTTTATTTCAACTATCAATAAGTTGAAACCTGCAGCCGCTAAGGGTACCTATATTAAGAGTATTTATCTTTCAAGTACGATGAGCCGCGGTATCAAGATTGACCCGAAGGCTGTTGAGGAAATTTAAAAAGTAATTGAATCATGAGAAAGGAAGATAAAGGTAATATTATAGCCCAGCTTGGCGAAGTCTTGAATGAGTATGCTCATTTCTATCTGGTTGATGTGACGGGATTGAATGCTGCGACAACCAGTGCGATGAGAAGAAAATGTTTTCAGTCTGAAATTAAAATGGTAGTTGTGAAGAACACATTACTTCACAAAGCTTTGGAAGCAGCTGAGACAGATTATACTCCTTTGTACGATTGCTTAAAGGGTACGACTGCTGTGTTGTTTGCAAACACGGCAAATGCCCCTGCAAAGTTGTTGAAAGATTTTGCTAAGGATGGAATGCCCGCATTGAAGGCGGCTTATGCTGAAGAAGGTTTCTATGTAGGTGCAGACCAACTCGAAGCTCTTACGGCTATCAAGAGCAAGGATGAAGTTATTGCTGAGATTGTGGCTTTGTTGCAGTCACCGGCGAAGAACGTACTTTCTGCTCTTCAATCAGGTGGAAACACTATTCATGGAGTTCTCAAGACTCTCGGTGAAAGACCCGAATAAATTAAATTAGTATCAAACAAATAAAAATAGAATAAAAATGGCAGATTTGAAAGCTATTGCTGAAGAATTGGTAAATTTGACAGTTAAGGAAGTTAATGAATTGGCAACTATCCTGAAGGATGAGTACGGAATTGAACCTGCTGCTGCAGCTGTTGCTGTTGCTGCTGGTCCTGCTGCTGGTGGCGCTGAAGCTGCTGCTGCAAAAGATTCTTTCGATGTAGTATTGAAGAGTGCAGGTGCAGCTAAGTTGCAGGTAGTTAAGGCTGTGAAAGAAGCTTGCGGCCTTGGCTTGAAAGAAGCAAAAGAAATGGTTGACGGTGCTCCCAGCGTATTGAAGGAAGGAATGCCGAAAGCTGATGCTGAAGCTTTGAAGAAGACTCTCGAAGAAGCTGGTGCTGAAATCGAGTTGAAGTAATTAAAAGCCTGTATTAGCAGGTTTATCGGTAAAGAATCCTCTGGTAGAGGGTTCTTTACCTTTTTGTGTCTAAAACTATCAACAAGTTCAACTAATAATAATATAGATGTCTTCTAATCTTGTAAATCAGAGAGTTAACTTTGCAACAGTTAAGAGTCCGATGCCTTATCCGGATTTTCTTGATGTGCAATTGAAGTCGTTTAAGGACTTCCTGCAGTTGGATACTCCTCCTGAGAAACGTAAAAACGACGGCTTATATAAAGTCTTCTCAGAGAATTTCCCAATTGCCGATACGCGTAATAACTTCGTTTTGGAGTTCCTTGATTATTATATTGATCCTCCGCGCTATACAATTGAAGAGTGTTTAGAGCGTGGGCTCACCTATAGTGTGCCGCTCAAGGCCAAATTGAAGTTGTATTGTACCGACCCGGATCACGAAGACTTTGATACGGTTATTCAGGATGTGTTCTTAGGTCCTATTCCTTATATGACCGATAATGGAACTTTTATTATTAACGGAGCTGAACGAGTTGTAGTTTCCCAATTACATCGTTCTCCGGGTGTTTTCTTCGGTTCAAGTATTCATGCGAATGGGACGCAACTATATTCGGCACGTATCATTCCATTCAAAGGTTCATGGATTGAATTTGCTACAGACATCAATAATGTCATGTATGCGTATATCGACCGTAAGAAGAAATTGCCTGTTACGACTTTGTTGCGTGCCATAGGTTTCGAGGACGACAAGGATATTCTGGAGATTTTCAATTTGGCGGAAGAAGTCAAAGCGACGAAAACCAATTTAAAGAAATACATTGGTAAGAAGTTAGCTGCACGTGTGCTGAAGAGCTGGATTGAAGATTTCGTGGATGAAGACACCGGTGAGGTGGTTTCAATAGAGCGTAATGAAGTCATCTTAGACCGTGAAGCTATATTGGACGAAGACAATATTTGTATCATTTTAGATAGCGGTGTCCAAAGTGTGTTGTTGCATAAGGAAGAGATAAATACGTCTGATTATTCTATCATCTTCAATACACTTCAGAAAGACCCGAGTAATTCTGAGAAGGAGGCAGTATTATACATTTACCGTCAGTTGCGTAACGCCGACCCCGCAGATGATGCCAGTGCACGTGAAGTCATCAATAATTTGTTCTTTTCAGAGAAACGTTATGATTTGGGTGAAGTTGGACGTTACCGTATCAATAGAAAACTGAATCTTTCTACGGATATGGATGTCCGCGTATTGACGAAAGAAGATATTATCGAGATTATCAAGTATCTGATAGAGCTGATAAACTCAAAGGCACTTGTCGACGACATCGATCATTTGAGCAACCGTCGTGTAAGGACAGTAGGCGAACAATTAAGTAATCAGTTTGCTATTGGTTTGGCTCGCATGAGTCGTACGATTCGGGAACGTATGAATGTACGTGACAACGAAGTCTTTACACCGACAGACCTGATTAATGCGAAGACCATTTCTTCCGTGATTAATTCTTTCTTCGGAACCAATGCCCTTTCGCAATTCATGGACCAGACCAACCCTCTGGCAGAGGTAACGCACAAACGCCGTTTGTCTGCCCTCGGTCCTGGCGGTTTGTCTCGTGAACGTGCCGGTTTCGAGGTGCGTGACGTACACTATACACACTATGGTCGTTTGTGTCCTATCGAATCTCCTGAAGGACCGAACATCGGTTTGATTTCTTCTTTGTGTGTATATGCCAAGATTAACGACCTCGGTTTCATCGAAACCCCCTACCGTAAGGTGCAAGACGGAGTGGTTGATTTATCATTGGAAACCGGTATTGAATATTTGACAGCAGAAGAGGAAGAAGGCAAGATTATCGGACAGGGTAATGCGCCGTTGAATGATGACGGTACGTTTATCCGTAAGAAAGTAAAGTGTCGTCAGGATGACGATTATCCGGTTGTTCCCCCTTCTGATGTGAATCTGATGGACGTGGCTCCGCAGCAGATTGCTTCTATTGCCGCATCTTTGATTCCGTTCTTGGAGCATGACGACGCGCACCGTGCGTTGATGGGTTCAAACATGATGCGCCAGGCCGTGCCTTTGTTGCGTAGCGAATCTCCGATTGTAGGTACCGGTATAGAAAAACAGGTATGTGAGGATTCCCGTACGATGATTACGGCTGAGGGTGATGGCGTGATTGAATATGTGGACGCTACGACCATTCGTATTTTGTACGACCGTACGGAAGAAGAAGAGTTCGTAAGTTTCGAGCCTGCGTTGAAAGAATACCGCATCCCGAAGTTCCGTCGTACAAACCAGAATATGACGATTGACCTTCGTCCTATCTGCGATAAAGGCCAACGCGTAAAAGCCGGGGACATTTTGACGGAAGGTTATTCTACCCAGCAAGGAGAACTGGCTTTGGGTAAGAACCTTTTGGTGGCTTACATGCCATGGAAAGGCTATAACTATGAGGATGCCATTGTACTGAACGAGCGCGTGGTACGCGAAGATATTTTGACCTCAATCCATGTGGAAGAGTTCTCATTGGAAGTGCGTGAAACGAAACGTGGAGTGGAAGAGTTGACGGCTGATATTCCGAATGTAAGCGAAGAAGCTACTAAAGATTTGGATGAGAATGGTATTGTCCGCGTCGGTGCCCGCATTCAGCCGGGTGATATTATGATCGGTAAGATTACTCCGAAGGGTGAGAGCGATCCTTCGCCCGAAGAGAAGCTGCTGCGTGCCATTTTCGGTGATAAAGCCGGTGATGTGAAGGATGCTTCTTTGACAGCTTCTCCGTCATTGAATGGTGTGGTGATAGATAAGAAGTTGTTCTCCCGTGCCATCAAGACACGTGCTGCCAAGGCTGCGGACAAACTGATTCTTCCGAAAATAGACGAGGAATTCAACAGCAAGGTTGAAGATTTGAAGGCCATCTTGATAGATAAATTGTTGGAGCTGACGAAAGACAAGGTTTCACAAGGCGTGAAAGATTATATGGGTAGCGATGTGATTGCTTCGGGACGTAAGTTTGCGGCTTCCGCTTTGGAAGGACTCGATTTTACGACGATACAGTTAAGTGGCTGGACGGACGACGAGCATCTGAACGGTTTGATATCTCAACTGATTATAAATTTCCTGAAGAAATACAAGTTGCTTGATGCCGAACTGAAACGTAAGAAGTTTGCGATTACGATTGGTGATGAATTGCCTTCAGGTATCATTCAGATGGCTAAGGTTTATATCGCCAAGAAACGTAAGATTGGTGTCGGCGACAAGATGGCCGGACGTCACGGAAACAAGGGTATCGTATCAAAAATTGTACGTCAGGAAGACATGCCGTTCTTGGCTGACGGAACGCCGGTCGATATCGTTTTGAATCCGTTGGGTGTGCCTTCTCGTATGAACATCGGTCAGATTTTCGAGACTGTTTTAGGGGCTGCCGGAAAAGAACTTGGAGTGAAGTTTGCCACTCCGATTTTCGATGGTGCTACGTTGGATGACTTGTGTGAATGGACCGATAAGGCCGGTTTACCCCGCTATTGCTCTACGCAGTTGTATGACGGCGAGACCGGTGAGAAGTTCGACCAGTTGGCCACTGTCGGTATTGCTTATATGCTGAAGTTAGGTCACATGGTAGAAGACAAGATGCACGCCCGTTCCATCGGTCCGTATTCATTGATTACCCAGCAGCCGCTCGGAGGTAAGGCGCAGTTCGGTGGTCAGCGTTTCGGAGAAATGGAGGTCTGGGCCATCGAGGCATTCGGTGCATCTCATGTGCTACAGGAAATTTTGACTATCAAGTCGGACGATGTGGTAGGCCGTTCGAAAGCATACGAAGCGATTGTCAAGGGCGAGCCGATGCCAACTCCGGGTATTCCGGAATCACTGAATGTGTTGCTCCACGAGCTGAGAGGCTTGGGGTTGAGCATTACGCTTGAATAACAGTTGAACTCTTTTATTAATAACAGAATATGGCTTTTAGAAAAGAATCTAAAATAAAGAGTAACTTTACGAAGATAACCATCGGATTGGCTTCGCCCGAAGAAATCCTGGAAAATTCGTATGGTGAGGTTTTGAAACCCGAAACCATTAACTATCGTACCTATAAACCCGAACGTGACGGTTTGTTCTGCGAGCGTATTTTTGGTCCGACGAAGGATTATGAATGCCATTGCGGAAAGTATAAACGGATTCGTTATAAAGGTATTGTCTGCGACCGTTGTGGCGTGGAAGTAACAGAAAAGAAGGTACGTCGCGAACGTTCAGGACACATTGCGTTGGTGGTGCCTGTGGCTCATATATGGTATTTTCGTTCGTTACCGAATAAAATCGGTTATCTGTTGGGAATACCGACAAAGAAGCTGGATGCAGTCATTTACTACGAACGTTATATAGTCATTCAGCCGGGCGTGCTGGCCGAAGAAGGAATCGCAGCCAATGACCTGTTGACCGAAGATGAATATTTGGATTATCTGGAGAAACTTCCCAAAGAGAACCAGTATTTGGATGATTCGGATCCTAATAAGTTCATAGCCAAGATGGGTGCAGAGGCCATTTATGACCTTTTGCTCCGTTTGGATTTGGATAAATTGTCATACGAATTGCGTGACAGTGCCAATGCCGATACGGCCCAGCAGCGTAAGACCGAAGCCCTGAAGCGGTTGCAGGTGGTTGAGTCTTTCCGTGCCAGTCGGGGACGCAATAAGCCCGAATGGATGATTATGAAAATCCTTCCGGTGATTCCGCCCGAACTGCGTCCGTTGGTTCCGTTGGATGGCGGCCGTTTTGCCACTTCCGACTTGAACGACTTGTATCGTCGTGTCATTATCCGTAACAATCGTCTGAAGCGACTGATTGAAATCAAAGCTCCCGAGGTGATTTTGCGTAATGAGAAACGTATGTTGCAAGAGGCCGTGGACAGCTTGTTCGACAACTCCCGCAAGTCCAGTGCGGTAAAGACGGATGCCAACCGTCCTTTGAAGTCCCTTTCCGATTCGTTGAAAGGTAAGCAAGGCCGTTTCCGTCAGAACCTGTTGGGTAAGCGTGTGGACTATTCAGCCCGTTCGGTAATCGTTGTAGGACCGGAGTTGAAGATGGGAGAATGCGGTCTGCCTAAATTGATGGCCGCAGAACTTTATAAGCCGTTCATCATCCGTAAGCTTATAGAACGCGGTATCGTGAAGACCGTGAAGTCTGCCAAGAAGATTGTAGACCGCAAGGAGCCTGTGATTTGGGATATTTTGGAATACGTGATGAAAGGACACCCGGTATTGTTGAACCGTGCTCCGACATTGCACCGCTTGGGTATCCAGGCTTTCCAACCTAAGATGATAGAAGGTAAGGCTATCCAGTTGCATCCGTTGGCCTGTACGGCGTTCAATGCCGACTTCGACGGTGACCAGATGGCTGTGCATTTGCCTTTGAGCAACGAAGCGATTCTGGAAGCGCAGATTCTGATGTTGCAGTCTCACAATGTCCTGAATCCGGCAAACGGCGCGCCGATTACGGTGCCTTCTCAGGATATGGTGTTGGGCTTGTATTATATTACCAAGCTCCGTCCCGGTTCTAAGGGCGAAGGTTTGACATTCTATGGTCCCGAAGAGGCTATCATTGCCTACAATGAGAAGCGTGTAGACATTCATGCGCCTATTAAAGTTGTGGTAAAGGACCTGAATGCGAATGGCGAGCTGGAAAAGAAGATGGTGGAAACGTCCGTAGGCCGTGTGATTGTCAACGAAATCATACCGGAAGAAGTCGGTTATTTCAACGACATCATTTCCAAAAAGACTTTGCGCGGCATCATCACCGACGTGATCAAGACGGTAGGTGTGGCTCGTGCCTGCGAATTCCTGGACGGTATCAAGAATCTGGGTTATCGTATGGCATACGTGGGCGGTTTGTCTTTCAACTTGGGTGATATTATCATTCCGGAAGAAAAAGAGGAACTGGTTCGTCGCGGAAACGAAGAAGTGGAACGCATTGCCAATGATTATGGTATGGGTTTCATCACGGACAACGAACGTTATAACCAGGTCATCGATACTTGGACACACGTCAACAATGACCTTTCCAAGGTCTTGATGAAGACCATGAAAGAAGCCGACCAAGGTTTCAATGCCGTATATATGATGTTGGATTCCGGAGCCCGTGGTTCTGCCGGACAGATCAGCCAGCTTTCCGGTATGCGTGGTTTGATGGCCAAGCCCCAGAAAGCCGGAGCCGAAGGCGCCCAGATTATCGAAAACCCGATTCTTTCCAACTTCAAGGAAGGCATGAGCGTGTTGGAGTACTTCATTTCTACCCACGGTGCCCGTAAGGGTTTGGCCGATACGGCCTTGAAGACAGCCGATGCCGGTTACTTGACGCGTCGTCTTGTAGACGTATCCCACGACGTGATTATCACGGAAGAGGATTGCGGTACGTTGCGCGGTCTGGTATGTACGGCTTTGAAGAACGGCGATGAAGTCATTTCTTCACTTTACGAACGTATTCTCGGACGTGTGTCCGTGCATGATATTATCAATCCTACGACGGGTAAGTTGATTGTTTCCGCCGGGGAGGAAATCACGGAAGACAAGGCACAGGAAATCGAAGACTCTCCGATCGAGAGCGTGGAAATCCGTTCCGTATTGACTTGCGAGAGCCGTAAGGGAGTCTGCATGAAGTGCTATGGCCGCAACTTGGCTACGAGTCGGATGGTACAGAAAGGCGAGGCGGTCGGTGTGATTGCCGCCCAGTCCATCGGTGAGCCGGGTACACAGTTGACGTTGCGTACGTTCCATGCCGGTGGTGTGGCTTCGAATGCGGCAGCCAATGCATCTATTGTCGCGAAGTACGATTCGAAGGTCGAGTTCGAAGAGTTGCGTACGGTAGACATTACCGATGAGAACGGAAATGCAGCCAAGATGGTGGTAGGACGTTTGGCCGAGGTCCGCTTCGTCGACGTGAATACCGATATTGTCCTCTTCACGCAAAATGTGCCTTACGGTTCTACTTTGTATGTGAACGAAGGAGATAAAGTAGAGAAAGGCAAGCTGATAGCCAAGTGGGATCCGTTTAACGCGGTTATCGTGACGGAAACTCCGGGTAAGATTCAGTTTGAAGACGTGGTAGAAGGTGTGACTTATCGTGTGGAAGCCGACGAGACGACGGGTCTGCGCGAGATGATCATCATAGAGTCAAAAGACAGGACGAAGGTTCCTTCGGCTCATATCTTGGACGAGAACGGAGAGTTGATTCGTACGTATAACTTCCCCATCGGCGGACACTTGGCTATTGAGGATAAGCAGATTGTCAAAGCCGGAGACGTATTGGTGAAGATTCCGCGTGCCGTAGGTAAAGCCGGCGACATCACGGGAGGTCTTCCGCGTGTGACCGAGTTGTTCGAAGCGCGTAATCCGTCTAATCCCGCTGTGGTTTCGGAAATCGACGGTGAGATCACGATGGGTAAACTGAAACGCGGTAACCGTGAGATTATCGTCACTTCCAAGTTGGGTGAAGTGAAGAAGTATCTCGTACCGTTGTCCAAGCAGATTCTGGTACAAGAGAACGACTATGTACGTGCCGGAACTCCATTGTCAGATGGCGCCACTACGCCAGCCGACATTTTGGCCATTAAAGGTCCTACGGCAGTGCAGGAGTATATCGTGAACGAGATACAGGACGTGTACCGTCTGCAAGGTGTGAAGATTAACGACAAGCACTTTGAGGTGATTGTCCGTCAGATGATGCGTAAGGTGCAGATTGACGAACCGGGCGACACTCGATTCTTGGAGCAGCAGATTGTGGACAAGCTCGATTTCGCGGAAGAGAACGACCGCATTTGGGGCAAGAAAGTCGTGGTGGATGCCGGTGACTCGGAAACGATGCAAAAAGGTATGATTGTGACGGCCCGTAAGTTGCGTGACGAGAATTCTACGTTGAAACGTAAGGATTTGAAGTTGGTGCAGGTACGTGACGCCATGCCGGCCACCTCAATCCAGATTCTGCAAGGTATTACCCGTGCGGCATTACAGACTTCGAGCTTCATGTCGGCAGCTTCCTTCCAGGAAACGACGAAGGTGCTGAATGACGCGGCCATCAATGGAAAGACCGATAAACTCGAAGGTATGAAGGAGAACGTCATCTGTGGTCATCTGATACCGGCAGGTACGGGACTTCGTGAGTTCGGCAAGATTGTCGTAGGCTGCAAGGAGGAGTACGACCGCCTGATGGCCAATCGTAAGTCTATATTGGATTTAGACGAGTAAAATAGACTGCTTTTAGTCAGTAGTAAGAAAAAGCCGTTCCGGAATTTCGGAGCGGCTTTTTCTTGTTCTCGATGGCATATTCCATTTGCAATCTCGCAACTTCCAAGCTGCGGATATATGCCTGTATGATGTACTCTTTTTCCTATGTATCGAATGTTTTTCCAAATGTAACAGGTTGCATGTTTGCTATTGTGAGGTTCAATTCTTTTGCACAATTTTACAGTATTAAATAAACGAGAGTATGGAAAAGAAGAATTTGTTAGTGAGAATTTTTGTTCCGGTCGTTGTGGCCGGGATGGTGTTTGTGGGGTTGCCCGCATGTTTCCAAGATGATGGTTATCCTGAAGGGTTTGTGTTGAATGACGAAGCAGGTGTGGCGACTATGGCGAAAAGAAGCATGCCGCAAGGAGGGGAAAGTATTAAACCTATAGAACCTGAGAAACCGTCATATAAATATGGTGAGGCTACTGTAACTTTTAAATGTACTAATGCTTTGCCTTCAGAATATATAGATGGTTATACCGTCTTGACGATGACGGTTCATTATTCCTATAAGATGGAAAATGGTGAACCTACTTCTGTTGAGTATGTATATTCTGCTGAGGACAATCCTGAATTTTCGATTGATGATATAGATTTGGTGGAGAATCCAGATACTGGATATTATACTTTGGTATGCAGTGGCACTTATAGTTTTATAGATTCAAATGGTTATTTATACACTTGGGGGTATTCAGGTGAATCAGAGTCGGATATTTCACTCTGATGAGATAGTATAATGTCTTGCGTTAAATAAAGCCATGTCGAAGTTCCTTTTGTTTGGCCTTGTTTTTACCCTCCTACGATGCATCCCTGTTGTGGGACGAACAGTGGGTACTCTGTCGGATTTGGACAGCCTCCTCGGGT
>ULTV01030576.1_pt1 | contig 10101 bp, 9 predicted proteins | sample 1957931 | NCBI WGS metagenome assembly ULTV01 (sample SAMEA4835743, study PRJEB28245) | human gut metagenome | biome: gut microbiome; material: fecal sample | place: Denmark | collected 2008
CGGAACGTGTCGCGGTGTTTTTGAGAAAGGCGAAGGTGGACGTTCCGCTTTTGGTGTCAAGCTTTTCCACAAAGTGCTTGGTTGAATTACGTAAAAGAAGTCCTGAAACGCCGTGCGGCTTTTTGTTTGAAGAGCCGGAGTGCGATTGGCTTACGGCAGCGAATGCGATTCAGGCGAGAACGGTTCATCCGCACAAAGATTTGGTCACTCCCGATATGATCGAGACGGCGCATAAACATGGTTTGGGGGTGATGGCCTGGACGGTGGACGATGTTGAAGAGGCGAAGGCACTTATAAAAATCGGGGCGGATGCTATCTGCACAAACCGCCCCGACATTCTCAAAACTATTTTTTAGAACTGCTTTTCGATAAGCACGGGACCGGCCGGCCCGAGCAGATAGCGCGTATCCGAACGAGGCCGGAAGGACTTCAATACCACAAAGCCTGGCGCCTTTGTCGGATTCTTAGCCTGTCTCTTGGCCGAAACATGCGAGATGATGAAGCGACAGGAGGCTGCTTCGGAAGCCGTGAGCGTGACGCCCGAGTGCCACTCGATGGCGGCGCGTTCACTCAAGGGAAGCGTCTGCGCCAGCACACAGTCTGTTCCGGACACGAAGTGCATGGTTTTGAGTTCCTGTGTCATTTCGCGAGCGATGTTGGCGAAAGTACGGTTGCTGTCGATAACCGGTCCGAACAGGCACACGGCGCTTATCCAAAGCACCGTGATGCCGGATGCGCTCAACCAGGGCCCCGTCCAGAAACGGATCGGACGACGCATAAGACGGCGCACGCAGAGATAAAGCCAGAAAGCGAGCAAGGCGGCAGCCAGAACCACAGCGACCCAGTGCGCGTGCGAGACGGATTCGTCAGCCGTTAAACGCAGAATCGACCAGTGCATCTTCGGCGGAAAGCCCAATGTCCAGGCAATAAAGTAAGCCCAGACGCCTGCCAACGCCAATGTGAAAACCGCCACCGAAAAGAGCTCCAGCATGCTTTTGGTGCTGCGATTGCAAGCCATCAAACCGAAAGTGGCAAGCACGCACAAAGGAGCGATCGTGACCGAAAGAAGCGTTTCTGCTGCAACGTCGGACGACAGCATGAAGCCGACGAACCAGGCAAAGCAAAAGCTCAGCGGCAGTGCAATGTGCGTGACGGTCAAGTTCTTGCGCCACATCCAGATCGCCCAGAATGCAAACGGCCAGACCGGGCACAAATACCAAATGAAATGTTTGATGAACCACAGGATTTCCTGCGGGTCAAAGAACCCGACGATTTGAATCTGGCGCTGCGCCCACAGATTGAAGTAATCGCCTGCGACGACCCCCGCAAGAAGATAGGACACCAACGGCCACAGGCCGAAAGTAACAAAGGCAACTGCGATCGTGGTGAAAATCTTTCGACTCGTGTCGCCGATGCCGCGCACCAGGATATGGGACATCAGACAGCCGACCAAAACGGTGGCACCGACGAGAAGATTGGAACAAAGGATGCTGGCGCCGCAAGCAAACCCAGCGAGCGCAGAACCCCAGTAAGGACGGGTAAGGGCCCAGCAGCAGCCAAAGAAGGCAGCGCAGGAAAAGGCGAGTTCTGCCGTTTCAAAAACAGCTTCATGCTGTTTGACGACGATGCCGAAAATCGAAATGAAAAAGAGTGTGGCGGCATCGGCCATCAGGCGGCCGAAGTCCCGATATTGTGCTTGACGGGCAAATGCTTGTTCAACGGGCTGAGCCTCATGGCGGCGAGCCAAAAACCAGGTTCCGTACCAAATGCAGGACGTACTGATGGCAAACCACAAAATGGACGACAGGCGCATGGCCCGCAGTTCGCCCACAAGCCCGCCGAAAAGGGTGGTGAAGATGGCACCGATCCACCCCGGCAAAGGGCCTTGTTCGGTGATGATTTCACCGGAGGCAAAGGGAAAGAGCCAGCTTGCAGGGTCCGTGAAATCGATGGATACAACTTCGGCGAGCAGCCGACTTTCGGCGGAAGACCATAAGTCGCGGCCGAAAAGCCCCGAGAGAACAAAGATTGTCAAAAGGGCAAGCAAAAGAAACCGCGGCATCTTGTGTGCGGCTTCTTGCGTGACATTCAGGGGCGTTGGCTTAAGGTCGAGCATCCGTGGGACCGTTGAGACTTGAATTAACCTATTTTATCGATCCGGGATGTCTTCGTGAAAAATACCGGATACAACACAAAAAAGCCCCGAACGAAGCGGGGCTTTTTTGATTCCAAGCTTGATCGTTCTTCGCAGAACCGGAACCGAGCTTTGATCGATTCCGGAACGATTCGCCGAAGAATTACTTGGCGCTCTTGGTGACGTGAGCGTACTTGGCGCGGAACTTTTCCACACGGCCGGCTTCGACGATGCGGGTCTGAGCGCCGGTGTAGAAGGGGTGGCTTTCCGAGCTGGTATCAAGCTTGAAGAGCGGGTAGGTCACGCCGTCGATTTCAACGGTTTCCTTGGTCTGCACAGCAGAGGAGATGATGAAGGTCTTGTTGATCGAGAGGTCAACGAAGGCGACGGGACGATACTCGGGGTGAATATTGGGTTTCATTTAAATAAATTCCGAAAATGATTTTGTCGGCCGCCCTGCGGGCCTTGCGCAGCCGCCTCTATAGGAGAGGTCTTACGCCGGGCATGCACGCCACGTACCAAACGGAAAGGACGCGATTATCCGCGATTTTTTTAAGAAAATCAAGTGTGTCGGCTAAAGTTGTCAACGGCAGACTCGGTAGCGCTTCTCGTCTTGGGCTTCTCAGTTGCAATTGCCAAATTGCGTTCGAATGCTTGCGTCGAAACAAAATCCGCTTCTGAACTCGGTTTGTCAGAAGCGGATTTCTGAGAGCTTCGGCAGCAAGAGAATTATCTGCCGCCGCGCATCATGTCGAAGAATTCGGCGTTGCTCTTCGTGTTGCGGATTTTTTCGAGCAGGAATTCCATGGCTTCGATTTCGTCCATATCAAAGAGGAGCTTGCGCAGAATCCAGATCTTCTGAAGATTGTCCGGGGGAATCAGCAAATCTTCGCGGCGGGTGCCGGAGCGATTGATGTTGATGGCCGGATAGACGCGTTTTTCGGCCAGACGGCGTTCCATCACAATTTCGGAGTTGCCGGTGCCCTTGAATTCTTCAAAGATCACTTCGTCCATGCGGCTGCCGGTGTCGACGAGTGCCGTGCCGAGAATGGTGAGCGAGCCGCCTTCTTCCACATTGCGGGCCGCACCGAAGAAGCGCTTCGGACGCTGCAGTGCGTTGGCGTCCACGCCGCCCGTGAGCACCTTGCCGGAACTCGGCACCACAGTGTTGTAGGCACGGGCCAGACGCGTGATCGAGTCGAGCAGAATCACCACGTCTTTTTTGCTTTCGACGAGACGCTTGGCTTTTTCGATCACCATTTCAGCCACCTGCACGTGGCGCGTGGCGGGTTCGTCGAATGTGGAGGCAATGACTTCACCCTTGACCGAGCGCTGCATTTCCGTCACTTCTTCGGGTCGCTCGTCAATGAGAAGCACCATCAAAACGCAATCGGGGTGATTGGCGGTGATGGCGTGCGCAATGGACTGCATCAGAATCGTCTTACCTGTCTTGGGGCTGGCGACGATCAGGCCGCGCTGACCTTTGCCGATCGGGGCGATGATGTCAATCAGGCGTCCCGTTACGTTTTCTTCGCCGCGCATATTGCGCTCCAGGCGCAACGGCTCGGTCGGGAAAAGCGGCGTGAGATTTTCAAAGAGCATGCGGTGCTTGAGCTGTTCGGGCGGAAGGCCGTTCACCGTATCGACTTTGACGAGTGCAAAGTAGCGTTCGTTGTCTTTGGGTGTACGGACTTCGCCTTCGATCGAGTCGCCGGTGTGCAAGTTGAAGCGGCGGATCTGCGAGGGCGAAATATATATGTCGTCCGTGCTTGCAAGGTAGCTCGTGTCGGGGCTGCGCAAAAAGCCGAAACCATCGGGCAAAACTTCGAGCGTGCCGTCGCCGAAAATCTGTTCGCCCTGTTTGGCACGCTTTTTGAGAATTGCGAACATGAGTTCCTGCTTGCGCATGCGTTGCGCATTGTCGATCTCAAGTTCGGTAGCCATCTGAAGCAGCTGGCTGATGTGCAGTGTTTTGAGCTCAGAGAGATGCATTTTGAAGTGAATGTTCAAATAGTTTGACCGCGCACATGCAGACGCGCGCAGACAAACGCTCTTGCGGACAAGAGCCGGTTTGTAAGTTGGTTGAAAAAAGAACGGAAAAGGCGCCGGATGATCGGCAGCTTTGCGCCCGATGCGCCGCCAAAGGCGGAGGGCAAAGAGAATTGCGGCCGGGCGGCAACGGAAAGCCGCCCGAGACGGGCCGCAGTTTACAGCATTTGCGGGTTAAAGGTACTGCTCGATGAAGGACATCAGCTCGCTCTTACCCATGGCGCCGGTGTGCTGACCGACGACTTCGCCGTTTTTGTAGACGAGCACCGTCGGGATGCCGCGAATGTTGTTTTCGGTGGCGATGGCGGAATTTTCGTCCACGTTGTACTTGGCGATCACGGCGCGGCCGTTGAACTGTTCGGCAGCAGCGTCAAGCGACGGGGCGAGCATGCGGCAGGGGCCGCACCAGGGGGCCCAGAAGTCGACGAAGACGGGCTTGTCGGTCACGTTCTTCACGGTGTCCTGAAAGTTGGCATCGGTCGCGGTGAGGATGAATTCGCTCATGATTTTCTCTGATAATGAATTAAACGCTCAGCGTCAGTCTGCGAAATATTCAACACGGGCACCGGGGCTGCTTGTGCCCGGAATCGGTCGGTGATGCGCTGCAATCAAGGACTGCGGCGAAATACGGTGAGGTGAAATGCCTCGGTCAGAGCCGACCGAATCGGAAGCTTCGCAAACTGGCAGGCGAAACAAAACGGAAAAACGGGCCGTCGCCCTTGTGGGGCGCGGATGGCCGCACGGCAAACACAATGTCTGCAGGCGGCGCGGATAGCCTCTGGAGGAACTCGGGGCTCCAGCAGTGGCCATCCTTGTTCGTGGGCAATATATCAAAAATTGACGGCAACCGTGACGCTCATTTTTTTGAGAGTAACGGTAAAAAAGGAAAAAACTATCGATATGGACGGTAGAGTCAATAAGTCGATCGGAGCGGTTATCCGATCTCAATTGTCTGAGACGCTTCTTTGGGAAAAACGAACATAACACATAGAATCTAGCGAAATTTGCAAAAATCTAGTGATTGATATGTTGGATTGATTGGAAGAGTTGCGCAAATCCGTCGTGGCGATGGTACGCAATTCTGTGGTGTGTTCGTTTCGCGGAGACTTTCAACCGACTACAATGAAGCAATTTGTGCGGCACGGCACAGGCTGCGTCGCGGAACAAAAAAATAGGGAGACAAAAATGGCAATCCGACACTTTCTGAAGCTCGCAGATTTCACTAAAGACGAACTCAACACGATGTTGCGCCGCGCAGCGGAAATCAAAGCGCTGCAAAAGGCAGGTACGCCATACGCTCCCTTCGGCGGCAAGGTGTTGGTGATGATCTTTGAAAAGGCCAGCACTCGCACGCGCGTCTCCTTTGAGTCCGGTTTCTATCAGCTGGGCGGCAACGTGATTCATCTCTCAAGCCAAGGCTCACAGCTCGGCCGCTCGGAATCCATTGAAGACACTGCGCGCGTCGTAAGCCGCATGTGTGACCTGGTCATGATCCGCACCTTCGGGCAGGATCGTCTGGAAGCCTTTGCCAAGAACAGCTGCGTGCCGGTGATCAACGGTCTTACCAATGAATACCATCCTGTGCAGATCATGACCGATATTCTCACCTTCATGGAACACAAGGGTTCCATCGAAGGCCGTACGGTCTGCTGGGTGGGCGACGCCAACAACATGAGCTACTCGTGGCTGGAAGCGGCCAAGATTCTGGGCTTTCACATCAATCTGGCGATTCCCGAAGGTTATCCGCTCGATCTTTCGCTGATCCCGGAAGGAGACGACTACTACACCGTTTTCCGTGATCCGATCGAAGCTGCCAAGGGCGCCGATCTGGTGACAACCGACGTCTGGACTTCCATGGGCTTTGAAGAAGAAAACGAAAAGCGCCGTCGCGACTTTGCCAACTATCAGGTCAACAGCGCCGTGATGGAGGCTGCCAACCCCGGTGCGCTCTTCATGCACTGCCTGCCTGCGCATCGCGGCGAAGAGGTGACGGCCGAGGTGATCGACGGCCCGCAGTCCGTTGTGTGGGACGAAGCGGAAAATCGCCTGCATGCTCAAAAAGGCATCATGGAGTTCTGCCTTAACGCTTCGAGCAAAGCCTGATGGGCAATAACCGTAAAACGACCGCTCGCTTTCAGGAAGGTTCCGGAGCATCGTTAGGTGCGCCGGAACTTGTTCGCTTATCCAAACGCATGAGCGAACTGGGGCTCGCAAGTCGCCGCGAGGCGGACGCCTTCATCGAAAAGGGCTGGGTGCTGGTCGACGGCAAGGTGGCGCAGTTGGGGCAAAAGGTAGGGCCCGGAGCGCGCATCGAACTCAAGGCGCAGGCCAGCTACAGCCAAAAGCAGCAGGTGACGGTGCTTCTCAACAAACCTGTCGGTTACGTGAGCGGACAGGCTGAAGACGGCTACAAACCCGCCAAGACTTTGATCACGCCAGAAAATCGCTGGGCCGGAGACGATTCGACGCTTCGCTGGAGCAGCGCCCAATTGAGAAGCCTGGTTCCCGCAGGGCGTCTGGACATCGATTCCGTGGGACTTCTCGTGCTTACGCAGGACGGACGCGTTGCCAAGGCCATCATCGGCGAAAACAGCACGATCGAAAAAGAGTACATCGTGCGCGTTGCCGATGCTCAGTCCGGTCAAGCACCGAAGTTTGCGGCGCAAACGTTGGCGCTTCTTCGTCACGGTTTATCTCTTGACGGTAAAGCGCTGTTGCCTGCTCAAGTTGAAGTTTTAAACGACGATGAGCTTCGGTTTGTTCTAAAAGAAGGCAAGAAACGCCAGATTCGCCGTATGTGTGCTGCCGTCGGCTTTAAAGTGCTGCGTCTAAAGCGCGTACGCGTGGGTCGTGTACGCCTGGGGGCTTTGCCGCCCGGCAAATGGCGTTATCTCAAAGACAACGAACGCTTCTGATTTCTAACATTCGCATTCTGCTCGTATGTTCGCGCCGGAATTCAATCCCATCGCTTTTTCGATCGGTCCCCTTGCCGTGCACTGGTACGGTCTGATGTATCTCTTAGGATTCGCCTTCTTCTGGGTGTTGGGACGGTTGCGCGCGAAGGATCCGTGGCGTCAGATGACCGCCAACGATGTGGAAGACATTCTCTTTTACGGCGTGCTCGGGGTCATTCTCGGCGGACGTTTGGGTTTTTGTTTTTTCTACCAGCCTGAGTGGTACCTGTCGCATCCTTTGGACATCTTCAAGGTGTGGCAGGGCGGTATGAGTGCGCACGGCGGCATCATCGGCTCCATCCTGGCGATCTGTGCGTTTGCTCGCATCAAGGGGAAAACGTTTCTTGATGTGGCCGATTTTGTGGCCCCGCTTGTGCCGTTGGGACTGATGTTCGGGCGCATCGGCAATTTCATCAACGGCGAATTGTGGGGACGTGCGGCTGGTTCTGACGTCCCCTGGGCCATGATTTTCAAGAATTCCGGTACGTTGGTGCCGAGACATCCGTCGCAGCTTTATGAAGCATTCCTGGAAGGGGCGCTGCTTTTCACTGTGTTGTGGTGGTTCTCCAGCAAGCCGCGCGTGGCCGGCGCCGTTGGCTCGCTCTTTTGCATGGGCTACGGTCTGGTACGTTTCATCGTGGAATATTTCCGCGAACCCGACAGCTATCTCGGACTGGGACTTTTCGGCCTTTCCAGAGGCCAATGGCTGAGTCTCCCTGTTTTCTTGCTTGGACTTGTTGTTTGGATTTGGGTGCACCGCCGCAAGAGTGCCGAGAATTGATTTGTCAGAGCAGGTGCGCAAGGAAAAGCCTGCAGATGTCCGTACGCAATTCCAAAAAGAGGGACTTCAAGTCGTCAGAGATCGAGGCAAAGTCAATTGTGAGTGTGCTTTTGTAATGCCGACGGCCGAATTCCTGCGCCAGTGTGCACTTTCCGACTTGCTGGGCTCCTTTGATCAACAATACGGTTTGCTGGTTGCTTCTCTTCTTCCAGGCGAGAAGTTTTTGCGTGGCTTTTCGCTCAAACATAAGTAGGTGGAGAAAAGACGGACGAGATCTGCACGTTTTGCGGATGTGAAACAGCCTCTTTTGCACGTTTCTCAAATAAGCTACGGAAAACATGCCTCAATAGAGGTATATCAAACAATGCGCAAATCGCCGCTTGCCGCCCCAACAAGCGAAGCAAACACGATGGCGGCGGTTTCTGTGCGCAACACGCGAGGTCCGATCAGGGCACACTGCCAGCCTTTTTCGCAGGCCAGCGCAATCTCGGCATCATCGAAGCCTCCTTCCGGACCTACGGCAAACGTACAGGAGGTAAGGCCCGAAAGTTTCGGAGCGGATGTCGCGCCCGGCGCCAGAATAAAGCGCGCTTCATCCTTCAGTTCCAGAGCCTGAACCAGAGGCATAAAAGAAATACTAGGTACGACGGCGCGTCCGCATTGTTCGGCGGCGCCGGCGGCAATGTCGGTGCATTTGGCCAGACGCTTTGCCGCCCGCTCAGCAGTGAGTTTCGTGACCGAGCGGGCAGTCGGCACTAAAACGATTTCCGAGATGCCTGTTTCAACGGCCTTTTCAATGATCCAGTCCGTTTTTTCGGGGCTGACCAGAGCTTGAACAAGGCGCATGCGAACCGGACTTTCGACGGTTGATTGAGTGAGGCTCTCAACCACAATAAAACCGTCTTTGCCTTCAAATGCGATGGGGCCCGAGGCCTCCATACCTTTTCCGTCGAAAAGTGTGGCCGTCTCGCCCGCCTTCATGCGCAGAACACGGCCAGCGTGGTGCCGAGCTTTCTCCGGCAACACGCATTTTTCATGAAGAACGAAGGTCGCATCGGGGCAGTAGAAACGAGGCATAAGAAAGAAACAAAATGGTTTGATTAAAGAGGTATGGCGAATTGTAGAAAAGCATATGCGAGCACGGCAAAGAGAATCAGGGGCGGCGGAAATCGAAAACTTCGGCTACGTCTGCACGCATGGTAAAATCGGGCCACTTCAACAAACAGCTCCGAGATGCTTCTCGGAGCGCTTTCATTCGCATTTTTTTATCCGATATAAAAATGACCGAAACAGTCTCCGCCAAGACGATGGCCGCCGCTGTCCGCGCCCTTTCCATGGACGCGGTTGAACGCGCCAAGTCCGGCCACCCCGGCATGCCCATGGGCATGGCCGACATCGCCGTGACGCTGTTCACGCGACATCTGCGTCACAATCCGGCTGATCCCAAGTGGCCTGCACGCGACCGCTTCATTCTTTCCAACGGTCACGGCTCCATGTTGCAGTACTCGATGCTGCATTTGACGGGCTATGACGTTTCCATCGAAGACATCAAGAATTTCCGCCAGCTCGGGAGCAAAACGCCGGGCCACCCCGAAGTCGGCATTACGCCGGGGGTGGAAACCACGACCGGTCCGCTCGGTCAGGGCATTGCCAACGCCGTCGGCATGGCGCTTGCCGAAAAGATGCTCGCCGCGGAATTCAACCGCGACGGATTTGAAATCGTCAACAACCGCACTTATTGCTTCCTTGGCGACGGCTGCATGATGGAAGGCATCAGCCACGAAGTCTGTTCGCTTGCCGGCGTCTGGGGACTCAACAAGCTCATTGCAATATACGACGACAACGGCATCAGTATTGACGGCGACATCAAGGGGTGGTACGGCGACGACGTACGCGGCCGCTTTGAAGCATACGGCTGGAATGTGATCGGTCCGATTGACGGCCATGACGCCGAAGCAGTGGATGTTGCTCTGACGCAGGCCGAAGCCGAAACCGCTAAGCCCACGCTGATCATCTGCCGCACCGTCATCGGTCAGGGCAGTCCTAATCGCGCCGGCACGGCCAAGGCTCACGGCGAAGCGCTCGGGGGCGACGAAATCGCGGCCACCCGCGCCAACATCGGCTGGAACTATCCTCCCTTTGAAGTGCCGCAGGAAATTTATGCGGCCATGGATGCCCGCGAA
>ULTV01069994.1_pt1 | contig 10096 bp, 8 predicted proteins | sample 1957931 | NCBI WGS metagenome assembly ULTV01 (sample SAMEA4835743, study PRJEB28245) | human gut metagenome | biome: gut microbiome; material: fecal sample | place: Denmark | collected 2008
GGCATCGGCATGGCGGCGACCGGGCGCGTCGGGCCGGGCAAGGATGACGAAGACGGGCAGGTTTACTCCTTCAACGTCGTGTTTGCGCACGGGACGTTCGACGAGGACGGGCGCATCGTGTCGATGGCGGTTGACCAGCTCGAAGTGGCAACGCCGAATTACAGCGGCGCGTCCATGCCGCAGTTCAGCGGCTTTCCGGGACAGGGCGGCTATTCGCTCTGGGATGACAATACCGGGAAGGTCGTCGGCTACACCGAGGACAGCGAGGACAACTACATGCAGGAAATTGCCGCATGGACGAGCAAGCGCGCCCGTGGAGAGGATTACCAGCTGACGAGCGGTTCATGGCGCAAGCAGATGGACGCCTATCAGAACATGATGGTCGGCATGACGGTGGACGAGGTAGAGACGTGGTTTGGGCGGTACTTTTCCGCCGAGAACGGCCGCCCGTTGACGGAAAATTCTTCTTCCGACGCTGATCGCGCCCGCTGGGAAGCCTTCTCCGACGACGACCGCGCCCGCGCCGCCGACATTGTCTCCGGCGCCACCATGTCCCTGCGCGACGCCCACGGCGACATTCTCACCGCCATCCGCCGCGCGTGGGAAGATGCACAAAAGGGGGAGTGACCCAAGGGGCGTTGCCCCTTGACCCCACAAGGGAGTTCCTCCCTTGACCCTTCCGCGCGATTGGGTTGGTGACGACTGCATACAGTGTCCGCGTGTTTATCCGGTGAACCTACGGTTCGGATTGGACGCTCCAACGTAAACTTTCAGCACAAGTCAAGAAACAGGTAACCCCAAAAGTGACGGCGCCGAAGGTTTCCAAAGGGCGACCGGAAAGCCCTTTGGTCGCGCCCGCAGGCGCGAAATTTCCCCGCACGAATCAGCTTTCGATTCGTGCGGCTTTTTCTTCGATGGCCTTCATCAAAGCATCAAGCTCCGGCATTTTCTCTCGCACTGGCGCAAGCGTGTTCCGCACAACCTCTGCTTCCCGCGCTTCATGTGTCACCAGCATCGCCACCGCATAGGCAGGAAGCGCATAGTCCACCATGCGAAACATCACCTGCCGTATTGCTGCGCCGGCTTTTCCACGATAGAGCGCCGTAAATTCACCCGGTTCACCTGCCAGAAGTTCCGCAACCACCCCATCGCTCAGCAGAAGTTTCCATGCAGTATATGACAGCCGCGCCTCGCTTTCCAGCACCTGTTTCATCAGCCCATACGCCTTCTGTGCATCACACTGAACCATCAGCGCAATCTGCGCTCGCTGAAAGACGCAGATTGCATCCTGACATGTCTTCACTGTTGCAGGCTGCGGAATGTTTTCAATCGAAACATCTGTCACCTCCACCCCGCCATTCGCCTTCATACGCGCGAAATACAGCCACTCCGCCAATTGTTCCGGATCTCGAAGCATCCGTGCGATTGCCATCGGCGATGCGATAAACCGCTCATCCATCGGCAGAATGCACGTCATCACCAGCACCACGCCACCCATCGCCAGTTCGCACAGCACCAGCGACACCGGCTGCCCCAGCGTCAGCAGGGTCAGCACGCCGAACACCACCGCCAGCGTCCCGCCATACAGCAGGGGACAGAGCGTGTACAGCGTCACGTCGTGCCGAGGGGCATCCTCCGGCGGAAGCAGATACGGCTGATAGCGCAGACGACTTTGCGCCGGTACTGGAACACGCACGAACGCCCCTGTGCCGTCCGCCTGATAGACCCGCCCGAACGCCTCATAGCGCACGAGCTTCCAGCCAAAGTGCCTGCCGACCAGCATTTTCGGCACATCTTGCAGCAGATACGTCACGACCGCCGTCATTGCCAGCCCCAGATACGTCGCCAGATTCCGCTCTTCATTCGTCCCGACAGTCAGCTGTGCGTTCACGCCGATTAGTGCCGCGCAGAACAGTACCGCCGCCAGCAGGATGCTGCCCATCCGCAGGAGCGGAAACAGGCGCTGAAATGTCCGATTCTTCATTCTTGCGCTTCCTTTGCCTTTCTTGATTCGTAGATTGCCTTTTCCCGCGCCATTCTGTCTATCGTCCACTGATAGCAGCGCGGCATGGTCGTATGGCGGATGCGGCGCAAGAACTGCTTGCGGCACTGCTCCGCCTTCTGCTCGTTGCCGTCGCGCAGCAGATGCACCGCATACGCCGTCCGCCAGACAAGCGGCTGCTTTTCATGCTTGCGCAATTCCTTCTGCATGTACAGCGTGTCATATTCTTTCAGGAAGTAGCCCGGCTTGTCCAATGCCAACTCGCACAGAACGCCGTGCGGAATCAGCTGCCACCAAAGGCGCTTCGTCTGCTCCCGATGCTCCTGCGCCAGCATAGTCAGGATGTCCAGCGCCTCACCATAGCGGTTCTGCATCATCAGCCACGCGGAACAATTAATCATGAGCGCCGCATCATTCTGATCCTGAATTTTGTCCGGCGGCGTGAAGTACTCCTCCGGCATTTCCGTGAGCAGGCGATCCGTCAGGTTCTCCGCCAGCAGGCACTGCATCTGCCACATTTTGCGCCGTTTTTCGGGCTGGAATACTTTCTGAATTTCGCTTGGCGGCATGATGATGCCGAGAAACGCATACCCCCACGCCAGCACAAGGCAGGCAATGGCGGATGCTGTCCCATACAAATTGACTGCCAACGCATAGAACAGTATCGCCAGCGCCGTCTGCACGTAAAACAACGCCGTCCGTGCCCGTTCCTGCTGCCTGCCCGTTTCCTTTTCCCACGGAACAGCCGCCAGCAGTATGCCCACATTGCGCTCCGCCGCCGGAAGGTACTGCACGCGCCAGCCGACGGTTTTCCTGCGGATATACTGAAGAAAGTACAAAGCCACCAGCTGTATTCTGCAGCCGTACAGCACCAGAAGCAGCGTATACAGCAGCATATGCAGTGCCACTGCTATGATCAATCCGCAGATAAGCGGCGGCACAGCAAACACCATCAGCATCAGCGCATCATCCGTTATCTCGATGAGCGGCAGAAGCAGGCATAAAAACGATGCAATGCCCATGATGAATATTCCCAGTGCCAAGTATCCCCGTAGTTTCTGCATCATTCTTCTCCTTTTCGCGGTCATCCGTGGAAATTTCCGCTTCCAGTATACGCCTTTCCCCCGATTGCGTCAAGGGAAGGGAATTTTTCCGGCAGCAGTCATGGTTTCGTCATCAGTTCGTCACTTGACGGGGATATGATAGAAGCGGAAAGGAGTGAAGCTCCATGAAGCGGCATTTCGCAAACATGGTGTTTGCTTTGATTTTGATAGCGTACACGGTTTATGCGGCGCTGGACACGTTCGTGATTGTCCGTGTGCTGACGCCGGACACGCTGCCGACGGCAACCGCCGAAGCCTCCACCGCGCCGACGGAAGCTCCGACCACCGTGCCGACTGCGACGGAATCCCCCGCGGAACAGGCGACCACCGCGCCCATTTCCACCGACACGGAATACCACGATGACCAAATCGACATTGTGCTGACAACAATGCGCGTAGAGAACACGACGGTGTACGTCGCGGACGTGCAGCTTGCGGACATTTCCCTGCTCAAAACGGCGCTGGCAGGGAACACCTACGCCCGCAACCTGACCGAGACGACCTCTGTGCAGGCGGCAAACGCGGGTGCAATTTTCGCCATCAACGGCGACTATTACGGCGCACAGGAGCGCGGGTATGTGCTGCGCAACGGCGTGCTGTACCGCGCATCGGCGCAAAGCGGCACGGACGCGCTGGTCATCGGTACGGACGGCAATTTCCGCATCATCAACGAGGGCGAAACGAGCGCCGACACGCTGGTGCGTGAAGGCGCGTGGCAAGTGCTGACGTTCGGCCCGGCGCTGATCAACGGCGGACAAGTGACCGTCAGCAGCAGCGACGAGATCGGGCGCGCCATGACCTCCAACCCGCGCACCGCCATCGGGCAAATCAGCGAAGGGCATTACCTGCTGGTCGTCTCCGACGGGCGGACGAAGGAGAGCACCGGGCTTTCCTTGCGGCAATTGGCAGAGCTGATGCAGTCGCTGGGCGCACAAATCGCCTACAACCTCGATGGCGGCGGCTCTTCGACGATGGTATTTCAGGGGCGCGTCGTCAACAACCCGACCACGAACGGGCGCAGCATCCGCGAAAGGAGCGTGAGCGACATTGTCTACATCGGCTATTGACCGCAAATGCGTGAAACTTGCGTTCTATCATCTGCTTTTTGCCGCCGTGACCGCGCTGGGTGGATTCGTGTATGAGCAGTTCAGCCACGGGGTCTATTCGGACTTCATGGTGTATGCGTTCCTGCCGCCGCTGGTGCTGGGAGCGTGTCCGCTGCTGATTCGCGCCCTGCGCGGGAAAGCGCTGCCGGGGCGCTGGTGCGTGCGGCTGTACCACTGGGGCATCATTGCGCTGACAGTCGGCTGCCTGTTTCAAGGAGCGCTGGAGATTTACGGCACGACGAGTCGACTCGTAATGGGGTACTGGATTGCAGGCGGCGCGTGCTTTGCAGGAAGCCTTGTGGCGGGCGGGAAAAAATGATGATACACCCCTTTGACAAATCCGCTCCGATGCGGTAAAATAGCGGTACAGAGTGCTGCCTTTGCTGCGTAAGTCCATCTGTCGGACGCGCAGCAGGGGCAGTCTTTTTTGCCTTGACACTGCGCTCCAATCAACGAAAAGGAGTGCTTTTTTTCATGCAGACAGAATCCGAAACCTCCATAGCGCAGAACGCACGCCCGCTGGCAACACAGCCGCTGGGGCGCCTCATGCGGCGCTACGCCGTGCCGTGCATGACCTCTCTGGTCGTGGCGGCGCTGTACAACATGGTCGATCAGGTGTTCATTGCGAACGCGCCCGACTTGGGCAGCATCGGGAACGCAGCAACGACGGTCGTCTTTCCGCTGACGGTCGCGGCGCTGGCGATTGCGGTCATGCTCGGCGACGGCTGCTGCGCGTTTGTCAGCCTGATGCTTGGCGCAGGGAAACAGGAGGAGGCCCACCGTGCCGTCGGCGAAACGGTAACGGTCAGTGTCCTCGCGGGGCTTGTCCTGATGGCGGCATACCTGCTGTTCCCGGACACGCTGCTGACGTGGTTCGGCGGGCGCGTCAATGCCGGAACATTCGAGAAGGCGCAGGAATATTTCTTCTGGATTGCCTTGGGCGTGCCGCTGTACGTCTTTGGGCAGGCAATGAACCCGGTCATCCGCTCTGACGGCAGCCCGACATTCGCGATGGTTGCCACGCTGGCGGGTGCGGCGGCAAACCTCGTGCTTGACCCGCTGCTTATTTTCGTCTGCCACTTTGGTATGGCGGGCGCGGCGATTGCAACGGTTGCCGGGCAGGCGCTGACCGCTGGACTGTCCATCTGGTATCTAACGCGGATGAAGCAGATTCACCTGCAAAAGGACAGCTTCCGCCCGCGCGCGCATTTACTGGGGAAATGCGCCAAGCTCGGCATGACATCCTTCCTGGCGCAAATCAGCCTGGTCGCGGCAATGGCGGCGACGAACACGATGCTGCGCATTTGCAGCGCGCAGGACGCTGTTTTCTCGCAGGAGGAATTTTCCGCGATTCCGATGGCGGTTTTCGGCATTGTCATGAAGGTGTTCCAAATCGTCATCAGCTGTGCGATTGGGCTGGCGGCGGGATGCATTCCCGTGGCGGGGTACAACATGGGCGCAGGACGGCATGACCGTGTGAAAGGGCTTTTGACGCGGCTGCTGGCGGCGGAGGCGGTTGTCGGGCTGATTGCACTGCTTGTGGTGGAGCTGCTGCCCGATCAGGTGATGCTGCTCTTCGGCGCGCAGAACGAGTCCATCCACTACACGCTCTTTGCCCGGCGCTGCTTCCGGGTATACCTGAGCATGATTGTGCTGGCGTGCATCAACAAAGGGACGTTCATCTTCCTGCAATCGCTGGGGAAAGCGGCTGCCTCGACGCTTTTGTCGATGGCGCGGGAGATTGTGTTCGGCGTGGGGCTGGTGCTGCTCCTGCCGCAGTTTTTCCAGCTGGACGGGGTGATCTATTCCATGCCTGCCGCCGATGTGCTGACGGCAATTCTCTCAGCGGTCGTGCTGGTGCGGACATACCGCTCACTGGAAACGGAGAAGTAAGTAATACAGAAAAGCCGGGGCGAATCCTCCGAAACAGGGGAGATTCGACCCGGCTTTGTTTTTGATATGCCATTACTCCTGCGAATTTTCGGGGTGCTGCTCCCGCTCCTGCATCAGCTTCCGAATCGCGGTAAACGATTCCTCGGAAATATCATGCTCGATTTTGCAGGCGTCCTCGCGGGCAACATCGGAATCAACGCCCAAACTCTCCAGAAAGCTCGACAGCGTCTTGTGGCGGTCATAAATGCTCCTCGCAATCTCCATCCCGGCGGGTGTGAGCGTAATCAAGTTGTCAGCATCCATCGTCAGATAACCGTTTTCGCGCAGACGCTTCATCGCCACGCTGACAGACGGCTTCGTGACCCCCAGCAGCAGAGAAATATCCACAGAGCGTGCATAACCTTTTGCTTCTTTCAGGCGGAGGATTGCTTCCAAATAGTCCTCAGCGGATTCGTGAATGTTCATTCGATACTCCTTTCCGGATATAATGCGTTTCCTTTTCTTCTTATTTTACCATGCGCGGCGAAAAAATGCAACCTTCATTTTTCTGCCTGTGCCAAGCGGAAATACTCCGCCGCGCCATCCGCAATCGCTTCGCCCAGCTTCTCCTGATAAGCAGGCGAGAGCAGCAGCGCTTCCTCCGCCGGATTGGAAATGAAGCCGCATTCCACCAGCACCGACGGCGTATCCAGCTGAAGAATGAAGTAGTCGCCCGGCATGGCGGCACGCTCCTTTTGGGGCGAAAGGGCGGTAATGAGCGCTTCCTGCATCGTTCCGGCGAGCAGACGCCCCGCGCCGCTGCCCGCGCGGTAGAACACTTGCGGCCCGGATTCCGACCGCACGCGGTATTCGTTCATGTGGATGGACAGCACCATGTCCGCCTGCCCTTGAACCGCCATATCCACGCGGCACTGCATGTCCTGCCGCTTCTTCGTCACATTTGCCGGACGGGTTGTGTCGTCGCAGAGATCGGTGTCTGTCCGGCGGGTCATCAGCACCGTCGCGCCGCGCTGCGTCAGGCTCTTTTCCACCGCCAGCGCCACGGCGAGGTTGACTTCTTTCTCCCACACACCGGAATCACGGCAGCGCGCGCCGCCGTCATAGCCGCCGTGGCCGGGGTCAACGAGGATCGTTCGCCCGGTCAGGCTGCCCGCGGCGATATATGATGTTTCCGGCGTGGGAGACGGGGGTGCTGCGTCCGTCGGTCTTTGGGGAATTCGAGTCAGCGCAACACCCACCAGCGCCGTACCGACAAGCAGCGTTGCAAAGGTCAGCACCGGCAGGATGTGCGATGCGAAATTGCGGAAAAAGGGCGATTTTTCTGCCAAGAAACCCACCTCCTCTCTCCAGTCTATGTCGGATACGGTATAGGCATGTCCGAAGCACACCAAATTGACGCATGATTATGCTTTTGTTGATGTATTCAAGTCTGCTATCCATCCGCTGTATATGTATCCCGTCCTTCAAATCGTTTCAAATTGGGCGAAAGCATCCACAGTTTCCACAGGATTATCCACAGTGTTTTTTGCCGATTTTGCCTTGACAAACCGCGTATGACCGTAAATTATCCACACTGTCCACAGGGTTATCCACAGAAGTTGTCCACCCCCTGCGCAGCTTGTGGATTCTTTTGCAGATAACCAGAAAATGGTGTCGGATGTTCGCATTTTGCGGATAATTATTCATTTCTGTGCATAAACGTTCTTTGGTGCTTGTCCCAAATGGCATGAGCGCTCCCCGCGGAGGACAATGTGGCGAAACGTGCCTTTTCACCGCGTTTTTCGTCGGACGGGGCTGGGGATAAAGCGGTGTATCTGTGAATGATTTGGGGATGAAAAGTGGATAAATTGGGGATAACTCCAATGGCAGTGGGATTGTCCCCCATGAAGCCCCTTCACGCTGCACCTATGCGGCTTGACTTTTTCGCTGCAGGGGGGGAATCGCCTCTGCGTATAAACACGCGAAAGCAGTATGAAAGAGAAGTCAACCCAATCGCGCGGAAGGGTCAAGGGAGGAACTCCCTTGCAGGCTGCAGGGACAGCGTCCCTGCTGGGGTCAAGGGGCAACGCCCCTTGCGTCAACTTTTTTTTGCACACGGCGGAGAAATCGGAAAAAATAGCACCATGAACGCCATGAAGGCGCGGAAAATGGCTTGACAAGGCACGTTCTTGGCGGTAAAATATCTTTTCGGACATTCTTGTCTTTTTCGTGCATTTTGCACGTTTTGAGTTGGAAGAAATATCCACTTTCAAGGAGCGACAGACACTTTACGAGGAGGACGATTCATGCTGCCAGCCCACGACACGCCGGCTTTCCGGGAGCTGCTCCACCAGCAGGTGGAAAAACGGCGAACCTTTGCCATCATCTCGCACCCGGACGCGGGCAAAACTACGCTGACCGAAAAGCTGCTGCTGTACGGCGGCGCAATCCGCTCGGCGGGCAGCGTCAAGGCGCGCAAAAGCGATAAGCACGCCACGTCCGACTGGATGGATATCGAGAAGCAGCGCGGCATCTCGGTCACATCCTCCGCAATGCAGTTTGAGTTTGACGGCTTCCGCATCAACATTCTGGACACACCGGGTCATCAGGACTTCTCTGAGGACACCTACCGCGTGCTGGTCGCGGCGGACGCAGCCGTCATGCTGATTGACGCAGCCAAGGGCGTCGAGGCGCAGACCATCAAGCTGTTCAAGGTCTGCCGGATGCGCAACATCCCGATTTTCACGTTCGTGAACAAAATGGACCGCGCGGCGAAAGACCCCTTCGCGCTGATGGAGGAACTGGAACAGGTTCTGGGCATCCGCTCCTGCCCCATCAACTGGCCGATCGGCACAGACGGCGATTTCCAAGGCGTTTATCACCGCGACACGAAAATGGTCGAGCTGTACACGGGCGGCGACCACGGCAAGTCGATGGTGCAGAAGACCGACATCGCCATTGACGACCCCGCGCTGGAGCATGTGCTGGCGAAGCACTACCGCGAGCGGCTGGCGGAGGAAATCGACCTGCTGGACGAAGCGGGCGACGCTTTCGACTTGGGCAAGGTGCGCCACGGTGAGCTGACGCCGATGTTCTTCGGTTCCGCCGTCACCAACTTCGGCGTTGAGCCGTTCCTTGAGCGCTTCCTGCAATACACGCCGCCGCCCCTGCCCCGCAAGAGCGACATGGGCGACATTCAGCCCGAAGAGCCGTACTTCTCCGGTTTCATCTTCAAGATTCAGGCGAACATGAACCCCGCGCACCGCGACCGGCTGGCATTCATGCGCATCGTGTCCGGCGCGTTCGAGAAGGGCATGGAGGTCTGGCACTCCGGGACGAACAAGACCGTCGCGCTCAAACAGCCCCAGCAGTTCATGGCGGACGAACGCGAGGCCGTGGAGGAAGCATGGGCGGGCGACATCATCGGCCTGTTCGACCCCGGCATCTATCAGCTTGGCGATACGCTCTCCGGCGGCCCGAAGCTGCACTACGAGAACATCCCGGTCTTTGCGCCGGAATTCTTCTCCCGCGTGCGTCCGGCGGATTCCATGAAGCGCAAGCAGTTCCAGAAGGGCATCACCCAGCTGGCGGAAGAGGGCGCCATTCAGACTTTCATCCGCACGGAGACGGGGCGCGAGGAATTCATGGTCGGCGTGGTCGGCGTGCTGCAGTTTGAAGTGCTGGAGCACCGGCTGAAAACCGAGTATCAGGTGGACATTGTGATGGAGTCCATGCCCTTCCGCTTCGTGCGGTGGGTGGTGAGCACGCCCAAGCCCATCGACCAGCTGAAGCTGACATCCACGTCCGGGCGCGCAAAGGACAGCCGCGACCGCGATGTGCTGCTGTTTGAGAACGAGTGGAGCATCCGCCTTGCCTGCGAGAACAACGCAGGGCTGGAACTGGCGGAAACCGCCAACCGCAAGTAAGCCGCGCAGAACTTAACACGCGCATACAGTATGCAGTTGCGCTCAACTCAATCGCGAAAAGGGGAGTCCAGAGGGTCGAAGACCCTT
>ULTV01066590.1_pt1 | contig 10069 bp, 5 predicted proteins | sample 1957931 | NCBI WGS metagenome assembly ULTV01 (sample SAMEA4835743, study PRJEB28245) | human gut metagenome | biome: gut microbiome; material: fecal sample | place: Denmark | collected 2008
GTTCATGCCGTAGCCCAGCACAAGCAGTCCCGTGCCCTGCGGCCCCAGCAGCCCTTTGTGCCCCGGCATTGCCACCATGTCTGCGCGCAGCACGTCTGGCGAAACGTCCGCCATCCCGGCCGTCTGCGCCGCATCCACCAGCAGGGGAACGCCGCGCTCCCGGCAGACCGCGCCCAGCTGTGCAATCGGCTGAATCAGCCCCGTGACGTTGCTGGCGTGGGCGATGATCACCAGTGCGGTTTTGCGGCTGATGACGCGGCGTAGAGAAGCAGGGGACAGGATACCGCGTTCATCCGGCGCAAGCATATGCACCGTGATTTCCCCGCGCGAAACGTAGCGGTCGAGCAGCCGCATGACTGCGTTGTGTTCCGCGTAGGAGCAGATGACCTCGTCGCCGCGCCGCAGCGTGCCGGAAATGGCGAGATTCAGCGCTTCGGTGCAGTTTGCGGTGAACAGAATCCGCTCCGGATGATGCACACCCAGCAGCCGCGCGGCTTCCTCCCGGCAGTGCTCAACCACCCGACCCGCGCGCAGTGCCAGCCGATGCCCGCCGCGTCCGGGATTCGCGCCCATCTTCTCCTCTACGCCCGCCATCGCCCGAATGACCTCCGGCGGCTTCGGGAAGCTTGTCGCGGCATTGTCCAGATAAATCATCGACGCTTTTCCTCCATCGTCCGCGAACCTCGGCGGGCGTTTTTTCATATTATTCTAATGGCGAAAAGGAGGCGGTAGAACCGATGAGGGAGGAGTTTTGCATTGCGGCATTCCGCTCGCGGCAGCAGGTGATGGCGTTTGAACGCGATTTGCGCCAGCACGGGGTTCGTGCGTCGGTGATGATTACGCCGCGCGCGGTGGCGATGGGGTGTGGGCTGAGCGTCCGCATCGAGCGGGAAGATTTGCGCCGCGCCGTGCAGGTGTATCGGACGACGAATCCGGGCAACTTGATTGGCTTCTATGACGTGTGGCAGGAGCCGACAGGGCGGACGACTGTGCGCCCGGCGGGGATTGAGTAACGAAAGGCGCCGCCTGATTTCGCAATGAGACCAAGCGGCGCTATTGCTATGCAATTGTACCTTTTAGTGCAGTTTCCGGCACACCTTGATGATTTCCTTGCCCGTGACGGTCGATTCCTGCCCAAGCGCGTCGTGACCGTCCTTCATGCGGCGTGTAATGAGCAGCGTGTCGTCATCCGGCGCTTCGATGTCGCAGTAGCCGAGGCGCAGCAGGTCGGATTCCTGCCGATGGCGCAGCTTGTTCGCGACGTATTTCTGCAGCGACTTGTCTTCGCGCCCCCACGGGAAGGCGCGGCGATTCCACGGGTCGTGGCAGCCGGTCAGCCCAACTTCGTCCCCATAGTACACTGTTGCGCAGCCCGGCAGCGCGCACAGCAGGTCGATGCAAAGCTTGTAGCGCCTCACAGCTAACTCGTACTCTTCCACGTTCAGGTGGACATGCTGCTGATCTGCCTTGCTAAGTTCCTGACATTCGCGTCCAGCAAGGATGTTCAGCGCACGGCAGCGGTCGTGGCTGCCGACGAGGTTCATCAGCGCGTAACGGAACTGCGCCGGGTAAACTTCCTCCTGATGGTGAATCAGGCGCACGAAGGTGCTGGCGGACGTTTTGCCCATCACAAAGTTGAGAATCGCCTCGCGCACGGGGTAGTTCATCACGCTGTCGAGCGTGTCGCCCGTGCAGTAGCAGCGCGTTTCGCCGTAAGCAACCTTGTTGCTCGCGTCCTCCCACACTTCGCCCAAAACAACGGCTTCCGGGTCAGCGGCCTTTGCGGCGGCGCGCAGCTTGCGCAGGAAGTCCACCGGCAATTCGTCCGCCACATCCAGCCGCCAGCCGCAGCTGCCCGCCTCAATCCAACGCGGCACAACACCCTCGTGCGGCTGGAACATGAACTTCTGGTATTCTGGATTGTCCTTGCGCAGCTCCGGCAGGGAGAGAATGCCCCACCATGCCTTGTAGTCTTCCGGGTAGTGGTTGAAGGTGTACCAGTCGAAGTAGGGGGAGGATTGCCCCTGATAGGCGCCGAGCGTCGGATAATGCCCGAAGTGGTTGAAGTACACGCTGTCTTCGCCTGTGTGGGAAAATACGCCGTCGAGCATCACGCGGATGCCGACTTTCTTCGCCGCTTCGCACAGTTCGGTGAACTCCGTGTTCGTGCCGCACAGCGGGTCAACCTGCGTGTAGTTGCCCGTGTCGTAGCGGTGATTCGACCGTGCGCGGAAAATCGGGTTCAGGTAGATAATGTCGATGCCCATGTCCTTCAGGTAGGGCAGCTTCTCCTGAATGCCGGTCAGCGTGCCGCCGTAGAAGTCCAGTTCCTGATACTTGCCGCCGCGCAGGTCGCCCACGCCCAACAGCTCTTCATCCCAATTCTGGTGGACATAGCGGTCTTTGCGGTCATCAACGGCTTTTGTTGGCGCATGGCGGAAACGGTCGGGGAAAATCTGGTAGATATTCGCCCCGTGGAAGGCTTCCGGCGTCTTGTAAGCCGGGTCGTAGAGCGTAATCTGGAAGGATTCCGGCTCGCCGTGGTCATACGCGACACCGACGCCGCCAAGTTTGTCCGGCTGGTTGCCATAGCGGATGGTGCGACCGTCCTTGCGGTAAATCAGGAAGTAATACCAGAAAAGCCCCGGCGTGGTCGGCAGGGGAATGGCAACTTCCCAGACATGCTCAGCGGTCGGCAGCATGGTGTAGCAAAGTTCTTCCGTCATCCAAGTGCGCAGGACGACGCTCGTCGCTTCGTCGCAGTGCAGGCGAATCAGAACATTGCTGCCAGCCGGAGCAGGGCCGGACGGCGTGCGATAAAATTCGTTGTGGGAATCGTGCAGCAGCATGATATCCATCCATCCAATCATCAATAATTGCGGAAACACGGCAAAAAAGCCCGAAATGCTCCGGACTTTTGAACCGGGAGCACTGCGGATGGATATTTTTCCGCAGTGCTCTCAAAAATATGCAGTTTATACCTTGCGCTTGAGCGGGTCAAGATGCCAAATGGTGTCGTTGTACTCGCGAATTGTGCGGTCGGAGCAGAAAACACCGGACATTGCGGTATTGATGACCGCCATGCGGTTCCACTTGTCGCGGTCGGCATAATCCGCGTCGATGCGGCGCTGCGCCATCGAGTACGAGCCGAAGTCTTTCAGGACGAAGAACGGATCGGCCATGTTGCCCCAGTCGCCAATCAGCAGGCTGTGATACAAATCCTGCAGGGCGCTCGGCGCGTCCGGCAGCACGGTGCCGTCGATCATCTGGGTCAACGCCAGACGCAGTTCCTGATTCGTCTCAAAGATGGTCATCGGGTTGTAGTTGCGCTCACGGTACATATCCAGCACCGTGTCGGAACGCATACCGAAGATGTAGATGTTATCCATGCCGACCTGCTCGGAAATCTCGACGTTTGCGCCGTCCATCGTGCCGATCGTGATGGCGCCGTTCATCATGTACTTCATGTTGCCCGTGCCGCTGGCTTCCTTGGACGCGGTGGAAATCTGCTCGGAGATTTCGGTTGCCGGAATCAGCAGCTGCGCGCTGGACACGTCGTAGTTTTCGAGGAAGACGACCTGCAGCATCTTGCTGGCGCGCGGGTGCTTGGCAATCAGCGCGGACAGACCGTTGATGAAGCGGATAATCAGCTTGGCGCGGTTGTAGCCCGGCGCTGCCTTCGAGCCGAAGATGAACACACGCGGCCGCATGGTGAAGTTCGGGTCGTTGACGATGCGGTTGTACAGCACAAGGATGTGCAAAGCGTTGAGCATCTGACGCTTATATTCGTGCAGACGCTTGGACTGTGCGTCGAAGATGAAGTTCGGGTCAACGATTGCGCCCTGATGTTCTTTCAGGAAATTCGACAGGCGAACCTTGTTGTTGTGCTTAATCTTCTCAAACTGCTCGCGGAACGCCGCGTCGTCAGCATAGGGCGCAAGGTCATGCAGCAGTTCCGGATCTTTCACCCAGTCCGTGCCGATGGTGTCGCAGATAAGCTTGGTCAGTTCCGGGTTGCACGCCATCAGCCAGCGGCGATGCGTGATGCCGTTGGTAATTGCGCTGAACTTCTCCGGCATAACGAGGTAGAAGTCGTGGAACGTCTCCTGCTTGAGGATATCGCCGTGCAGCTTGCTCACGCCGTTGGTGGAGAACGTCATGGCAACGCACAGGTTCGCCATGTGGATGTAACCGTAGGCAATAATCGCCATGCGACCCACGCGCTCCGCCTCGCCGGGGAAGAAGTTCCACAGGCGCGCGCAGAGACGCTTGTTCATTTCTACCAGAATCTGATAGATGCGCGGCAGCAGGCTCTTCACCATGTCTTCCGGCCACTTTTCGAGCGCTTCCGCCATGATGGTGTGGTTGGTGTACGCCATCGTGCGGCTGACAATCTGCTGCGCTTCGTCCCAGCCCAAGCCTTCTTCGTCCATCAGCAGGCGCATCAGTTCCGGAATCGCCAGACCCGGATGCGTGTCGTTGATGTGGATGACGACCTTCTCCGGCAGCTTGCTCCAGTTCGTGCCGTTGAGCTTCTTGAAGTCCTTGAGGATGTACTGGAGAGTGGCGGAGGTGAAGAAATACTGCTGCTTCAAGCGGAGCAGCTTGCCTTCGTAGTGGTTGTCTTCGGGGTAGAGGATGTTGGAGATAGCTTCCGCCAGTTCCTTTTCCTCCGACGCCTGCACATAGTGGCCGTGGTTGAAGTCGCTCAGGTCAATGCGCTTCGGGGCGCGGGCGCTCCACAGGCGCAGACTGTTGACGGTGGAGGTGTCATAGCCCACCAGCGGCATGTCGTAGGGAACAGCCTCGACCGTGTTGTAGCCGACGTGACGGAACACCGTGCGGCCGTTCTCGTTGCCCATTTCGACGTGACCGTTGAAGTGCACCTCGCAGGCGTCCTCCATTACGGGCATTTCCCACACGTTGCCGTTGCCCAGCCAGTAGTCCGGCAGCTCGACCTGCTGACCGTCCACAATCTTCTGGCGGAACAGACCGTATTCATAGCGGATGGAGCAGCCCATCGCGGGCAGGTCAAGGGACGCCAGCGAGTCCATGAAGCACGCTGCCAGACGGCCCAGACCGCCGTTGCCCAGCGCGGGTTCAGGCTCTTCCTGAAGCACCTTGTCCACGTCGATGTGCAGTTCGTCCAGTGCCTGCTTGTAGGCATCGAGCGAGACGAGGTTCAGGATGTTGGTGTATAGGCTGCGACCCATCAGAAATTCCACGGAGAGGTAAAATAGACGCTTGTTGTTGTTCGTCTTGCGTTCTTCGCGGGAAATCATCCATTTCTGCATGATCTGGTCGCGGACGGTGGAAGCAAGTGCGCGATAAATCTGCCCATTCGATGCTTCCTCGATGGTGCGGCCGTTATAGCGCTGCAGCTTGCCAATAATGGATGCCTTGATGGAATCCTTGTCAAAAGATGTCGTAGGCATGGGAATCCTCCTTTTTATTTGCAAAGGGGCTTTCGTGGAATGCCGTTGAATGCCCGGCTCCGGAATCAAAGATTGCGATGCAAAATCATTGTTTGCATTGCCGTTGTGTATCATACCACAGAAATGGGAAAATGACAAGTATGCTTCCCGCCAGCTTCCACGACAATTTGTCTAAAAACGCCCAAATCCGCCAAAGAACGCTGACGAAAAGTATCGAAAACAGCGAAAACCCATTGTTTTAGCAGCAAAAACCGGGCTGCACAAGGGTTCGCAGCCCGGAAATGCCTCCGCAAATAATTATGCCGATTATTGCAGCAGATACAAACAGGTTACATACAGCCCAATGCACAGCAGCAGCAGCCCGAAGGAAATGCTCACGCTCATGCTGCGGATGCCGCCGGAAATTTCGCGGAAGGAAGCGTCCAGCACATACTCGAAGTCCGTGCGCATTGGGTGGCGGTGCAGAATCGTGCGGTTAAGCAGCCGCGCCAGTGCGTTCAGCGCGCGCCCCAGCGTGTAGGTGAAGCGGTTGCCGACTGGCACGGGCTTGCGCGTCTTGCGCATCCGGAAGATGGTCGCGCGGCTTGCCATCACGAGGTTTTCCGGCAGCTCCGCAATGAAGCGGAACACCAGCGTCAGCACCTGCGGCAGCAGCGTCAGCAGCAGCGGACGGTAGACGGCGTTCTCCAAGTCGAGCTTCTCGTTCCAGCGATTGACGTATAGGCGCACGCCGCCTTCGTCCTTGCGCGTCAGCAGCGGCAGGACAATCAGCAGATACACCGCCGCGCCGATGATGATGGAAATCGCCGCGCCCTGCAGGTTCTCTGCCGAGAAGTACGCAATCGCTTCCTTCAGCGCGGGTACGCCGAAGAACGACGCGCTTTTTGCCCCGAACGGCGTGAGCAGCAGCCCCGGCAGTGCGCCCAGGAAGGGGAGCGCCGCCGCACTGCCCAGCAGCGCAAACGCGGTTGTGCCGTTCATGTAGTGCGTCATGCCGTCGAATTCCGCCTGACGGGTCGGGTGCTTCTGCCAGAAAATGCAGATGTACAGCTTCACCATGTACGCGACGGTCAGTCCGCCACTGATGAGGAAGAGTACCTCAATCGCCTTGTAGCCCATCCACGCGCTGCCAGCTGCCTGCATTTCGCCAATCAGCTCCAGCAGCCCTTCGTGCAGCAGGCTCTTGCTGTTGTACCCGCTGCCCAGCGGCGGGATGCACGCAATGCTCAGCGCTCCCAGCAGGAACGCAATGTGCAGCAGCGGCTTTTTGCGCCCGAAGCCGCGGATATCATCAAGATTCAGTGCGTGCAGGTTCATGTACACCACGCCCGCCGCGATGAACAGCGTCAGCTTGATGAGCGAGTGGTTCAGCATGTGCATCACGCTGCCATACGCCGCCAGCGTGCCTTCGTCGCCCAGCAGCACCATCACCGACAGCCCCAGCGTGATGAAGCCGATTTGGCTCATCGACGAGCAGGCGAGCGTTCGCTTGAGGTCGGTGGAGAACAGCGCCAGCAGTGCGCCGAGGAACATCGTGATTGCGGCGAAAATCATCAGCGCGTTGCCGAACGCGGCGTTGCCCTGCATCAGGTTCGCACACAGCACAATCAGCCCGAATACGCCGGATTTGGTCAGGATGCCCGACAAAAGCGCTGACGCGGGCGCAGGCGCAACCGGGTGCGCTTTCGGCAGCCAGATATGCAGCGGGAACAGGCCGGCTTTCGCGCCAAAGCCGACCAGCGTCAGCCATACCGCGACGGTCACGTCCTGCTGCCCCATGGCGGCGCGCAGGGACGCAAAGTCGAGTGTCCCCAGCTGATGCTGCAAGAGGAACAAGCCCATCAGCGTCGTCAGACCGCCGATGACCGCCACCGCAAGGTACGTCGCCGCCGCCCGGAGCGCGCCCGGCGTTTCCTCCTGCGCGACCCACGCATAGCTGGCGAAGGACATGATTTCAAAGAACAGGAACGTCGTGCCGAGGTTGTCCGAGAGGAACACGCCCAGCGTCGCGCCGAGCGTCATCAGCGTGAAGAAGCTGTATCGCGCTTTGTTGCCGTGATGCTGAAAGTATTCCGGCGCAAACAGCCCCGTCATCATCCACATGAAGGCGGCGACGCAGCTGTACAGCCCGCGGAAGCCGTCCGCACGCAGGTACAGCCCCAGCCCGCAGAAGCCGGGCAGGGCGACTTCGCCCTCCGGCAGGAACAGCAGCACCACGCTCAGCGCAAAAATCACAATGCCCGTGATGCTCACGAAGCCGTTCATGGCGCGTTCATCCCGGTGGCCAAGCATATAGGCGATGATGGCGGCGAGGAAGGGCAGGAAGGTCAGCAAAATCAGAATCCACGATGTCATCTTTCTTTCCTCCTGTCCTTAGAAAATCACACCGGCGGAAATATTCCGCAGGAATGTCACCAGCGGCTGCGACCACAGCCCCAGCCCAATCATCAGCGCGCACAAAATCCCCATTGGCAAGAGCATCATCCAGCTGGGATCGAGCTTCTGCCCCGCCAATTGCGCCTGATCCGCGTTGAGCGGGCGGAAGTACATCGGCAGCGCGGCAGTAAAGAGGTAAATTGCCGTCAGAATGGCGGAGATGATGAGGCAGACAATCGCGACGGTTCCCATTGGCAGCTCCGTGGCGGACGCGGCGGTCAGCAGATTCCACTTGCTGACGAAGCCTGCCAGCGGCGGCGTGCCGACCAACGCAATGCTGCCCAGCAGGAAGATGCCGCACGTCGCAGGCATAATCCTGCTGTATCCGCGCAGATCCTGCACATACTCCTTGCCGGTCTTGATGAGAATCGCGCCCGCGCAGTAGAACAGCGTAATCTTAATCACGCCGTGAATCACCAGATGGCTCAAGCTGCCCGTCATGCCGTCGGGAGTCATCAGCGCCGCGCCCATGAGCATGTAGGATAGGTTGGAGATGGTTGAGTACGCCAGACGGCGCTTGAAGTGCTGCTCGCGAACCGCCATTGTCGAACCGAAGAGAATCGTGAAGCAGCTAAGCAGCAAAGCAACCGTCTGCGCCCACGTCCCGTAGAGGAACGACGCGCCGAAGGAGTAGTAAATCACGCGCAGGACAGCATACGCGCCCGCGTTGACGACCGCCACCGCGTGCAGCAGCGCTGTCACGGGCGTCGGGGCGACAGAAGCCGCCGGCAGCCATGCGTACATCGGGAAAACAGCCGCTTTCGTGCCGAAACCGACGAACGCCAGCAGGAACACGAATTTCAGCAGTTCTTCCATCCCGCTGATTTTTTCCGCGTCCAGCACGCCGCCGAGGACAAAGTCCGTTGTCGTGCCGTAGTAGATGATGAACACCAGCGCAATGAACGCCAGCGCCGCGCCGGAGATGGAGAAGGTGAGGTACTTGCGCCCCGCGCGGATGGACATGGTGTCCTTCTTGTGGATGACCAGCGGCAGGGTAATCAGCGTCAGGCACTCATAAAAGACGTAGAGAGAGAACAGGTTTGCCGAGAACGCGACGGCCAGCGTGACGGCGTAGCTCATCGTGTAGTAGCTGAAGAACGTGTTCGGGCGCTCCTCGTGCTGCATGTACTCAAAGCCGTACAGCGACGCCAGCGGCCAGAGGATGGATACCAGCCCTGCGAAAATGCAGCTCATGCCGTCCACACGGAACGCAAGCGCCAGCTCGCTGTTCATGTGGCAGAGAACGTAGGTGGTATCCGTGCGGGTGAGCAGCAGCACCCACGTCAGGATGCTTGTCGCCAGCACGATGGTTTCAACGTAGATTCCGCGGGATTTCGCGCTGGAAAAGCGCATCAGTCCCATTGCCGCGCCGCCAAGCATGGGCAGCGCGATGGTCAAGAATAACAGCATATGCGCTTCCTCCTTACAGCAGTGCGGTCAAAATGGGGGAAAGAAGGCCGGTCAGCAGCGACGGGAACATGCCCAGCGCCACTGACAGCACCGTCAGCACCAGCATGGGAATGAGCATCGACGCGGACGCTTCGCACTTTTCGCCGACTTGCGCGTCTTTTCCGGGGAAGAAGCCGCGCAGAACAATCGGCATCAGGTAGCCAGCCGTCAGCAGGGCGGAGAGCAGCAGCACAACGGGCCCAAACCAGTTCAGCCATGAAGCCACGCCCGTCATGGCAAGGCTGCCCTGCGCCAGCTCCCACTTGCTGAAAAAGCCCAGACACGGCGGAATGCCAATCAGCCCAAGGCTTCCGATTGCGAAGCACCACATCGTGACCGGCATCCGCTTGCCGATACCGCGGAGGGCATCCACCTGCGTTTCGCCTGTTTTCAAGATGACTGCGCCCGCACCCATGAACAGCACGTCCTTGACCAGCGAGTGGCACACGACGTGCAGCATGGCGCCGAGCAGCCCCAGCGGATGCAGCGTGCTCAACCCGAACACGACGTAGCTCACCTGACTGACCGTAGACCATGCCAGCCGCTTTTTGAGGTGATGCTCCCGGTACGCCAGCAGCGAACCGATGAAAACCGTCAAGAGCGAGAGTGCCATCAGCACCGTCTGCACCCACGTTCCGCGCAGGTTCTGTGCGCCGAGGAAGCAGTAAATGACGCGCAAAAGACCCAGCACGCCCGCTTTCGTAATGACGCCGGACAACACCGCCGACGCCGGGGAAGGTGCGGCCGGG
>ULTV01026459.1_pt1 | contig 10042 bp, 9 predicted proteins | sample 1957931 | NCBI WGS metagenome assembly ULTV01 (sample SAMEA4835743, study PRJEB28245) | human gut metagenome | biome: gut microbiome; material: fecal sample | place: Denmark | collected 2008
CAGGTTCCTTGAATCATCGAATTCACCTTACCAACCCTCGTTTGCTAGCAGAGCCTGCATTCCGTCCACCTGCATTTCATACCCAGCAACTCTCTAAACCATTCATTTCCCATGCCCAACGTATCTTTAAATATCAATACAACATTCCGCTTATCCAAGATAGCTCCAATCAATTATTCTCAAACAAAATAATAGTATAACAAACGGAAAGGCTAAAAAGATGATACCACTTCACACATATTCTTATCATACTCACATATCTTGCGCATGAAACAGAAAGACATTATCTTTGCAGCATGAAACAAGAACTGAAAGAAAACGGAGGATTACCGGCACATATACTCTGGACACTTGCTATCGTAGCTGGCGTGTCCGTAGCCAACTTGTATTACAATCAACCCCTGCTTAATATCATGCGGCATGAATTGGAAGTTTCTGAATTCAAAACGAACCTCATTGCCATGATTACACAAATCGGATATGCGCTGGGATTATTGTTCATCGTCCCATTAGGAGACCTCTATCGACGCAAGAATATCATCCTAACGAATTTCTTCCTACTCATATTTTCCCTTCTAGCCATTGCCATGGCACCGAACATCTACATCATCTGGGCAGCATCACTCATTACCGGCATCTGCTCCATGATACCCCAAATATTTGTACCGATTGCCTCGCAATTCTCACGCCCCGAAAACAAGGGACGGAATGTAGGTGTCGTCATCTCAGGATTACTGACTGGAATACTTGCATCACGTGTTGTCAGCGGATTTGTGGGTGAAGTGCTTGGCTGGCGTGAAATGTACTTCATCGCCGCTGGAATGATGTTACTATGCGCTATCGTTGTATTAAAGGTACTACCGGACATACAACCGACTTTCCAAGGCAAATATTCCGGGCTGATGAAGTCTCTTTTCTCATTAGTAAGAGAATACCCCTCTCTACGAATCTACTCGATACGTGCAGGACTGGCCTTTGGCTCATTCCTTGCCATGTGGTCCTGCCTTGCATTCAAAATGGGAGAAGCCCCGTTCCATGCATCCAGCGATGTCATCGGCATACTAGGGCTCTGCGGCATTGCCGGAGCCTTAACCGCATCTTTTGTAGGAAAATATGTAAAAAAGGTAGGCATACGCAATTTCAACTTTATCGGTTGCGGAATGATTCTGCTTGCATGGGCCTCGCTCTTTTTCTGCGGAAACAACTATGCAGGTATCATTACCGGTGTCATTCTTATAGACATAGGCATGCAATGTATCCAACTCAGCAACCAGACCAGTATTTTCGACATCTACCCGTCTGCCTCCAATCGGGTAAATACGATTTTCATGACCACTTACTTCATCGGCGGCTCTTTGGGTACCTTCCTTGCAGGAAGCAGTTGGCAGACTTGGGGATGGAGTGGCGTGGTCGGCACCGGCGTTATTTTAACAATAATATCGTTGTCCATCACCCTTTACAGCAAGAAATAACAAGGATACTATCATTTTTCCAAGCAAACGCAAAGATTTGATAATTTTTATCATGCAAAGGATAAGGAAGATATTGAACAGAATTGTTATACCTTTGTCGCATCAAACTATAAACGACAGATTGATAATAGATTCGTCAACCAGGCATAGTCAAAAACAACCCTATGAATTCAGCAAAGAAAATACCCTCTCCACTCGTTTCTCTATTTCCCATCGCTTTTCTCGTAGGAATGCTGTTCGCCACCATCCATACTTTCGGAAGTGACGCCTTGAGTGGAGGAAGCCAGATTTCCCTGCTTGCCACCACTGGTATGTGTGTCTTTATCGGCATGGCTTTCTACCGCATCCCTTGGAAAGATTATGAACTTGCCATCACCAACAACATTTCAGGTGTTGCCACAGCTATCATTATTCTATTGATTATCGGTGCTTTGAGCGGCACATGGATGATAAGTGGGGTGGTACCTACCCTTATATATTATGGTATGCAGATTATCCATCCGAATTTTTTCCTTGCTTCTACCTGCATTATTTGTGCATTGGTATCAGTAATGACGGGAAGTTCATGGACCACTATCGCCACCATCGGTATCGCCCTTTTGGGCATAGGTAAGGCACAAGGTTTTGAAGAGGGATGGATAGCCGGTGCCATCATTTCGGGAGCCTATTTCGGAGACAAAATTTCACCGTTATCGGATACCACAGTCCTTGCCTCATCCGTAACGGAAACACCGTTATTCAGCCATATCCGCTATATGATGATCACCACCGTCCCCTCTCTCCTCATCACCCTTGTCATCTTTACAGTAATGGGACTCACACACGAAACGAACAATACACAACAGATCGCGGAATTTACGGCAGCATTGGACGCCAAATTCAACATTACTCCCTGGTTACTGGCTGTTCCCGTGATTACGGGAATACTGATTGCCCGGAGAGTGCCTTCCGTCATCACACTCTTTCTCTCCACTCTGCTGGCAGGGATATTCGCCTTCATCTTCCAACCGGGACTACTGAATGAGATAGCGGAAGGTGGGAATATGTTCAAAGGGATAATGATGACATTCTATGGCAGTACCAGTCTACAAACTGACAGTGACATGTTGACAGAACTGATTGCCACACGAGGTATGGCAGGAATGATGAATACCATCTGGCTCATCATCTGCGCCATGTGTTTCGGTGGAGCCATGACGGCAAGCGGCATGCTAGGAAGCATCACTTCCCTATTCGTCCGCTTCATGAAGAATACAGCCAGCATGGTAGCATCCACCGTATGTTCCGGATTGTTCCTGAACCTTGCCACGGCAGACCAGTACATCAGCATTATCCTCACCGGAAACATGTTCAGCAACGTTTACGCAAAGAAAGGCTACGAAAGCCGGCTACTTAGCCGTACCACGGAAGATGCCGTTACCGTCACCTCCCCGCTTATCCCATGGAATACCTGCGGCATGACGCAAGCCACCATTTTGAGTGTACCCACACTGACCTACCTTCCCTATTGCTTCTTCAACCTTATCAGTCCGGTAATGAGTATCTTTATTGCTGCTATCGGATATAAAATAATTAAAAAACCGGTGAACAATCCTGGATAGGCATTGTTCTTGCAATAAACTTATAACGAACAATTTATTTAAACCTAAACAAAAAAAGATTCGATTATGAAAAAGTTTATTGCATTAGCAGCAGTAGTATTGGTAAGCATGGCAACAACGACCATGTATGCACAAGAGAGTAGAGCTGAAAAGCGCGCAGACCGTAAAGCCCAAAGAGACGCAGAACGTGCACGCCTGAAAGCTGAAGAACAAGCACAGGATGCCATTTCGTACGATGACGCAATGGCGGCCTTGAAAGCTCACCAGTTCGTAATGGAGGCAGACCAAGTGATGTTCCGCAACGGACAGACCGCATTTGTAAACTCCAACACCAACTTCGTATTGGTCAACCAAGGACGTGGCACCGTGCAGGTAGCCTTCAACACCGTATACCCAGGTCCTAACGGCATTGGCGGTGTAACAGTAGACGGAACCGTATCGGACATCCAAATGACTACCGACAAACGGGGCAACGTGAATTGTAACTTCAGCATCCAGGGTATCGGCATTTCCGCCCAGATATTCCTTACGCTGACCGATGGCGGGAACAACGCAACCGTAACCATCAGCCCGAACTTCAACTCCAACACCATGACTTTGAGCGGGAACCTGGTTCCGCTGGAACAATCCAACATATTCAAGGGACGTTCCTGGTAAAACCCTTATATAAATATATATATTCCCACTCCGCCACAAATCACACTAAAAAGTGTACATTTGTAGCGGAGTTTTTTATATACCAATGTCATGAGAGAATTTATCATTGCAGACAATCAAGATATCACCAAAGCAGGCATGATGTTCCTATTGGGCAGACAGAAAGACACCTCCCTGCTGCTGGAAGCCGACAACAAGGCAGAACTGATACAGCAACTACGCCTGCATCCCACCGCCGTTGTCATTCTGGACTATACCCTTTTTGATTTTTCGGGAGCTGAAGAGCTAATGGTACTTCACGAACGCTTCAAGGAAGCCGATTGGCTACTCTTTTCCGACGAATTGAGCCTACCGTTCCTGCGCCAGGTATTGTTCAGCAGCATGGCATTCGGCGTAGCGCTGAAGGATAATTCCAAAGAAGAGATACTGACCGCACTACAATGCGCCTCACGCAAGGAGCGATTCATCTGTAATCACGTCAGTAACCTGCTGCTCGCAGGCAACGGTTCCTCCTCCCCCACTCATCCTACCATCAAAGATGATTTACTGACTACTGCCGAACGGAGCATCCTAAAAGAGATAGCCCTGGGGAAAACAACCAAAGAAATAGCTGCCGAACGAAACCTCAGCTTCCATACGGTAAACAGCCACCGGAAGAATATCTTCCGGAAACTGGGTGTAAACAATGCGCACGAAGCCACCAAATATGCCATGAAGGCAGGCATCGTAGACTTGGTGGAATATTATATATAAATCTCCCCGCTCCCGACACACAGCCGGGCATCAGCATCATACACCACTCCGAACTGGCCCGGAGCAATGCCTTGCAGCTTTTCTTCCGAAACAATGCGGTAACCCTCCGCCTCCTTTTGCAACCTGCCTTTGACAAACTCCGGCGTATGGCGTATCTTGAAAGTCACCTCCACCTCTTCCTGCGCTCCCTTCCAGGGATTATCCGTAATGAAATGAAAATCGTACATACGGAATTCATAGCCGTATTGCAATGCCGTATCACATCCGCGGGACACGTAAATCACATTCTCCTCCACATCCTTGCGGACAACAAACCACGGTCCTCCACCCAACCCCAATCCTTTACGCTGGCCGATGGTATGAAACCAATAGCCCCGATGCTTGCCCAACTTTCTACCCGTTTCCAACTCCACAATATCCCCTTCCCTTTCGCCAAGGAAACGGCGCACAAAATCATTATAATCAATCTTTCCCAGAAAGCAGATGCCCTGACTGTCACGACGTCTGGCGCTGGGCAATCCGGCACGCAGGGCTATGTCACGAACCTCATTCTTCATCAGTCTGCCCAATGGAAACATCAGTTTGGAAACTTGCAGATAATCTATCTGTGCCAGAAAGTCGGTCTGGTCTTTCACGGAATCGGCAGCGGTACCGAGCCATGTCTTTCCATCCCTCAACACCGTAGTGGCGTAGTGCCCGGTTGCCGTGACATCGAAATCCTTCCCCACACGTTGCTCAAAGCACCCGAACTTTATCAGCTTGTTGCACATCACATCCGGATTGGGAGTCAAGCCACGTCTTATTTTATCAATGGCATAAGCCGCCACCTGGTCCCAATACTCCCGGTGCAGGTCCACTACTTCCAACGATAATCCATAACGCCGGGCAATGGCAGAAGCCATCTCCATATCCTCTTCCGCAGAGCAGTCCATATAATCGGCATCGTCCCTCCCTATTTTGATATAAAATAGAGAAGGACGGTAACCTTGTTCGCAAAGGAGATGTACCACCACGGAGCTGTCTACACCTCCCGACAATAATACAGCAATATTCATTCTATCGTATACTGTTATTCTTTTAAATTCTGTCAAATGCCTGGGACAAGTCGTCCAGCAAATCATCGATATGTTCTGTCCCGATGGAGAGGCGGACCGTGCCCGGTTTGATGCCTTGTTCTTCCAATTCCCGTGCACTCAATTGGGAATGGGTAGTGGTGGCAGGATGGATAACCAGGGATTTCACATCAGCCACATTGGCAAGCAACGAGAATATCTGTAAACTGTCAATAAACGTCTGCGCTTCCTTCACACCGCCCCGCACCTCAAACGTAAAGATAGAACCGCCTCCATTCGGAAAGTATTTCCCGTAAAGCGCGTGGTCAGGATACTCGGGCAGGGACGGGTGGTTCACGGCAACCACTTTGGGATGCTTCTTCAAGAATTCAACCACTTTCAAGGCATTCTCCACATGACGTTCCACGCGAAGCGACAACGTCTCCAATCCTTGCAACAGAATGAAAGCATTGAAAGGACTGATTGTGGCACCGGTATCACGCAACAATACGGCACGGATACGGATGGCATAGGCAGCAGGACCGGCAGCGTCGACGAAACGTACTCCATGATAACTCGGGTCCGGTTCCGTCAGTTGGGGAAACTTCCCCGAGGCCACCCAGTCGAACTTGCCGCTATCTACAATAACACCACCCAAGGACGTACCATGCCCTCCGATGAACTTCGTTGCCGAATGGACTACAATATCTGCCCCATGCTCTATGGGACGAATCAAGTAAGGAGTACCGAAGGTGTTATCTATAATCAGAGGAATCCGGTGACGGTGTGCTATTTCAGCAACGGCATCAATGTCAATGATGTTGCAATTCGGATTTCCCAGCGTTTCAATGAATACTGCCTTGGTATTCTCCTGAATCGCTTTCTCGAAATTGTCCAGATTGCCCGGGTCCACAAAAGTAGTGGTAACCCCGTAGGCAGGCAATGTGTGGGCCAGCAGATTATACGTTCCGCCGTAGATGGTCTTAGCTGCCACGATATGGTCGCCTGCACGGGTGATATTCTCAAAGGCATAAGTGATGGCTGCCGCACCCGAGGCTACGGCCAATCCGGCAACACCGCCTTCCAGAGCCGCCACACGTTTCTCGAACACATCCTGGGTGGAATTCGTCAACCGCCCGTAAATATTCCCCGGGTCCTGCAAGCCAAAGCGGGCTGCCGCATGGGCCGAATTACGAAATACATACGAAGTTGTCTGATAGATAGGTACGGCGCGGGCATCAGTTGCCGGGTCGGGTTGTTCTTGTCCAACGTGAAGTTGTAGAGTCTCAAAGTGCAATTTCTTTGTTTCCATTGTCGTTTGTATTTTAGGTGAATAAACCGTTTCTCATTCGGATGTTGCAAAGATAGAGCGATAAGCCGGGGCAGACAATGACACAGATTAGGGAATTTTATACCACAATTGTGGTAGATAAGCAAGCAATTTTCTATCTTTAGATAAGATAGACTGCATTTCGGCAAAACTTTTTCATGCAAGCATGAAAGTTCTGCACTCAATTTGCACTATCTTTGCCCCCATGAAAGCAAGAAATATACTGATACTCATATTGGGAACCCTGATTCTTCCCATTTATCTGACTTCCTGCGGGGTGGACCGCTGGAAAGAGTATGCCGGACAGACCCAGACAGACCGCTGGATTGACGATACCATGCGTGTGTGGTACTATTGGGTAGACGCTATCCCCCATACCAACGACCTGAACTATTTTCAAGCCCCTTTCACTTTCTTTGCCTCGCTCAAATCCGAAGAAGACAAATTCTCCACCATCGACAGTCTGGTCAGCATCACCACTACCCGCAGCATCCCCTATACGGATTACAGCTACGGATTCCAGTTCACTACCAACCAGATAGAAGTAGAAGGAGAAGAGAATGCCATTGTTGCACAGATTCTTTACGTTGCCGACGGAAGCCCGGCCTCGGAAATCGGGCTGAAACGGGGTGACTGGATTATGAAGATGGACGGGAACTTTATTACTGAACAGAATTATAAGAAACTGTATGGAAGTAGTGCCATGGAACTTACAGTAGGTTATTACGACGTGGAGAAAAATGCCATCGTTGCTTACGACAAACCCAGACAGATAGCATCGGCGCGTCCCGTCAACGACAACCCGGTGCACTATAAGAATGTATATACATCAGGCAGCAAGAAAATAGGTTATCTGGTCTACAACCACTTCAGTTCCGGCCCCACGGACAACAGTAATGAATATGACAACGACCTGCGCAGCGCATTCCAATATTTCGCATCACAGCAAGTCAACGAATTCATCCTTGACTTGCGCTACAACAACGGTGGATTACTGAGTTGCGCAGAATTGCTGTGTACCATGCTTGCACCTTCCTCCGCCTTGGGACAAGAGTTGGGGTACCTGGAATTCAACAACCGCTTCAATCCGCAGATAGTACCGTTCACCCTGAACTCCGGACTCATCGGAAACGGAGCAAACCTAAACCTGAATACTCTCTACGTACTTACCAGCAGCCAGACTGCCTCCGCCTCCGAAATGGTGATTAACTGCCTCGCCCCGTATATGGATGTTGTCATCATCGGCGGTACTACCGTAGGCAAGAATGTAGGTTCCAGGAATTTCTCCAGCCCCGAACTGATGATAACGATGAATCCCATCGTCTGCAAGATATACAATTCGGAAGGGAAATCTGATTATGAATCCGGATTCCAACCGGCCTACTCGGGATATGTAGTGAATGAGATGAGCGACATGTCACGTTTCCTGCCCTTTGGAGATACCAACGAAGCCTTATTGAGCACTGCACTCGGCGCCATCGACGGAAGCATACAACCGCCCGCACAAGAAGATACCCGTTCTTTAAGAGTGACCACTCTCGCAAACTCCATTGAACGTCGGGCAAGCCATGCCGTACGCATCAAATAAAAAGACCAATAGGATGAAACTAAACAGAAGAGTTACAATCATCACCCGATTTTCGGGAATCATGTTCAGCCTGCTGTTGCTCGGCGGACTGGCAGCTTGCAGCGATGATAACAATGGCAATGATACGCCAGAACCGGAGCCGTCAACCTACCCCACACTCCTTTCTCCAAAATCGAACTCAAAGAAGTGATAGAGAGCGATGCGCAACCGGTTACTGCCACCCACACCTACCTTTACAACAGTGCAGGCAGGCTGACCAGCTACACCGGCAAACAGAGCTTTACAGCAGGAGACGAACTCTTCGAGATAGAGAATACCACTACTGTCGAATACAAGGACCATCAAGCCGTGATAACCGACGAAGCAGGTACAGTATCAACCTACACGCTGAATGACAAAGGTTATGCCACCACTTGTACCAGTCAGGATATGGCAGGAAATACCCGTACTTACACCTTCTCCTACCTCATCAACACCGAAGACAAATACTATCTGGAAAACATCACAGAAAAGCTGGACGACGGAAAAGAATACTCATTCATTACAATAGACTACAGCAACTTCCGGGCATTGCGCATACAGCAAAAGGTTGACACTTTTGAGCACAACAGTACGGCTACCACACCATCAGGCAATGAAATTGCAAATATCTCCGAAATACCAAGCCTATTCATTACGGACATGTATCCGCTTTCCATGCATGCGGTTGCCATATACGGGAAGATATTGGGAGAACCTGCAAACTATCTGATTACCCAACTCATCCCGGACAGCAACGGAGAAAGTGAAGAGACCACCACCTATACTTATACGTTAGATAACCGGGGTATCGTCACTTCCTGCCATGCAGTCGTCAGGCATATAAGGAACGGCTACGAGCAGGACTACACACGCACCGTGAACTATACCATCGAATAATAAGTTACTTACTTCTTAAAGAACTTGTCGAAGAAAAGGACGTGATAGTCTATGGAGTTGTTCCAATACGTTCCGGTATGTCCACCGGGACGGGTGATGAAGTCATGGTCTATCTTCCTTGCCAGCAGCCGGTTGTGCAAGTCCTTGTTCACTTCAAGAAAGAAATCGGCCTCACCGCAGTCGATGATTAGCGCCAAGTCTCCATTTACAATCTTATCCAGCTGGTTGACCACCGTATGCGCATCCCAAGATGCCTTGTTGGCAGCAAACTCTCCCAACTGCTTGTTCATTTCCCAATTCTGGGGGAACGGCCGTATATCCACTCCTCCACTCATACTGCCCGCTGCACCGAACACATCCTTATGACGGATAGCACTCCACAAAGCACCGTGGCCGCCCATACTCAATCCACTGATGGCACGCGCCTTTCTATCGGGAATGGTAGCATAGTTCCCGTCTGTATACTTCACCAATTCCGAGGTGACAAAAGTCTCATAACGGTAGGCAGGATTCTCCGGACTGTCCCAATACCAACTGTTCTTGCCGTCCGGACATACAAATATGATTCCTTTCTCATCTGCCATCTGCGGCAATTCCGGCTTCAGCTGCACCCAGCTCCGCGCATTGCCGCCATAACCGTGCAACAGATAAACCACCGGACAAGCCTGCTT
>ULTV01054537.1_pt1 | contig 10026 bp, 7 predicted proteins | sample 1957931 | NCBI WGS metagenome assembly ULTV01 (sample SAMEA4835743, study PRJEB28245) | human gut metagenome | biome: gut microbiome; material: fecal sample | place: Denmark | collected 2008
CCTGGGCAAGGGCCGCCCCTGCCTGAACGCCCATATCGGCAAGTGCATGGCGGTGTGCAGCGGCAAGATCAGCTGCGAGACCTACAACGAGGCGGTAAAAGGGGCGGTGCACCTCATTCGCTACGGCAAAAAGGATATCCTGAAAACTCTCAACGAGCGGATGCGGGAGGCCTCGGAGCGGCTGGAGTTTGAGACTGCTGCCCTGCTACGGGACCAGATCAACGCCATCACCAAGGTGAGCGCCGGGCAGAAGGTGGTCGTGGATCCGGACGTAGAGATGGACGTGGTGGCGCTGGCCGGTACGCCCGGCAGCGTATGCGCGGCGGTGCTACGCTTCCGCGAAGGGCGGCTTACCGACAAGCGGGAGTTCCTGTTCCATGACACCTCCGACATCGACGCGGTGCGGGAGGAATTTCTGCCCCGGTACTATCTGGACGATGAGCAGATCCCCAAGATCATCGCGGTGGATGCGCTGCCGCCGGACGTGGATGCCTTGCAGCAGGCCCTGAACCAGAAGCGCGGCAGCGAAGTGCAGCTGTATGTGCCCCAGCGCGGCGACAAGGCTCATCTGGTGGAGATGGCGCACACCAACGCGGTGGAGAGGCTGGCCCGGGAGAGTGGCCGCTACGCCCGGGAAGAAAAGCTGCTGGACGAGCTGGCCCAGGTGCTGGGCCTGCCTAAACCGCCCCGCGCCATTGAAAGCTACGATATCTCCAACTGGGGCGATGGCAGCAGCGTCTGCGGCATGGTCACCTTCAAGGACGGCAAGCCCTTCAAGGCCGGCTACCGGAAGTTCAAGATGAAAACCGTGGCGGGCACCGACGACTACGCCTCCCTGGCGGAGACGGTGGCACGCCGGGCGGCAGAATACGAAAAATATGCCGCGCAGGCCCAGAATGACCAGCCCGGCGGCAATTGGTTTGGCCAAAAGCCGGATCTTTTGCTGATGGACGGCGGCAGGGGACAGGTGAGCGCCGCAAAGGAGGCGCTTGCCGGTACAGCGCTGGCAGATGTGCCGCTGTACGGCATGGTAAAGGATGACCACCACCGCACCCGGGCCATGGTGGACAGCGAGGGCCGAGAGATCGCTATCAACATGAACCGGGGCACCTTTACCTTCATCACCGCCATCCAGGACGAGACCCACCGCTTTGCCAACGCCTACCGCAAGCAGCAGATGAAGCAGAAAAGCTACTCCTCCACCCTGACCGAGGTGCCGGGAGTGGGGCCCAAGCTCTCCAAGGCCCTGCTGGCCCAGTTCAAGAGCGTGGGGGCGGTGAAGGAAGCCACCCCCGACCAGCTGGAAAACACCCCCGGTGTGGGCAGGCAGCTGGCCCAGACCATTTACGACTATTTCCACACAGAAGCATAAAAACGCCCCCGGCATCCCAATAAAAACGGATGCCGGGGGCGTTCTGGATTCAGGGGTCAATTGGCATAGGAGATGGAGAAATCGCCGGTGGTGGAACTGAGGGAGATTTTACGAGAGGGATTGGCCTTGCCATCCTGGGTGGAGGTGCCCATAAGCCCATTGGTGACGAGGGTATAGTCCGAGGCACTGCCCTCCAGGGTCAAGGCGGCCTTGCCAAGGGTGACCGAAATGTTGACATCCTGAGCACCGGACAGCAGACCGATGGTGCAGTCCCCCATGGCAAGTTCGGCATCGAATTCCGGTGCGGACAGATGGTCAATGTGACAGCCGCCCATGGCAAGATCAAAATCTGCCTCCTTCACAGTCAGGCTGTCGGCAGAAACGTTCCCCATGGCAAGTTCCAGATCCAGTTCATCCAGAGAGAGGGTGCCAAGGTCAACGTCCCCCATGGCAAGATCAATGTCCACCTCATGCAGGATATTTTCCGGAACGGTAACGGTGAGCAAAGCACTGTCGGAATCAGGGAGAGCGTTGTATTGGGGAACATGGTAGGAAAACTCTGTGGTCCCGGCTTTTTCGCTGGAATGGGTGAGGTACCGGGTCCTGAAGCCATCAAACTGCAGCGTGATGTCAGAAGCATTTGGGTCAACAACAAAGAGAACAGTACCATAATCCAACTCCAGGGATAGCTTCTCGTGGACCATCTCAGCAGAGAGGGAGAAAGTTAAGCCGTCTGCGGCAGAAACGGGATCCACGGCCTGTGGTTGGGTGCTCTCAGCTGACACTTCTGCAGAGGGAGCAGGAAGTTCCGAGGCAGGAGAAGTGGATCCCACCGGCGGCACCGGGGCAGCCTTGGAATACTGGAACAGAAAGATGCAGATAGCCAGCACCGCCAGCCCACCGCCCAGCACCATGCGCCAGGTGGACCGGGGCTTGTGGGCAGGGGATGCCGGGGCGGCAGAGGAGTCAGCCGGGGCCTGCTCCTCCAGGATCTTGTGGGCTACCTCTTCCGGAGTGCCCAGCTCTGCGATGGCCTGGGCCTCCTTTTCCGGCCCGGCAGCGTCCAGATAATCCTCGTAGTAGCTCAAAGCGTCCTTGCGCTCAGTCTCCGGCAAGGGAGCCAGAAGCTGCTCCAGCGCAGCAAGAAATGCAGTACGGGTCATAAATCATTCCACCTCTCTGAAAAATGTGTCAATGGAAGAACGGTAGCGGCTCCACTCCTGGGCATAGGCGGCAAGCTGCTGCCGCCCGGCCGGGGTGATCTGGTAATAGCGGCGGTTGCGGCCGTTGACCGGGGCGTCGTACACTGTCAGCAGCTGGTCCTTCTGGAGCCGCCGCAGCACCGGGTACAGGGTGGATTCGCTGAGCTCCAGGGGATGGGTGACCTGCTGGGTAATGCGGTAGCCATAGGTGCCCTCCGGCTCCTGCGCCACCACAGACAGCACAATGGCATCCAGCAGTGCGGCGCTGATGGGAAAACTCATGTGGGAACAGCCTCCTTTCTGGTTGGCGTGTTTCTATAATATTATATATCATATAATATTGCATGAGTCAATAGAGGAGCGTAAAAAATATGGCAGATAACAAAAAAGCTCCCCCTTTCGGGGGAGCTGGATGGAAACGAAGGGAGCAGACGGAGAGGGTCGAGTTTCTTAGTCCTCCGAAGAAATATCCTGCCCAAAGTACTTTTCGCCCAGAGCTTTCAGGGTGCCGTCGGCCCGCAGCTCCTCAATGGCAGTGTTGATGGCTTCCAGCAGGGAAGCGCTGTCATCGCCCTTGCGCACCGGGATGGCCACATGAGAAGCGTCCTCGGTCTGGGCCACCAGCTTGAAGTCGGCGTCCGGATGCACATTCAGGTAGTCGTAGAAGGACACATCGGCGTTCAGGGTGGCGTCGATGCGGCCGGCGGTCAGCAGCTGGATGGTCTCTTCCAGCGTGTCGATGCCCTGCACGGTGGCACCATAGCTCTCGGCCAGCTCCATGTAGGTGGAAGCCAGGCTGTTGGCAGTGGTCTTGCCCTTCAGGTCCTCAAAGCTCTTGATGTCCTCGTTGTCCTTGCGCACGGCCAGTGCGGTGTGGATGTAGCCGTAAGGGGTGGTGAAGTCGTAGGTCTTGGCGCGCTCGTCGGTCACCTCGACGCCGTTGCACACGATGTCAAAGCGGCCTGCGTCCAGACCGGCGAACAGGCTGTCCCAGTCGCTTTCCACATACTCCGGCTCCACGCCCAGCTTCTCGGCGATGGCGCGGGAGACTTCCACGTCGTAGCCCACCAGGGTGTCGCTCTCGTCGTGGTAGCTCCAGGGCTGCCATGCACCTTCCAGTGCCACCACCAGCTTGCCGTTGGTCTGAATGGCGGCCAGCTGGTCGGCAGCGCCGGTGGAAGCAGCCGAAGAAGCCGCACCGGAAGCGGCAGCGCTGCTGCCGGAATTGGAAGAGCAGCCTGCCAGGGTCAGCACACCGGCGGCAGCCATCACACTCATCAGAGAAATAAAGGTTCTGCGTTTCATAGAAATATCCTTTCAGTTAAAATGTTTGTCTAGGCGGCCATCGGGGCGTTTCTCCGAGGACCGTCCGCTGGGGTGGGACCCTGTTGCCCGTAGGGCAATAGGGCGGGCGATGGAATGGCCCGATTCGTGTCCGAGGAGGAAGCTCCCCGATGACCGTATATCACTCCGTGTGGGCGATCTTTTGCAAAAAGGCCCGGGTGCGCTCCTCCTTCGGGTCGGCAAAGAATTCGCGGGAGAGAGCCTGCTCCACCACCACGCCGTTCTCCATGAACACCGTCTTGGAGGAAACGTTGCGGGCAAAGCCCATCTCGTGGGTCACCACCAGCATGGTCATGCCCTCTTCGGCCAGCTGGCGCATCACGCTCAGCACCTCGCCGGTCAGCTCCGGGTCCAGAGCACTGGTGGGCTCGTCAAAATAAATGATCTCCGGGTCGGTGGCCAGGGCACGGGCAATGGCTACGCGCTGCTGCTGACCGCCGGAGAGCTGGCGGGGGTAGTAGTCGGCCCGGTCGGCCAGACCCACCTTTTCCAGCATGCGGCGGCCGATGGCGTCGGCCTGCTCCCGGGGCATCCTGCGGGCCACGATGAGTCCCTCGGTCACGTTCTGCAGGGCGGTCTTGTTCCGGAACAGGTTGTAGTTCTGGAACACAAAGGCCGTTTTTTTGCGCAGCCGGGCGATGTCGGCCCGGCCTGCATGGGCCAGGTCAAAGGTCTCGCCGTCCAGCACCAGCTGGCCTGCGTCGGCGGTCTCCAGAAAGTTCAGGCAGCGCAGCAGGGTGGTCTTGCCGGAGCCGGAAGGGCCCAGAATGGCCACCACATCGCCTTTTTCCACGGTCAGGTCCACGCCCTGCAGCACCGGCAGCTCGCTGACCACCTTGTGTGCACCGGGGCGCAGACCGGCTTTTGCGTAGGTGCGGAAGGTCTTGTGGACGTTCCGGATCTCCATCATTGCCATGGGTTCCACACTCCTTTCTTACTGGAAGCCCCGGGCGTTGAGCCGGTGCTCCAGCACAGCCTGCAGTTTGGTGATGACCGTGCAGAACAGCAGGTACACCACCGCCACCTCACAGTAGATGGGCAGGAAGATGTAGGTGCGGGCCGCCACGCGCTGACCGGCCATGAACAGCTCGGCCACCGTGATGTTGGACGCCAGCGAGGTGTCCTTGATCATGCCGATGAGGGAGTTGGACAGGGCGGGCACGGCGGTGCGCAAAGCCTGCGGCAGCACGATGCGGCGCATGATCTGCACCCAGCTCATGCCTACGCAGTAACCGGCTTCCAGCTGGCCCTGGGGCACGCTTTCCAGCGCGCCGCGCATGGTCTCGGCGCAGTAGGCACCCTCATTGAAGGCAAAGGCGATGACGGCGGCGGGGAAGGCGTCCAGCATGATGCCCAGGCTGGGCAGGCCGTAAAAGATGATGAACAGCTGCACCAGCAGCGGTGTGCCGCGGATGACCCAGATGTAGAACCGGGCGATCTGCCGCAGCACCGGCACGTTGGCGTACTGCACCAGTGCCACCACCACCGCGATGATCATGGCAAAAAAGAAGGACACCAGCGTCAGCGGGATGGTCATGGTAAGGCCGGCCGTCAGGATGCGGGGCAGGGCCTCCACCAGCACGCTGACCGTGCGGTTGGATAAAAGTGCTTCAAACATGAACGATCACAGTACCTCAAATACTCTCAGAAAACAACGGTGAATGCATTATACAACTTCGAGTATACTCAAAGTCAAGGGGTTTGCGGAAATTCCTACAAAACCTACCAGAATACTATAACATGAAACGTCCGGCGGTGCAAATGGTTTGCAAAAATCGCGTATTGTGAACAAAAACGGCCCAGCCGCTGCGGGAACTTTGTGCAATGCGGCAAGCCGGTTGACGCGGCAGGCGCTTTCGTGTACAATGGGCATAACAACGTGCACACCGGGTTTGCCGGTGCCGCGCAAATTCACCGGCGGCCCGGCTGCCGGTGCAAACGGAGGACACAAACGTGACGAAACGGAAGATTGGCGTTCTGGGTGCAGGTACCTGGGGCATGGCGCTGGCGCGGATGCTGACCGTCAGCGGCAACGAAGTGCAGGTGTGGTCGGCCATTGAGGCGGAGGTGGACAACCTCTCCACTACACGGGTGCACCCCAACCTGCCGGGCATGAAGATCCCGGCCGAGCTGCAGTTCACCAAGAGCATCGAGGAAGTGTGCACCGGCAAGGATGTGCTGCTGTTTGCAGTGCCTTCGGTGTTCGTGCGGGGCACCACCGCCAAGGCACGGCCCTATATCCCGGACGGTCAGATCCTTGTGGATGTGGCCAAGGGCATGGAGCCGGATACCTTATATACCATGACCGAGGTGATCGCCGACGAGCTGAACAGGGACGGCGGCCCCAAAAACTGCAGGCTGGTGGCCCTGAGCGGCCCCACGCACGCTGAGGAAGTGGCGCTGGACCTGCCCACCACCATTGTGTCGGCCTGCCCGGATGACGAGGCGGCCCGCTTTGTGCAGGATGTGTTCAGCAACACCTGCATGCGCGTGTACACCAACCCCGACATCAAGGGCGTGGAGCTGAGTGGTGCCCTGAAGAACGTGATCGCCCTGGGCGTGGGCATCTCCACCGGCCTTGGCTACGGCGACAACGCCCGCGCGGCCCTGATCACCCGCGGCATTGCCGAGATCGCCCGCCTGGGCGTGGCCATGGGCTGCAACATCCACACCTTTGCGGGCCTGGCCGGCATCGGGGACCTGATCGTGACGGCCACCAGCATGCACAGCCGCAACAACCGCGCCGGCATCCTCATCGGCAAGGGCGAGAGCCCGGAGCAGGCCGTAAAGGAAGTGGGCATGGTGGTGGAGGGCATCAACGCCCTGCCCGCCGCCATGGAGCTTGCCGCCAAGTACAACGTGGAAATGCCCATCGTGCAGACGGTGAACGCCATCGTCAAGGAGGGTATGAGCGCCAGCGACGCGCTGCGCACCCTCATGGACCGCAACCGCAAGAACGAGATGCCCCAGGGCTACGAGAACATATAAGAATTGATACCGGAAAGGCACAGCTGTTCTGAGAACGGCTGTGCTTTTTTGCGCTTTGCGTGCAGAGCCCATATTTTCAGAAACGACCCGGCAGAATGCAGTAAGAATCATTCAAAATTTTTACAGAAATCAGACACGAAAGGGTAGAAGGTCGGGAAACTTTCTGCTATACTGAAACTATGAGCGCATTGCGCCCGACAGAAACAGGAGGGGATCTTATGCCGTCAACTTATGCGCACCGCCGCTTCGGCGCGGATGTTCTGCAGCAGCTGCCCGCAGCCCTGCAGGATCAGATCGGGAAAAACCGGGCCCTGTTCGACGTGGGCCTGCACGGGCCGGATCTGCTGTTCTACTATCATGCAGCCAAGTCCAACCCCGTGAGTGCCCTGGGCAACGCCATGCACGAGCAGCCGGGCCGGGTGTTCTTTGAGCGCGCCCGGGGCGTGGTGCGACAGGCAAAGGACCGGGACGCCGCGCTGGCCTATGCGCTGGGGTTCGTGTGTCATTTTGCGTTGGACAGCACCTGTCACCCCTATGTGGAGGCCTACACCCGCCAGAGCGGGGTGAGCCACTGCGAAATCGAGACCGAGTTCGACGACATGCTGCTGCGCCGGGACGGCCATGACCCGAAGAGCTTCTTCACGGCCAGCCATATCCGGCCCACGGCGGAAAATGCCCGGGTCATCGCGCCCTTCTACGAGGGCCTGACCGGCCTGCAGGTGCTGGACGCTCTCAAGGGGATGATCGCGATGCACCGGCTGCTGCAGCCCTCCGGCGCGGTCAAGCGCTGGGTGGTGCTCACCAGCATGAAGGCAGTGGGCAAGTACGACGTGCTCCACGGCCTTGTGGCCAACCCGCAGCCCAACCCGCAGTGCACCGAGAGCAATGAGAAACTGGATGCCCTGTACCAGCAGGCTATCCCGCTGGCGGTGCGGCTGATCGAAGCCTATGCGGAAACGCTGGACACGGACGAGCCGTTGGACAAGGCCTATGACCACACCTTCGGGGAATTCTGAGGGGCGGCCAGCAGGAGGTCAGAGAAACTCCCTGCCGTTCAGAAAACTGGGAAAAGAGAGTGCACCGCACGGCGGTGCGAGAGGAACAAGAATGCAAAAGAAAAAATTTAAGGTCACGCCGCTGGAGCGTGCGTGGATCCTGTACGATGTGGGCAACTCGGCCTTTGTGCTGATGATTGCAACCCTGGTGCCCATCTTCTTCAATGCGCTGGCCGAGACCGGCGGTGTGAGCAAGGTGAACTATCTGGCCTACTGGGGCTATGCAAGCTCGGTGGTCACGGTGATCACCGCCGTGCTGGGGCCAATCCTGGGCACCCTGGCCGATACCAAAGGCTTCAAAAAGCCCATCTTCATGCTCTGCCTGTTCGTGGGTGTGCTGGGCTGCTGTGCCATGGGCGCGGCCCGCACCTGGCTGCCGTTCCTGGTCATCTTCATTGTGGCCAAGATCGGCTTTTCGGGCAGTCTGGTGTTTTATGACTCCATGCTGGGCGATGTGACCACCCCGGAGCGGATGGACATGGTGTCCTCCCGCGGCTATGCCTGGGGCTACATCGGCAGCTGTGTGCCCTTTGTGGTGTGCCTGGCGCTGGTGCTGGGCAGCGGGGCCATCGGCATGAGCCAGATGACCGCTCTGACCATTGCACTGTTCATCACGGCGGTGTGGTGGCTGGGCACCACCCTGCCGCTGCTCCGGCGCTACCGGCAGGTCAACTATGTGGAGGTGGAGCAGCACGCCATCCGGCAGAGTTTTGTGCGCATCGGCCACACCCTGAAGCACCTCTATGAGGACAAGCAGGTGTTCTGGTTCCTGCTGGCGTTCTTCTGCTACATCGACGGTGTGTACACCATCATTGATATGGCCACAGCTTACGGCACGGCCCTGGGGCTGGACACCACCGGCCTGCTGCTGGCGCTGCTGGTCACCCAGATCGTGGCCTTTCCCTCGGCGCTGATCTTCGGCCGGCTGAGCGCAAAATACCCCTCCAGCCAGTTGATCCCGGTGTGCATCGCGGCCTATACCGGCATTGCGGTGTTTGCTTTCTTCCTCACCCAGCAGTGGCAGTTCTGGGTGCTGGCCGTGCTGGTGGGGATGTTCCAGGGCGGTGTGCAGGCACTGAGCCGCAGCCACTTTGCCAAGATCATCCCGGCGGAAAAATCCGGCGAATACTTCGGCCTGTTCGACATCTGCGGCAAGGGGGCATCCTTCCTGGGCACCATGATCGTCAGTGTGGGCAGCCAGCTCACCGGCAGTGTCAACGTGGGCTTGGGCAGCATCGCGGTGCTGTTCGTCATCGGATTTGTGCTGTTCCGGGTGTCGTGCCGGACGGAACACGCCAAGCAGGTGTAACACACGTTTTTTCAAAAGGCCCCTCTGTGCATGCACAGGGGAGCCTTTTTGGGTTATTGTTTACAAACCGGCAATTGTGTTTTGGAACGGTGAATGATACAATAGGGCCAGACCAAAAACACAAAGGAGAATAAAGCGATGAAGCAGGTTCCCGGTTATACCCTCGTCCGCACAGAGGACTGCCCCGAGCAGCACGGTACCCTGACCGTGCTCACCCACGACGTGAGCGGGGCCACCATCCTGCTGGTGGAAAATGAGGACAACAACAAGGCCTTTGGCATCGGGTTCGGCACCTTCCCCTCCGATGACACCGGCGTTTTTCATATTCTGGAGCATTCGGTGCTGGCCGGAAGCGAAAAATACCCGGTCACCTCGCCGTTTCTGCAGCTGCTCAAGAGCAGCATGGCATCCTTCCTCAATGCCATGACCTTCCCGGATAAGACCGTGTACCCCTTTGCCACTCCCAACGAGACGGATTTCAGAAACCTGATGGACGTCTACCTGAACGCGGTGTTCTGCCCGCTGGCCATGGTGGACAGGGCTGTGTTCGAGCAGGAGGGCTGGCACCGGGATGCCGACGGCACTGTGAGCGGCGTGGTGTACAACGAGATGCAGGGGGCCCTTGCCACCCCGGACGCTCAGCTGCAGAATGCGCTGGAGCGTGCCATGTTCCCGGACACGGCCTATGGCTTTGTGTCCGGCGGCGACCCGGAGAGCATCCCGGCGCTGACCTATGAGAAATATCAGCGGGTGTAC
>ULTV01049311.1_pt1 | contig 9984 bp, 11 predicted proteins | sample 1957931 | NCBI WGS metagenome assembly ULTV01 (sample SAMEA4835743, study PRJEB28245) | human gut metagenome | biome: gut microbiome; material: fecal sample | place: Denmark | collected 2008
GATTTACAGTCTGCTCCCTTTAACCACTCGGGAACCTCTCCATAGTCAACAAAGATATTATATTACAGCCTACCAGCTTTGTCAAGGATTTCCCGCATTCCAGCAAAAATATTTAGCTCATTTGTCTGCGCAGAGCCTCAAACATCACAATTCCAGCAGCCATAGCCACATTCAGCGATTCGGCCCGCCCCTGCATGGGAATGTACACCCGCTTATCCGCCGCAGCCAAAAGCCCTGCGCTGACGCCATTGGCCTCGTTGCCCATGACAAAGGCCAGACGGCCGCTTAAATCAGCCTTGTACAAATTATCCGCTCCATCCAGACAGGTCACCAGCAGCTGATAACCGGCCCTGCGCACACTGCCGACCAGCTCCTCCTCGCCAACGCCAGCCAGCACTGGCAGATGGAACAGCGAGCCCATGGAGGAGCGCACTGCTTTCGGAGCGTAAATATCAGCGCAGCCCTTCAGCAATATTACGCCGCCAATACCGGCAGCGTCGGCTGTACGCAGCATGGTTCCCAAATTGCCCGGGTCCCCCACTCTGTCCAAAACCAGCAGCAGCTTGCCGCTGGCCACCAGCTGTTCCAAGACAGGGCTCTGCATAGCGCAGACAGCAATGATTCCCTGGGGCGTTTCCGTGTCGGCAATTTTTTTCATCACACCGTCGCTGACGCAATACAGCTTAATTCGCTGCGCCGCCGCGCGCTCCAGTACAGCGCGTGTTCTGTCGTCCTCTATAGCCGTGTAAAAAATGCTCTGCGCCGCCCGCGCCGCTACTGCTTCCTCCACAGTACGCAGGCCCTCGGCTAAAAACAAGCCCTGCTGCTGGCGGTATTTTTTTTGCTTCAATTCGGCAGCCGCCTTTACCAGCGGATTATGAATACCTGTAAGCTCCATCGACATTCTACTCCTCTTTTGCCCAGCCAATTATCAACCGCCGAAACGGCCATATTTTCACTAATAAATCAGCTCGTCCGCTTAACATCGTTTACATTATACCTATCAAATGCGCCGGCGTCAAATCAGGCATGGATAACTATAAAGAAAGCCGTAAAAAGCGCTACGCTGATAACGATAGTCAACGAATTAAACAGGCTTGCCAGCTGCACATTGCCGCCCAGCTTTTCCACAAATATTGGGCCGATGATAGTGCAGGGAGCCATAATAGCCAGGGCCAGCACATAATTAACCTCTGCCGAAAAGGGGGCAAAATACAGGCAGGCGGCAGCGAAAGCCAGACTGACGCCGTACCGCCACCCAAAAATCTCCTTAATATAGCCCAGGGATTTTTTATCCAGCTTAATTTCAAACATCATGCCAATCATCAGCATGCTTAAAAACGGATTGGCAGCGCCCACCAGCTGCGTAAAGGTATAGACAGGCGCAGGAAAATGTACGCCCAGCAGCGACAGCGCCAGCATAATATTGTAAATCATAAAAGGCGCCGAATGCAGCAGCTTATCCACGATGCTGCGCAGGCTGAAGCTATCCTTATGGCCGTCGGCATAGCAGATGCAGGAAGCGGTCAAAGCGTAGGTCAGGCCCGTACACATAATGGAATTACCCACGTCGAACATGCAGATGGCAATAACGGCAAAGGGGCTTAAAAACGCCTGTACAAACGGCATGGAAAAGCAACCGATATTATAGCCCGCCAGGCTGAAAATATAAAAAATTTTAGCCGCAGGCGTTTCACGCCGCGTCAGCAGCAGCGCTGTCAACATCATCGCCACATTCATTATCAAGCCTAAAAACACGGCGATAATCAGCGAATAGTCCATTTTAAAATGGGCGAAGCTGCTGATAACGGCGCAGGGCAAAGTAATATTTAAAATAATTTTTGCCACCAGCTGATAATCCTGTGGTGCAAAAAGGCCTTTTTTCTTGCAGGCATAACCTACAACAATGACCAAGATAAAAGCTGCGGCCTTGCTTAGAACCTCAAGCATAAATTACCTCAAACAGAACGTATAAAAGCCTGCCCCACCGGGAGCAGGCTTTTAGTTGTTGAAAAATATATTACAGAGCGGCTTTAGCGGCTTCCACTAACTTAGCGAAAGCAGCTGCGTCATTGATAGCCATATCAGCCAAAACCTTGCGGTCCATAGCAATACCGGCTTTGGTCAGGCCGCAGATGAAACGGCTGTAGCTCATACCGTTAGCGCGGGTTGCAGCGTTGATACGAGCAATCCACAGACGGCGGAATTCGCGTTTTTTAGCGCGGCGGTCGCGGCGAGCGTAGGACAGAGCTTTCATTACCAGCTCGTTAGCTTTTTTGAATTGCTTGCTGCGAGAACCATAGTAGCCTTTAGCTAATTTCAGAATGTGTTTATGACGACGATGAGCGGTAACGCCCACTTTAACTCTTGCCATTGTTAATATCCTCCTTTAATCTCTTGCTTATGCATACGGCAGCATTTTTGCTACGTGTTCTTTATCAGTCTTGTGAACCAAAGCTGCTTTGCGCAGGTTTCTCTTACGTGCAGGAGATTTATGTTCGAGAATATGGCTCTTAAAGTTTTTAAAATGTTTGAATTCACCAGAAGCGGTTTTCTTAAAGCGCTTTGCAGCAGCTCTGCGGGTTTTCATTTTCGGCATAATTATTTCCTCCTCTATTATTTAGCAGGTTTAGGCGCAACAATCATAATCATGTTTTTGCCTTCTAATTTGGGCACTCTTTCCACAACGGCAATTTCTTTAAGCTGCTGTGCCATTTTATTCAGCAGCACTTCGCCAAGCTCAGGATGGGACAGCTCACGACCGCGGAACATGATGGTAACCTTTACTTTGTCGCCATCCTCCAGGAAACGAACCGCATTCTTATACTTGACGTTAAAGTCATGGTCCTCGATACCGGGACGCAGCTTTACTTCTTTAATGTCGAAGGTTTTTTGCTTTTTACGGGCTTCCTTTTCACGTTTTTGCTGCTCGTAGCGATACTTGCCGTAATCCATAATCCGGCACACGGGCGGCTTCGCCGTAGGAGCAATCTCAACCAGGTCCAAATGTTTTTCCACTGCAAGCTGCAGCGCAGCACGGCTGGACATAATGCCAAGCTGTTCGCCGTCTCCGGCTATAACACGCACTTCACGCGCACGAATTTCTTCATTGATACGCAAGCTTTCTTTTGCTATGACAATTCACCTCCAGGAACACGGGGTAAGCTTACTGCTTACAAAAAATAAAAGCGGGCAGAATAAATCCACCCGCGAAAATATCATATCCAACCCTGTCGAGCTTTAACCGCAAGGTGAGAAGCGGGAGGCTTCTGCTTTATTACTCGAATATGATACCACAATGTAATGTTTGTGTCAATAATTATTTATTATTTTCTTGCGCCCAGCTGGCCGTCGATAATCATCAGGCCGCCCATGTGGTCGCCGGCCATTTCCAATTTAGCCACGATATCGGAAGCGTTGGCTTCTTCCTCAACCTGCTCGGTAATGAACCATTGCAGTTCAACCTGAGCGGCGTAATCCTTTTCTGCCAAAGCAACCTCGTACATTGCATGAATGCGGCTGGTAACGTATTTTTCATGAGCCAACACTTTTTTGAACAGCTCCAGCGGAGTGCCGTAATCGGCTGCAGGTGCTTCCACCGGCAGCAGCACCGGTTTTGCGCCGCGCTCCTGCATAAATTTCAGCAGCTTTAACGCATGCTCGCGCTCTTCTTCATACTGCACATACAGCCATTGAGCCATACCCTTAAAATTCTTTGCTTCCATGTCCATGCTCATAGCTAAATACATATAAGCGGAATAAAATTCAGCCTGAATTTGTTCATTATAAGCCTTAAAAACTTTCTCGTTCATAATCTTTGCCTCCTTCATCAATGAAGCGTCAGCTTCTATGCTTATATTATAGCACAAAATGCGGAAAACTATTATTAAAATTTTGTGAAGAAAGTTGAGGAATTATAGACTTCACCCAACTGCCCAGCAGCCGGTGAAGTCTTATTTTTTATTCGTTATCAAAGCTCAAGCTCTTGCCCAGCCTTATTCTTTTGCTTTGGAAGCCACAACCTCTTTCAGAATTGCGGCAAATTGCTCAAACGGCATAGCGCCCAGGTCGCCCTTAGCGCGATGACGCGGAGAAACGGTGCCGTTTTCCATATCGCGGTCGCCAACGACCAGCATATATGGAACCTTTTCCATCTGACCCTCGCGAATCTTCTTGCCAATCTTTTCATTGCGGGCGTCCACGCTTACGCGGTAGCCGTTTTCCTCCAGCTTGCGCGCCAAGTCATAGCAATAATCCACAGCACGTTCGGTTACAGGCAGGAAGCGCACCTGCTCCGGAGCCATCCAAGTAGGCAGCGCGCCGGCGTAGGTTTCAATCAAATAAGCCAGGGTACGCTCATAGCAGCCCAGGGAGGTACGGTGAATGATGTACGGCAGCTTCTTCTGTCCGTTTTCATCAACATAGTACATACCGAATTTTTCTGCCAGCAGCATATCGATCTGAATGGTTACGATGGTATCTTCCTTGCCGAAAACATTATGGAATTGGATATCCAGCTTCGGGCCGTAGAAGGCGGCTTCATCAAAGCCAATTTCATAATTAACGCCCAAATCGTCCAGAATCTGGCCCATTACGCGCTGCGCCTCGTTCCATTGCTCGGCAGTGCCCTCATATTTATTATTCGGGTTGGCAGGATCCCACTGAGAGAAGCGGAAGGTGCATTTATCCAGCATACCCACAGTCTCCAGGCAATACTTGGCCAAATCCAGGCAGCCCTTGAACTCTTCCTCCAACTGATCGGGACGCAGAATTAAATGGCCTTCGGAAATGGTGAATTGACGCACGCGGATCAAACCGTGCATTTCGCCACTGTCCTCGTTGCGGAACAGGGTCGAGGTTTCGCCCAAACGCATGGGCAGCTCACGATAAGAGCGCTGACGGTTGAGGAATACCTGATACTGGAAAGGACAGGTCATCGGACGCAGCGCAAAGCATTCCTTGGTTTCGTCGTGCGGGTCGCCCAAAATAAACATGCCGTCCAGATAATGATCCCAGTGGCCGGAAATGCGGTACAAATCGCGTTTCGCCATCAGCGGGGTCTTGGTCAGCAGATAGCCGCGCTTTTGCTCGGTATCCTCAACCCAGCGCTGCAGCAGCTGAATTACACGAGCGCCCTTCGGCAGCAGGATAGGCAGGCCCTGGCCGATATAATCAACGGTGGTGAAATATTCCAGCTCGCGGCCCAGCTTGTTGTGGTCGCGCTTCAAGGCTTCGGCCTGCTGCTCCAGGTAAGCGTCCAGCTCCTCCTTCTTCGGGAAAGCGACGCCGTAAATGCGCTGCAGCATTTTGCGCTTGGAATCGCCGCGCCAGTAAGCGCCGGTAGCGGAGGTCAGCTTAATAGCGTTGCCCTTAATGCGTCCGGTAGAATCCACATGTGGGCCTGCGCACAAATCGGTAAATTCACCTTGCTTATAGAAGCTGATAACGGCGTCCTGCGGCAAATCGTTAATCAGCTCTACCTTATAGGGCTCGTTCTTTTCTTCCATCAGCTTGATTGCCTCTTCACGGGGCAGCTCAAAGCGTTCCAGCTTCAGCTTTTCCTTGCAGATTTTGCGCATTTCCGCTTCCAGCTCTGCCAAATCTTCGGGAGTAAAGGGCGCGGGAGTATCGAAATCATAATAAAAGCCGTTGTCGATGCTGGGGCCGATAGCCAGCTTGACATCGGGATGCAAGCGTTTCATAGCCTGCGCCAGCACATGGGAGCAGGTATGCCAATAGGTTTTGCGGTAGGCTTCGTTTTCAAAGCTAAATTTGTTTTCTTCAGACATAGTGTTTCCTCCTAAAATGTATTTGAACAATGTGAGGAAGGGCAAAAAAATAAACCCCATCCCTCACCAAAGGGACGGAGTTGCTCCGCGGTTCCACCCTCATTGACCCATGTAAGGACACAGGCCCACTCGGTACCGTTAACGCCGGTAATACGGACTGGCATACTTGCCGCAGCTTTCCGCAGTCAGTTTGAAGGCGGTGCGCTCATCGTATTACCCTGCTGCTCTCAGCCGCGGCAGCATTTTCTGTGAGGATTAGGACGATGGCAGGTCCTTCGCATTACCTTTATAATTTTTACTTACGTGCTAATTATAGCACACCCAAAACGCTTGTCAAGGGAGCGCTGGCAAAAAGATTGTTTTTCGTGTATAATATATGTTACAGCTTTTTGAAGAACGCGAAGAATTTTATTGCACTTATAAAGAAAGAAGCGTAAGTAATATGTTTCACAGAAAATTACTGCCGTTAAAAATAGCGGCTGCCCTTTGCGCCGCAGCCGCCCTGCTCCCGGCGGCTGCGCAGGCCAAGCAGCTGACGGTGCTTTACATTCCGCTGGATAACCGCCCGGTCTGCTCCGCCTATGTGCAGCAGACTATGGAAGCGGCAGGCTGCAAAATTATCCTGCCGCCGGAAAAATATATAGCCGCCAACGACCGCAGCGGCGACCCGGAAGGCATCTGGAACTGGCTGCAAACCAAAGCGCCCAAGGCCGACGCCGCCGTCATCAGCACAGACAGCCTGCTGTACGGCGGCCTAGTGGCCAGCCGCACTCACAGCATCAGCAAGGAACAGCTTGACCAGCGCTTGCAGCATCTCTATGCTCTGAAAAATATGCTGCCCATTAAGCTGTACGCCTTTTCCACCATCATGCGCACGCCGCGGGCCAGCCAGGGCAATGTGGAACCGCCCTACTACAGCGCCATTGGTCCCAGCATTTTCGCTTACAGTCAGTTATGGGACAAAAGCGAGCAAAACAAGCTGACACCGGCAGAACAGCTGCAAAAGCAGGCGCTGGAGCGCAACCTGCGCAAGGACGAGCTGGGCGACTGGCTGGAACGCCGCCAGAAAAATTTGCAGATTAATACGGAACTGACCCACATGGCCCGCAACGGCAAATTTCATTATCTGGCCATAGGCAAGGACGACAACGCGCCCCTGTCCGCCACCCATCTGGAAGCGCGCCAGCTAAGCCTGAGTACCTTCGACATGAAGCCGGAGGATTTTCAGATTATCGACGGCGTGGACCAGCTGGGGCTTTTGCTCTTAGTCCGCGCTTATAACGAGGCTCGTGCGGTACAGCCAACTATCTACCCGCTGTACAGCCCAGGAGCGGGGTCCGCCACCCTGCCCCAGTACAGCGACGCCCGTTTGCAGGATTCCGTGCCCCAGCAAATCATAGCGGCCGGAGCCAGACAAGCGCCTACTCCCCAGGCCGCCGATTTAATTTTAGCGCTCAATACGCCGCAGGACGGTATAGTAAAAGATTCCACTGCCGGAGATAATCAATTTTTCTCCTCTCCGGCCAACAGGAACTTTGCTGCAGCCATTGCCAAGCAATTAGACGCAGGTAAGCAGGTATCGCTGGCGGACGTCAGCTATTCCAACGGCGCGGACAACGGCTTTATGAGCCTTTTAGCGCAAAATGATACGCTGGAACGCCTATCTGCTTACAACGGGTGGAACACTGCGGATAATGCTGTAGGCTACGCTATTGCCCAGGGAATAATGGCGCAGGCAATGCCACAGCAAAAGCGTAATTTACTGCTGCGCCAGCGCATTATCGACGACTGGTTCTATCAAAGCAACGCCCGCAGCTATATTGCCAACGAACTTTCCCGTCACAGCCGCGAGGATTTAAAATATGATTTAGGTACGGCAGAAAAGCCGATACTTAATTATATCAATAAAGAATGCAACGCTTTAGCGCAAAAATATAACGTCACCCAAGGCAGTCAGTTTAAGCTGACCTTCCCCTGGCGGCGTTTATTTGAAGTAAATGTGGAAATGAAGAAGTAATACGTAAATTACCCTCGCAAATTTTAGCGTTATGATATAAAAATGGGCTCCTGCACTAAAAAGTGTAGCAGCCCATTTTTTGTAGATTTGTAAGATTTTAAGGCGTAGGATTTATCCACTAAAGTCAATTTAAAACGGGCAAAGAACGCGGACGACCCAAATCCTTGAGCATTTGGATATCTCGTTCGGTGCCGCGGCCAGCCGTCGTCAGATAGCCGCCGATCATAATGCCGCTGGCGCCGCCGTTCAGCGCCAAAGCCTGCAAATCGCGCAGGTTTACCTCGCGTCCTCCGGCAGTACGAATCTGCGCCTTAGGCAAAATAAAACGGAAAACGGCGTAAGCGCGCAAAATTTCCAAAGGCGGCAAAGGCTTATTAGTTTCAAAGGGCGTGCCGGGAATCGGCGTCAACAAGTTCAACGGCACGGAATCTATGCCCAGCTCCTTCAGAGTAAAGGCCATCTCTACGCGCTGCTCGCGGGTTTCGCCCAAGCCGAAAATACCGCCGCTGCAAACGCGCAAACCTGCGGCCTGAGCATTTTTAATGGTCACGAATTTATCTTCATAAGTATGAGTGGTGCAGATATCGGGGAAGTAGCTGCCTGCGGTTTCCAAATTGGAATGATACCGGGTTACGCCAGCTTCCCTCAAAGCCTTGGCCTGCTCCAGCGTCAAAATGCCCAGAGAAGCGCAGACTTCAATCTGCAATTCTTTTTTAATACGCGCCAAAATGCGGCAGATATTGACGAAGTCGTCCTTCTTGCTCTGTCCGCGGCCGCTGGTAACGACGGAAAAACGCACGGCGCCCGCCGCTTTAGCTTTTTGTGCGGCGCTGAAAATTTCTTCCTCGCTAAGCAACCCGTATTCCTTAACGCCAGTGCAATAATGAGCCGACTGCGCGCAGAATTTGCAGTTTTCGCTGCACTTACCGCTGCGGCCGTTAATGATGGCGCAGCAATCCACTGCGTCTCCGGCAAATTTCTGCCGGATTTTATCTGCCATGGATAACAGCACCATGGTATCGTCGTCGCTGACATTGATTAAATAATTTGCTTCTTCTTTAGTAATAGCCTGACCGTCCAAAACCTTTTCGGCCAGCGCGATAATTTTTTGCATTGTTTCACATCCCTAACCTTAGTAGTTAACCTGCTTCCTAACGCCAAGTTAACTGTAATATATTATATAGCAGATTGCGGAATACGTCAACCTTGTTTTAATAACGGTTTACTTCATAGCAAACAAAAAGGCCGGCGACCTGCGCCAGCCTGAATAAATTTAACGAATGCCAACCAATCCTAAAAAAAGCCCCAGCGCCCCGCTCATGCACAGCAATTTAATCACGCTCATTTTATGGCGGATGCACCACAAAGAAATAGGCAGCACAATGCAGCCCACTAAATCGATTTTAGTAAAATCCTTAGGCAGAGTTTCCGTATTCCACAGGGACAGCAGCACAAAGCTCATGCCCGCAGAACAAATCAGTGCTACCACAGCCGGACGCAGGCCGTTTAAAACGCCACGCACCGGGCCGATATCGCCGTATTTAAAAAACAAACGCGCCAGCAGCAGTACAATGATGACAGATGGAAAGACAAAGCCCGCCGTCGCTGCCCCGGCTCCCGGCATGCCAGCCACCTTGGTGCCGACAAAGGTAGCGGCGTTGATGCCGATGGGTCCCGGAGTCATCTGCGAAATAGTAAAGATATCGATAAACTGCTGCATCGTCAGCCAGCCGTGCTCGTCGATAACCTGCGCCTGAATCAGCGGCATGGACGCATAGCCGCCGCCCACGCAGAAAGCGCCGACCTGCACAAAACTCCAAAAAAGTTCCCAATAAATCACGTTGCCGCCCCCTCAAGAATATTTTGCGTCGCGCAGCCAGAAGAAGCCGATAACGGCGTCCACAACGACGGCGTACATCAGATTAACATTAAAGAAATAATTAGCTACAAAAGTACCGGCGATAATCGCCAGCGGCAGCGCCAGCCTTTTCTTCCATTCTTTTTTCAGCAGGTCGATAGCCACATTGATAATAATCGCCGTTGCGCCGCACTGCATACCCTTCAGCAGCAACTGGATATATTCGTTGTGCGCGAAGGCTTCATAAGCGTAAGAAATAACGCTCAGCGTAATCAGCGGCGGCAGCACGGTGGCCAGCAGCGCCGTCAAGGTTCCGCGCC
>ULTV01026439.1_pt1 | contig 9949 bp, 4 predicted proteins | sample 1957931 | NCBI WGS metagenome assembly ULTV01 (sample SAMEA4835743, study PRJEB28245) | human gut metagenome | biome: gut microbiome; material: fecal sample | place: Denmark | collected 2008
ATCTTTATGTAGTCTGAAACACGCATACCCGCTGTCATATCATTTATGGTTTTTGTGTCTGTATTTTTCGTATCTGTGCTTTTATTAATCAATTTCTCTATCTGCATATTTTCTGCTCCGTGCCCTGCATATATACCATGTCTGCAGCCTTTATTTATGGATATTTTTTGCTCATATGTGAGGGGGTGGTTCTGAATAGTTATCTTTTTACTATATATCGACATATAATACGCAAAAATAAAGACCGCGCCTTAAATTGGCACGGTCCTTTACCCTGCTGTTTACCGGTATATTAGTATTTAAATACAGCAACTCCGTAAGGCGCAAGTGGATAAGCAAATGAAAATGGTCTGCCGTCACACTCTGATTTGACTGCCTTATAGTCCAGCTTCTTATATGACTGTTTTGCTGCCTTGCCTCTGCCCTTTGCAGCCTTCTTTACAGGCGCTTGTACCGTTTTGCCGGTAAACTTAGGATCCTCACTATCTAAAACGAGCTGATATGTCTTGTGCTTTGGCACTCCGACTCTGTAATCAGGTCTCTCTACCGGTGTGAAATTGATGACAAAGAGCATATTATTCTTGCCATCCTTACTCTTTCTGATAAAGCTGAAGATGCTTCTGTCTGCATCGTTTGCATTTATCCATTCAAAGCCTTCCCAGCTTGAATCCAGCTCATACAGACAGCGGTTTCTCCTATAGAGGTGAAGCAGCTCCTTTACCCAGTTCTGGATCTTTTTATGCTCCGGATTCTCAAGCAGATACCAGTCGAGTTCTCTTTCCTCACTCCACTCCTGCTTCTGTGCAAACTCCTGTCCCATGAAAAGAAGCTTCTTTCCACAGTGTCCCATCATAAATGCATATCCTGCCATGAGGTTCTTGAATTTATCCCCTTCTAAGCCCGGCATTTTGTTGAGCATAGAACACTTCAGATGTACCACCTCATCATGTGACAGTACCAGAATATATTTCTCACTCTCATTATAGCTCATCGCAAATGTCATCTTGTTGTGGTTATTTTTACGGAAATATGGATCCAGCTTCATATAATCAAGGAAGTCATGCATCCATCCCATGTTCCATTTGTAGCTGAAGTTCAGTCCGTCTTCCTCTACCTTGCCTGTTACCTTTGGCCATGCGGTAGACTCTTCGGCTATCATTACAGTTCCGTGATTTCTTCCAAGTATGAGTGTATTGATATGCTTGAAAAACTCTACTGCCTCGAGGTTCTTATTTCCTCCAAACTTGTTTGGCACCCACTGTCCGTCGTTCTTTCCATAGTCAAGATAAAGCATTGACGCAACTGCATCCACACGGAGTCCGTCTACGTGGTAATTTTCTATCCACATAAGTGCACTTCCGATAAGGAAGTTCTTTACTTCATTCTTACCGTAGTCAAATATCTTTGTGCCCCAGTCAGGATGCTCTCCCTTTCTTGGGTCTGCATACTCATATGTGGCTGTTCCATCGAAATTGGCAAGTCCATGCGCATCCTTTGGGAAATGTGCAGGTACCCAGTCGAGGATTACTCCGATATTATTTTTATGGCACTGATCAACAAAGTATGCAAAATCCTCAGGCTCTCCATACCTCGATGTAGGTGCATAGTAGCCTGTCACCTGATATCCCCATGAGCCATCAAACGGATACTCTGAAATACCCATAAGCTCAATATGTGTATATCCCATAGTTTTCACATAGGATATGAGTGATTTTGCAAGCTCCCTGTATGTATAAAAGCCCTCATCATCCCTGCCCGGATGTCTCATCCATGAGCCCGGATGACACTCATATATAGCCATAGGTGAAGAATATACATCAGCATCTGACTTTGCTGCTCTCTTATCCATCCACTCTTTGTCAGTCCATGTGAAGTGCTCGATATCTGTGATGATTGACGCTGTTCCCGGACGAAGCTCTGCGTAGTTTGCGTATGGATCCGCCTTGTACAGCTTATCACCCTGTTCAGTGACTATAATAAACTTATACATCTGACCCTTTTGCGCTCCCGGTACAAAAAGCTCATACACTCCCATGGTTTCCGGCTCTACACGCTTCATCTCATGACTGGTCTCATTCCAGTCGTTAAACTCACCAAACACGTATACTTCCCTCGCATGTGGCGCCCAGACGTCAAAGCACACTCCTTTTTTTCCTTTACGCTCAGCTAAGTGAGCACCCATCTTCTTGTAGATATCATAGTGTGTTGCCTGACCAAACAGGTAACAATCCATTGCTGTAAAATTACACATATATATACCCCCCATAAGTATTTATTTTTCCCTGAAATGATCCTCTTTGAGTACAATTCGGTCATCATCTGTATATCGCCTGGCTGTCAGAATACTTATAGCCTTCTTAAGTCCGCTGTGAGCCTCCCTGTCTATGGCCTCGTCAATTATATCCTTGACCTCTGTCAGAGTGGTAGCCTGGTCTATCCTCTCAATATTGCTGATTCTGTTATGCAATGCCAGAATAGCCATCTCATCTATCTTGTACCCAAGCTCTGCAGAGTACGATTTGGCAAACAATACGAGTTCATCATTTGTAAAAATAGGGACCGATATCTTTTCCGTGAACTTGGATGCAAAGCCCTCATCCATTGAGAGAGCCTTCTTTATACCCTTTGATGTATCCTCAAGTATATAGAGTGTTCCTGTAATATCATGCTCCATCAAAAATGATAGCTGGGCAGCTATGCTGCGGTCGATATCACCGGCTCTTTCTATGATGAGACAGCCTCCTGTTATCTTTCTGACTACCTGCTGCACATCCTTTTTATTGAGTGCGGCAGCATCAATCTTGCCCATCTTTCCTGTAAGCTGTTCACCATCTTTTTGTAATACCTTTATAAAGCTTGTAGCAAGCATTGTCTTTCCGCAACCCTGCTCTCCCTGTATAATGAGGTTGCCTGTGGATGCGTTTTCTTTCCTGTTGAAATGATCAAGCACTGCATTATATGCCTTGCAGATCTGATCCTCCATACCCTTTACCGGTATGAAATATGAAAATATAGCTTTCTGTTCGCTTGTAAGCTCTTTTATATGTTTTGTTTCTTTCAATTTCGAGTCATCTTCTTCGCTGTCTAAATCCTCCGGCAATGAAATATCCGGCATTTTTCTTGTCTTAGCCATATCCAGCTTCTTCTCCAGTCCCGGATTCTTTGCTGTCATCTTGGCTATTTCCTGCTCGATAAATGATGTCACATGATCAAAATCTCTCTTCTCAGAAACGTTTTCTTTCTCCTGTGAAGTCTCATCATCTGATGTATCATCATCGACATTTAACATATCATCTGTTATTTCAGGCATCATGGTAGTCGGCTGCATGAGTATCTCGTCTTTCTCAGACTCCTCTGCCATAATTATATCCTCCGGCTCTCCAACCGGTTCCTTTGCTTCATCTGCAGCCTCTTCCGGTACTTCCCGTGACTCCTGCACTTCTTCTATAGCTTCTTCCGGTGCTTCCTGTGACTCCTGTACTTCGTCTATAGTATCCTCCGGTGCTTCCTGTGACTCCTGCACTTCGTCTATAGCCTCTTCCGGTGCTTCCTGCGGCTCCTGTACTTCATCCACAGTCTCCTCTGCATAAAGCTCCTGCATATCCGGTTTCTGCTCTTCTTCAGGCTCCTTCACGGCAGCTTTCTGCTCTATAATATCAACCGGGACCTTCAAATACTCCTCCTCAAGAAGTTCCTTCGGAGTGACACCTGCATCCAGCTTTGGAATGACATCATTTAGTCTCTCCATGATGTCTCCTGCCTCCTGAAGTGCTCTTGCCTTAGCTGACTCAAGCTTCTGCTGCTCAGCCTCTTTAAGTGCAATTTCAGCCGCATGTCTGGTCTTTTCCCATTCTTCAAGCACATCCTGTATAGACATCTGTCCTGTAATCTGATGCTCAAGCTGAGTCTTTTCACTCATGACCATAGACATCTGTCCGTCAGCGTCTTCACCCAAAAGCTCCTTGAAATTCAACTTAAGTGAACCATCTATCTCTTCATCTGTAGCGATATGCTCTGTCTCTTCCGGCTGCTGTACATACTCTTCCTGCTCCTTTTCGAGCTTGAGATAAGGAATATCCTCAACTATCTTTTTGATGGTATCCATCGTATCAGCAACTTCATTCTTGCCCTTGGCCTCCATGATCTGCTGCATACCCTTGGCAATCTCCTGCTGTAAATTTACAGTATTGAACTTCTCCTGATTTACAGTAATCTGCGGAATAGTTACGTCATCATGCACTATCTCTCCGCCCTTTACCATCTCCATGGCACCTATCTCTGTGACCTCATCCTCATCCTTTATCTTAGCCGGCTTTTCCTTCTCTGCCTTGAATCGTCTGTACTTTTCCTCCTGAGCCTTGGTAAGTGGCTGATAAAGCATCTTAAGCTCCAGCGCGCGCTCCACATATGGTCCGTCTCCGAACCACAGAATGAGCTCATCGCAGGCATCTATACACTTATCGGCTTTTCCGGCCTTGTGGTATAGATATGCAAGCTCATATGCCCACTCCTCAGTGTATTCTTCATCCTTGTACTCTTCAAGAATAGTGATAAGCTCATCAAATGAAGCTCCCTGCCCTTTTTTGATGGCATATCTTAATACATACTTCATATCATCATGAGGCGCTATCTCAACAAACTCATCATAATACTCTGTAGCAGCATCATAATCCCCCATCTTGATGGCGACCTCAGCCAGTCTGTATATAATCATCCTGCCGATTGGTGAACGGTCATAGGCCATTAAAAGTATGTCCCTTGCATCCTGGTATCTTTCGGCCTTCTCGTAGATTTCGCCGATTTTAACGAGTGTATTTACATTTTTAATTTTGTTCCAATTTATGCTATCCGCAATCTCTGCTGCGCTCATATAGCCCTCCTCGGCGCTTAGGGCTTTTATCTGATCCAGCTTGAGATTGTATTCGTATTTATCCACTTATTTCACCTACTCGTATTTAAGCTTATTATTTTTGGTATCTACGCCTGTTGTCTTTGTATAATCCCTTGTGTCCTCAGGAAGCTTCTTTTTCCTGAGAGCATAATTAACAACTCTTTTCACAATATAGTATATCACAGCAAAGGTTGGAACACCAAGTAACATTCCAAGAAAACCAAACATTCCTCCGCCGATTAGTATGGCAAACATAACCCAGAAGGTCGAAAGACCGGTAGATGAGCCAAGTATCTTAGGCCCTATTATATTACCATCCACCTGCTGCAGCACGACAATAAATATCAGAAGATAAAGCGCATGCCACGGACTCTGAATTACTACTATGAGTAACGATGGAATTGCACCGATAAACGGTCCGAATACCGGAATCACATTTGTGACGCCGATAATCACTGCAACGAGCACCGATGATGGAATCCTTAAAATCAGACATCCGAAATATGCAATCACACCTATAATCAGTGAATCTATAATCTTACCGCTTATGAAGCCTCCAAAAATCTCATTTGTCTTTCTGATCGTCTCAATGATGATATTGCCTGTCTTTGGCTTGCAGACAGCATATATTATCTTTTTGCTCTGTCCTGCGAGAGTCTCCTGAATACTCATCACATAGACCATCACGATTATTCCGATAATAAAATTAAATAAGCCTCTGACTACCGAAATCACACCGGTTGTAATCTGTGCAACATACTTCTGTGCCTCAGGAATCAGCTTTTCTGTGGCATAATCCTCAATGTAGTCGGTTGCATTCTGTAAACCTGTGCTCGCGAGCCCAGCAATTTTGCTGTCCCCGAAATTGCCGTTCTTTATCATGTTGATGAATGCCGCAACATCATTTGGCAGTGTCTTCATAAGTCCCGATATACTTGCTATGACAGAAGGCACAATAGCCGCAATGAGGAGCGAAATAATCGCTACAAGAATAATAACCGAGCCTGTGATTGCAAGAGCTCTTGAAACCTTTCGCAGCTTGCTTTCGCTTTTCATCTTTTTGGAAAGAAGCTTTTTAAAGCATCTTTCCAGCCACAGCATGACAGGATTCATCAGGTATGCAAGCACAAGTCCCATTATAATAGGCATTGCTGCCGCAAGCAGCTTGCTCCATATGCCTGCAAAGCCCTCAAATCTGTACAGTGCAAAGAAAAACAGTATACAGACTGCAAACGTGACAAATACCATGACACCTATTCTGATCAGATGTGGCCATTCCTCACGCCCCGGGTGCGAATTCTGCTTCGCACCCTTATCTGCATTTATCTCAATGTTTGATTTTTTACCAGCTTTTCCGGTTTCTTCCATCGGATTAAACTCTCCTTATTTACGGTTATAGTTGATGAGACATCCCTTTAATATTATCTCTCTTTCATCATCTGTGAGCTCACCCATCTTCAGTGTAAATGGCTTTAATTCACCATCCTTGACAACATATGCCTCAAACTCCGTCTTTGCATCCTCGATTTCCTTCTTGATTCCCGGAAGGAAGATATAGTCGAGGTTGTGGAACGGAAGCTCTCCCTCATCGATGATGAATGGAAGCATTCCCCAGTTGATAAGGTTTGAACGGTATCTCTTTGTGGCATACTCGTTTGCGATATTTGCCCAGCCTCCGAGTACCTTCTGGCAGCTGGCAGCCTGCTCTCTTGCTGAGCCGTCACCCGGCTTAACAGCAAAAATTGTGCTTCCGAAGCCCATATTCTCATGGCTTGCCTCAGGGAATTTTTTCTTTACTACTCCCATGATTTCAGCAACCTCAGGAACAGCCTTTCCTGCGCACTCACCACTCTCTATAGCCTTCTGGGCCTTCTGGATTTCCTTTGCTCTGCCTACATACTCAGGATCCTTTCTTGAAAGTGCGAACTCTGCAAGTCCAAGAGGGTTTGAACGATATGAAGATGTCTCTCCTGAAGGAATGAGCTCATCTGTTGTAGTAACAGGATCATGAATCTCTGAAACCACCTTAAGGAGCATATTCTCAGGAAGCGCGCTCATTGCCGGCCAGTCCTTAATGTTTGGTCCGAACTGGATTTCAACTGAAGGATCTGCCACTCCATGGCTGTCAAATACACGGTTCTCATATATAGTCTTGTCAAAGAAATATTTTGGCTTTGTAAAGTTGACATCAATATCCGCTGCTGATGTAAGGAAGCCCTTGTTTGCTGCTGTTGCAGCGATTGAACGTGCATCCATGAGTGCCACTGAGCTGATCTGTCCGTTCTGTACCTTAGAACCCTCTCTGTTAGGGAAGTTTCTTGTTGAATGACGGATAGAGAATGCGTTGTTGGCAGGTGTATCTCCTGCACCAAAGCAAGGTCCGCAGAAAGCAGTCTTTACGATTGCACCTGTCTCAAGAAGCTTTGCTACAGCTCCGTTTTTCACAAGCTCCATGTATATTGGAGTAGATGCCGGGTAAACACTCAGTGTAAACTCGTCTGCTCCGATTGAATGTCCGTTTAATATGTCAGCCGCATCGCAGATATTCTCAAATCCACCGCCTGCACAGCCTGCGATGATTCCCTGGTCTACATACAGTTTTCCGTCTCTTACCTTACTCTTTAAATCAAGCTTCACCTTGCCGTCAAAGCTTACCTCCGCTCTCTTCTCACAGTCATCGAGAATATCCATGAGGTTTGCATTGAGCTCATCGATAGTATAGGTATTGCTTGGGTGGAATGGCATAGCTATCATTGGGCGGATCTGGCTTAAATCAATCTCAATAAATCTGTCGTAGTAAGCCACCTCACCCGGATTAAGCTCCTTGTGGTCCTCAGCCCTACCGTGAATCTCAAAGAATTCCTTAACCTGGTCATCTGTTCTCCAGATAGAAGAAAGACATGTAGTCTCTGTTGTCATAACATCGACACCTATACGGAAGTCAACGCTCAGATTAGACACACCCGGTCCTACAAACTCCATAACTTTGTTCTTTACGAAGCCGTTTCCGAATACCTCTCCGATAATTGCAAGTGCGACATCCTGTGGTCCAACGCCCTTGATTGGCTCTCCTGTCAAGTAAATACCTACTACCTCAGGCATATCAATATCATATGTCTGTTCGAGAAGCTGCTTAACAAGCTCAGGTCCACCCTCGCCGACTGCCATAGTACCAAGTGCACCATAGCGTGTATGTGAATCAGAGCCAAGTATCATCTTTCCGCCGCCGGCAAGCATCTCTCGTGCAAACTGATGGATAACTGCCTGATGAGGTGGTACATAGATTCCACCGTACTTCTTTGCACATGTGAGACCAAACATGTGATCATCCTCATTGATTGTTCCACCAACTGCACAAAGGCTGTTGTGACAGTTTGTAAGTACATACGGGATAGGGAATTTCTCAAGTCCTGAAGCTCGTGCTGTCTGGATGATACCTACAAATGTGATATCATGCGATGTAAGCTTATCAAACTTAATCTGAAGCTTGTCCATATTGCCGGATGTATTGTGCTCCTTTAAAATACCGTAAGCAATTGTCTCCTGCTTAGCTGTCTGTTTATCGATGTCCATGCCGGTCTTGCTTTTGACAGCTGCCTGAGCCTCTGGTCCATCAATTATTACTTCCTTACCGTTTAAAAGGTAAGCACCATTTTCATATAATTTCACTTATTCTACCTCCGTATGTGTATTTCAAAATTCTTTTATTTACTATTATATAATATTATAGGTAATTGTGGCAATAAATAAATCACCATCTACCTTAATTTCGAATTTTCCTCCCATCAAATGGGTCAGATTCTTTGCAATCGAAAGTCCAAGTCCACTTCCTTCAGTGGTTCTCGACCTCTCTCCCCTCACAAAACGCTCTGTCAGGTCTACATTTCCGTTGCTTACTATGTCAAGCTCGTTCTTAGACACATTCTTTATTGTAAAAACTGCCTTTTTATCTGCCTTTTCAAGCTCTACATATACTCTGGTATTTTCCAGTGCATATTTTGCGGCATTAGTATACAGATTTTCAATAGAACGGTAAAGCTGACGCCCATCCGCATAGATAAATATCTGTTCTGATGGAATTTTTGTAACTATTGTCAGATTTCTCGACTCAAATCGCTCATTGAATTCACCTCCGGTCTGGTATAAAAGCTCAACCAGATCAAGCTTTTGCATATTGAGCTTCACATTTCCCGAGGTAATCTTTGATGTCTCTACCAAATCCTCTGTAAGCTGCTTTAAGCGCTGTGACTTTTCCTCCAGCACATGTATATAGTATTTGGCATTTTCATTTTCCAGATTTTCCCTCTTAAGCAGGTCAACATAGTTGACTATTGAAGTCAGAGGTGTCTTTATATCATGTGATACGTTTGTTATTAAGTCTGCCTTTAGTTTTTCATTTTTAAGGCTCTCATTTACCGAGCTCATAAGACCCTGGCGTATATGGTTGACAGCCTCCGCCACCTTTTTCTGCTGCCCATGAAACTCATTGACATTGAGTGTAGTGTCAAGCGCTCCTTCCGAGATAGCTTCAAGTGCCTCCTGTATGCGCATTATCTCTTTATTTTTTTGTGTGTGGATATCCTTTTTTTCAATAACCCTCTTTATAAGCTCATAGCCCTTGTACATCAGGCTGTGTGTGTAAAGTATATTGCCTTTTATCTTCCTTACAATGCTCTGGTATAAAATAATAAAAGCCAGATCAAACAAAAAAGTAAATGTGCCGGCCGTCATAATGAGTGATGCATAGTCAAAATGCTGGTTTTTTACGCCTGAAATCACTTTTCCCATAAATACCATGAGCAGTGTAAATATCACTAGCATCACATCAGAGTATACCTTGTCAATCGGTAAATAGTATATTGTGTAATCATCCTCTGATTTTCTGCCTGCCACGTTTGCCATATATGCCAGGCTCACAAAGCTGCCTACCAGGCCCGCAAGCGATATTAGTGTATATATATCAATATTTCCATGCGCATCGTGCCTGAATGCATAGCCTGTGGCAAACACTCCTGTCACCATAAGTATCATGCATAGCTGATGTAAGACTATGACCGC
>ULTV01054660.1_pt1 | contig 9895 bp, 10 predicted proteins | sample 1957931 | NCBI WGS metagenome assembly ULTV01 (sample SAMEA4835743, study PRJEB28245) | human gut metagenome | biome: gut microbiome; material: fecal sample | place: Denmark | collected 2008
GTGTTTGGGGTGAGAAAATAGTCTTTTAATATGTTTGATATAGAGTAGTTGCAGAACTTGTGAGGAAGTACTCCAATACTCCTTCGAAAGTACTGCGGTACTCCTTTGAAAGTACTACAGTACTTCTGTACAAGTACTGCGGACGTCTTAAAGGAAAGCGGACGTCTTTCTATGGTGAAAGCGCCCGCTCCTCCTATTACTTATCAAATCTTTCCTACAAGGTCGATGCTCGGCTTCAAAGTTTCCGCTCCTTTCTTCCACTTGGCAGGGCATACTTCTCCATCGTGTGTGGCAACAAACTGTGCAGCTTCTACCTTGCGCAGCAGCTCGTCGGCATTGCGTCCGATGTTGTTGTCCTGTATCTCGGCAATCTTGATTTTACCCTCGGGATTTACGAGGAATGTGCCGCGATATGCCATGCCTTCCTCTTCAATCATCACGCCGAATGCGCGGCTCAGTACGCCTGTGGGGTCGGCAAGCATGGGGTACTTAATCTTGCGGATGCTTTCGGAAGCATCGTGCCATGCCTTGTGCACAAAGTGCGAGTCTGTGCTTACAGAATATACTTCTACGCCCATTGCTTGGAATTGGTCATATTTCTCTGCGATGTCTACCAGCTCGGTAGGGCATACGAAGGTAAAGTCTGCCGGATAGAAGAAGAAAATGGCCCATTTACCTTTTACGTCTTCGTGGGATACTGTTTTGAAACTTCCGTTTTGGAAAGCCTGAACCTTGAATTCAGGGAGTTGTGAGTTGATGATCGGTTCCATAATTTTTCTCTTTTAATAGGTTTAGTTTTTTGTTTTACCAATGCGAAGATTGTGCAGACAGAATGTAGAAGCCAGTTTGCTTGATGATGCTGAGGTGCAACCGACCTTCGCTTTTTCTGTTTGCAAAAATATAGCATTTTTCCCCGATAGAACAAAAAATCCGATTGAAAGATTTTATGGAGCGATAGATGAAATCTATACGACTGCTTGGGTTGCTTTCAGTGAGAGCATTTCCTTGGGTACGGAAAGTTTTATCTCCTTAACCAGCACTTCGAGCAGCGTGTGGCGGATAAAGTTCTTATTGGTCAGCAGCACGACCTGGCGGGTGGGGCAGGGGATGGCGAAGGAACGTACCAGCTCTTTCTGGGCATCGCCCAGTTGCAGAACGGCCAGTTCGGGGATGAAGGTCACGCCTTTGCCGCTTTCTACCATGCGCATAAAGGTCTCCATGCTGCCCAAGTGATAGGCAAGCTGGCTGGCACGTGCCGACTTCATCTGGCAGAAACGCACCAGCTGATCGCGGAAGCAATGGCCCTCGTCGAGCAGCCAAAGCTGTTCGCCGTTCAGGTCGGAAGTACGGATTACCTCGTTGTTGAAGAGGGCGTCTTCGCGCGACACGTAGGCAAAGAACTGTTCATAGAACAACGGCGTCTGCTGCAACTCTTCCATACCTGCCAGACTCGCTACGATACCTGCATCTATTTCTCCCGTCTGCAGGGCTTTCTTGATGTCGTTTGTTTTCATTTCGACTACCCGGATGTCGAGGTCGGGGTATTTCTTCATCAGCTGCGGAAAGAAACGGGGCAGGAGGTAAGGAGCTACGGTGGGAAGTATGCCCAGCTTGAAGGTGCCGGTCAGTGAGTGTTTTTCTTCTTCTATAATATTCTTTATACGGTTGGCTTGAACCAATATATTCTGTGCTTGTTCTATGATGTGGATACCGACGGGAGTGGGGCATACCGGCTGCTGGCTGCGGTCAAAAATCCGGGTGTCCAGTTCCTCTTCCAGTTTCTGAATCATGGCACTGAGGGTGGGCTGTGTCACGCGGCAATATTCGGCTGCTTTGGCAAAGTGGCGGAACTGGTTGACGGCAAGGATGTATTCCAATTGTTGTAAAGTCATGATGAACAAGGCATTTGAAGGTTATGTATAGAGTTCGTCTATGCAAAGATAGAAATTATCTGTTTGACAAGCCTTGATTTACCCCTTATCTTTGCAATACCCAAAAGAAAAATAGTATAAATATTTAAAACAATAGAATTATGAAAACTTTAGATTACTTGCATTTGAATGAAAAGAAAGTGGCTGGCGTAGCATCAGCATTGCACCAATTATTGGCCGACTTCCAGGTACATTACACCAATCTGCGCGGTATGCACTGGAACATCAAGGGACACGGCTTCTTTGTTGCTGCACGAGAAGTTCGAGAGTATGTATGACGATACCGCCGAGAAGATTGACGAGATTGCAGAGCGCATCTTGATGCTGGGTGGCGTGCCCGAGAATAAGTTCAGTGAATACCTGAAGGTTGCCAACGTGAAGGAAGTGTCCGACATCTCTTGCGGCAGTGAGGCTGTGGACCATATCCTCGAGACTTACGGCTACCTGATTGGTGAAGAGAGAAAGGTAATTGAACTGGCAAATGAAGCTGGCGATGACGTGACGGCAGATTTGATGACCGGCTACCTGAAAGAGCAGGAGAAAATGGTTTGGATGCTCGTTGCATTCAGTACGAAAAGCTGCACGAAATAAAGGATAAAGAGTCGTGAAAAAGGATAGGGTGATAAAACGGTAGCGGATGCTGCCGGTTTTATCACCCTATCCTTTTTCTATAGTTTATATCACTTCTTCTTCGGTGTCCGTCTTGCCCACCCTTCTTCACTGAAGTCGGGCTCTGCATCCTTAAAGTCATTGTTGCCCTGGAAGAACTGTTTCCAGTCATCCTTTTTGCCACGGGCTTTGGTGTAACCCCGCTCTTCGCGGCTGGGCTTGCCTTTCTTCTTGTCGTTTGCAGGACTTTCGGCCTTTTCGCTGCGTTTGCCGGTGGCATCGTTCCGTTTGCCGTCTTCCTTGTAACTGCGCTTCTTGCTGTCAAACTCTTTTTTCCCATGGCTTCCGGCTGTACCCGGACGTTTGCCCCTCGGAGCCTCCTTACCCTCGTCTCCAGCAACCTCTACGGATACTTTACGGCCGTTCCAGCTGGCGCGGTTCAGGGCCTTCACTACATTGGTGGCTTCCTTTTCCTCCACTTCGAAGAAGGAGAACTTCTGCATCAGGTCAATTCGTCCCAGCTCTACACGTCCACGTGTATTGTTGTTCAGCAGGCTGATTAATTCGTTGGGGAAGAAGTTGTCCATTTTACCCAGGTTGATGAACAAGCGGGTAAAGCCGGGTTCTGCTTTGCGGCTGCTTCTACGGTCGTTGCGGTCGCCCCTCTCGCCACTTCTTGCACCACGCTCACTACCGGTTGCTGTCTCTATCTCGTCACGGCCGCGATAGTAATCCAGGAAACGGTTGAATTCATGCGAAACCATGCGTTTAATCAGGTCCTCTTTGCTCAGCCAGTCCAGCTTGCGGTAGATGTCGGTCATAAAGTCGGCGATTTCCTCCTCGTTCACTTTCACCTTTTCAAGATCGTCTATCACTTTGAGCAGTTGCTTTTCGCATATCTGTTTGCCGGTGGGCATTTCGCCTGTAATGAATTTCTTGCCGATGATGCGCTCAATCTCGCGCATTTTGCCTTTCTCTCGCAGGTTGATGATGGCGATGGAAGTCCCGGTTTTGCCGGCACGTCCCGTACGGCCGCTGCGGTGGGTATAACTCTCGGTGTCATCGGGCAATCCGTAGTTGATGACGTGTGTCAGGTCGTCCACATCGAGGCCGCGTGCGGCAACGTCCGTGGCAACCAGCAGTTGTAGGTTGCGGATGCGGAACTTTTGCATCACGGTGTCACGCTGCGCTTGACTCAGTTCGCCGTGCAGCGAGTCGGCATTATAGCCTTCCTGCATCAACTTGTCAGCTATTTCCTGCGTTTCTTTGCGGGTACGGCAGAAGATGATGCCGTATATCTGCGGATAGTAGTCCACAATACGTTTCAGGGCAGCATACTTGTCTTTGGCATGTACACAGAAGGCTACGTGTTTCACGTTGCTGGTGCTTTCATTTTTGCGTCCGATGGTGATTTCCTTGGCATCGCGCAGGTACTTCTTGGAGATGCGTGCGATTTCCGGGCTCATGGTAGCGGAGAACAGCAAGGTGTTGCGCTCCTGCGGCACATCGGCGAGAATGGCGTTGATGCTGTCTGTGAATCCCATGTTCAGCATTTCGTCCGCTTCGTCCATAACCACGTTCTGTATGGTGGCGAGGGACACGGTTTTGCGTTCCATCAGGTCCAGCAGTCGTCCCGGTGTGGCTACGATGATGTGTACACCCCGTTTCAGGGCGCGTATCTGGCTTTCGATGGACGAGCCTCCATATACGGGCAACACTCGCAAGCCATCGGTATATTTAGAATAATCGTTCAAGTCGCCTGCTATCTGCAAACAAAGTTCGCGGGTGGGGCAGAGAATAAGTGATTGGGGAATTCGGTTGTTGACGTTAATCTTCTGTATGAGCGGCAGGCCGAACGCTGCGGTCTTTCCTGTTCCTGTTTGTGCCAGTGCTACTACATCATTGTTTTCTCCTAAAAGGTAGGGAATTACTTCCTCTTGTACCGGCATGGGCTGCTCGTAACCCATTTCTTCGATGGCGCGGCGTATCTCCGGCGACACACCGAGCTCTTCAAATGTCTTCATTAAATCTTCTGTATATCTTTATCTTTATATTTCGGGCGCAAAGATAGTGCTTTTCAATGGATAATTGATAATTGATGGTTGATAATTATGCAATTACATGATAAAATCGTTTTTTATTGGCTACTCATTATCCATTATCCATTGTCAATTATCCGTTAAAAGAATGTCTTGCAGTCTCTTTCTTTCTTCTTTTGTCAGACCGATGCCTCTTTGCAGGTAGGTGTCGGTATCTCCATACCTTCGTTCCATTTCTTCGATGGCGGCATTCAGGAAATCCTCGCGTGCCGAGAAGAGGGTGGTGATGGCCTCTTGCGAGCGTGCCGGAAGCTGGTAGGCGTATCGGGAGGCCGCCGGGATGTTGAAGTAGTCGTTGCTGAGGCGGTAGTCTTCCATGATGATGTTTTCGTCCACTCCAAGGGAGGCAAGCACAAGTGCCGATACGATGCCCGTGCGCCCTTTGCCCGACGAGCAATGGATAACGACGGGATAATTGTTCTTGTCCAGCAGAATATCGAAAATCCGGCGGTATTCTTTGGTGTAGTTGCTGATGAGCTCGCGGTTCATCTGCTCCACGATTCGGTAGACAGTGTCGCTCTTGATTTTCTGTTCCTGCACACCTTTCAGGATATACTCCATGTCGCCGGTAGGAATGGGGATATGGATCACTTTGAATTCCTGTTGCAAAGGGCTTTGTCTGTTCGCTTCGACAGATGAACGCAGGTCGATGATGGTCCTTATGCCTATGTTCTTGAGCTCTTTGCGCGAACACGGTTTCAGCTTGTCTATTTCGGCAGAGCGATATAACATGCCCCAATGCACTTTCTTTTGGGTGGGATAGGAGGAATAGCCTCCCAGGTCCCGGAAGTTCTGTATGCCGGGGATGTTGATGTTGCGGGTGGCAATCTTTACCCGGTATTTGTCGGCGAATACAAGTGTGTAGTAGTATCGTTGTGTAGGGTCGGTAGTGATGACAGTCATCTTCAGGTCGGAGATGTTGGCGACGGCAACGGGAACATCTTCGGGGATATGGTCGGGATTGGTCGAAGCATATACCTTCACATTTCCTTTGATGAGGGGGGCCATTTCCCATTTTACAATGCAGTTGCCCACGTTGTTTTCTTCGCATACAACGGAAATGTGAGGGGAAGTGCCGCTGCAGGAAGGGAGCAGCACTGCCAAAACAAGCAAGTTCAATAAGTTCTTATACATAATTCGTAACCTCTCTGATGTCGTCAGTCACAAATATATGTAATTTACCCACAGAAGGTAACAGCAATGCCAAGCTTTTATATTTCTTTTTTGAACTTTAAAAAAACTGCTATAGATTCTTTCGTGCATAGGCAGGTTGGTTTACAATGTTACATCAGAGGACCGGGAGGATTTAATGGGGGGAGTTTTCCTTTGGGTTTCTGCATCCACGACAACATGATATGGTTGAGTTGTTTTCCTACTTCCCCTGGTTTGTATTGAATTTGTTCTTTCAGTTTTACTTCGATTTCTCTATAGACATACAGTGGTACTCTAGCGTATGGATTAAAGGTCGTAAAATTGAAATATACTTCGATTACTTTTCCTGTGTCTGGGCTTAGTAGCATGGTTATTGATAACTCATCTTTCCCAATTTCATCTGCCATGGCTTTGGTGAATGCTTGGTCTACAATGAAGTCTTCTTGCCAACTCATGGAGCTATCGTATTCAACCACCTTACTGTTCCAACTACCAATATATGCTTTTTCCGTGGCTTTATATACAATATCTTTGTATGTTAATTTGTTCTCCTTATTATAAAGAGTCACAAATTGGCTACCGTCATCTACATCGCATTGATACGTATAACCGTCTACATCGAAAGTAGTAGTCTTTTTATAAATAATAGTTTCCCAAAGTGATTCTTCTGTTCTGATAGGTTTGTCCTGTGCTACACAAGGGTAGATGTATCCTATAAGCAGTGTAATAAGCAATAGTCTTTTCATTCGTCACAATTTTTAGTTGTTAATTTTGTATGTTGCTTACATTAGCGAACCGGGAGGTGGTAATGGGGGGAGTTTCCCTTTAGGTTTTTGTCTCCATGATAGCATGATGTAATTGAGTTGTTTTCCCACTTCTCCGGGTTTAAAGTGTATTTGTTCTTTCAGTTTTACTTCGATTTCCCTATAGACATGCAGTGGCACTCTGGCGTATGGGCTAAAGGTTGTGAAATTGAAATTCACTTCTATTACTTTCCCCGTATCCGGACTGAGAAGCATGGTTATTGTGAACTCACGCTTTCCGAGTTCATCTGCCATGGCTTTGGTAAAAGCTTCGTCCACAATGCGGTCTGCTTGTTTACTCATGAAGCTATCGTATTCAATTACTTTTTTTTCATTCCAGCTACCGATGTATATTTTTCCTGTGGCTTTATATACAATATCTTTGTATGTCAACTTGTTCTCTTTGTTATGAAGAGTCACAAACTGGCTGCCGTCATCTACATCGCATTGGTACGTATAACCATCCACCCTAAAAGTGGTAGTCTTTTTATAAATGACTGTTTCTTCGAGCGTTTCTTCTGTTCTGATAGGTTTGTCCTGTGCTACACAAGGATAGATGTATCCTATAAGCAGTGTAATAAATAATAGTCTTTTCATTCGTTACAATTTTTAGTTGTTAATTTTATGTTGGGAAAAATATTGGTGATATCCGAATACTCTTTGAATGGATAATCTTCGTATCCTTCCTTACGGAAAGCATTAACAACATTATTAGATACATAGGTTTCAAAGAAATCCAAGAAAGAAGTCTTGACATGCCCTTGTTGATTTACGTACTCTCCTAGCGAGGCTGTCGCTCTTAAGCGTTGGCTTTCTGTATATTGCCTCTGTTTCTGTTCCGTCCACTCCACGCTCCTTTGTAAGAAAAGATATTGCGCGTAATGCGCTTCTATCTCTCTGTTCATCATAGAGCTTTTGAACGACGATATGGACTCTTGCGCGGTTTGGAAAACATGGAACATTTCATGCAGAAGGTTGTTTGCTTCCAATTCTTCCAATCCGATGTGCAAGGTATGCTCTTCCCAATTGTAGGAATACCCTTTGCCGAAATCGAATTCCAGATTGATTTTGTTGTTTTTGACTTTCTCTTTCAGTTGGCTGTATAGGTCTCCTCCCAAACAGTCTTCCATGATTCGGGCTGTCATGTTTTCGGTGATTACCCATAAAAGCGAGTCTTGGTCGGCTTCTTTCTTGAATATATTTCCTGCCGGAGTACCCGGTGAAGAGCCGGAACCTCCAGAACTTCCTCCTCCAATCCACACATCGCCACTTCCTCCTCCACCACTGTTCCAGTTGCTATTATTTATAAAGGCATCATCCACCCAATAGGAATGACTAACGCAGTTGGTATAGCTGTATTCCAGCTGGTCTTTAGGTCCGGTATATACATCCCAGCATTGGGTGACGGTTATTACCGAACGGGTCTGGGCATGAGGCTTGAATGTGAGTCCTTGCGCATTCTCTTCGCCAAATACTAGATAGCTTAACAAGTCGAATATGAACACTTGGTCGCTTTCTCTTATGAGTTCGTCATCACGCTTCAATGGAAAAAACTTCATCCATCCGTCTTTGATGTGCAACAGCCAGATGGCATCGATGCAGTGTGGCTTGTCAAGGCGGTAGAGGGGAACGAAGATACAGGTCTCTTCTCCAGTCAATTTATAGGTGAAGTTCCAGAGAGGAATGCCGTATTTCAACAGGAAAGAAGCGGTGAAATGCTTTTCTTCTTCCACTCTGCGTAGTGCGGAAATCACGGCTTTTAGGGTAGAGTCGGTGTAGGCAAAGAAGTTTTCCGGCTTGAATAACGCTTGCCGGGTCAACGGGACATCGTTTGCCGGGAATCGGGGTTGATAGAAGGATTCTTCTGTTTCGCAAGAGGCGAGTATTCCTAAAAGAATGCACAAGGCAAGGCAGATGTTTTGCCATTTCTGCTTAGGAGGGGTTGGAGAGTGCTGTCTGCTTCCTTTTGTATTCATAGCGCGAATGCTTAAGGTATAAAGGATAGACAAATAAAGCAAAAAAAAAGCAGAAATGAAAGGAAAAGCGGGAGAATTTTGTTAATCCGGAAGCTGTTCTACCACAGATTGCATGGATTTTCAGGCCATGTAATCTGTGGTGAACACCCTTTTGTAAGGGTGTCTATGGCTGGTATTTTCGTGCTTCTGCAAATTCCTTTGAAACGGAGTTGTTGAAACTCTTGCATACCTCGGCGGCAAACTCAATGCCGTATTGGATAACTTGGTCCCAAGTAGCCTCGTCCATGGTATCGAGGTCCTCGTAGCGTACATTATGTTTCAGCAGCCCGAAGATGATGCCTGCGTTGAAGTTGTCTCCTGCACCGATGGTGCTGACCGCCTCCAGTGGGGGGATGGAATATTCCTTGGAAATCGTGCCGGTGCGCAATGAAACCTGCTCCGCGCCGGCTGTGCAGAGGAAGTTGCGGCAGTAGAACTTTACTTTGTCTTTGTATATCTTGTCGGCCTCCTGCAGGCCCCACATATAGAAGAAATCCTCTTGCGAGCCGCGTACAATGTTGGCGTATTCCAGATTCTCGATGATGGTGGGAGCCAGCTTGATGGCCTCCTCTTTATGGGACGAACGGAAATTGGGATCGTAGTAGATAATGGCATGCATGTCGTGTGCGCGTTCCAGTAGCTCCACCACTTTGTCGCGCAGTACCGGATTCAGGGCATAGTACGACCCTATGATTACGATGTCGTCTTCCTGAATCTGCGGATATTCCACGTCCAGGCGCTGCTTGGGATAATCTTTGTAGAAGATGTATTCCGCATCGCTCCGGTTGTTCAGGAAAGCGAGTGATACGGGGGACTTCCCGTCGGGGAACACATTGACATGGTCTGTGGGAATATTGTTCTCGCGCATGAAGTTGAGGATGATATTGCCCACGTGGTCGTTGCCCGTTTCACTGATAAAGCAGATGGGAACACCGATACGTCCCAGTGAAACGATGCCGTTGAATACCGAACCGCCCGGAACGGCTGCTGTGGGCTGTTCGCCACGGAATATGATGTCCAGTATGGTTTCTCCGATACCTATTACTTTACGCATAGCGATCTTGATTTTTCTCCGAGGTAACCGCCGTGATGGCGCTTGGAGTAGTCTTCAATGGTGAATCCGGTCTGTTTCATGGTCTGTACTACCAGGATGTCGCCGATGACGGTCATGGCAGTGGTCGAAGTCGTGGGCGTCATGCCCAATACGCATACTTCTTGGGGTTTTCCGGTGCTAAGGCATACATCGGATTCGTGTGCCAGGGGGCTGTCGGGGTTTCCGGTGATGA
>ULTV01011303.1_pt1 | contig 9807 bp, 7 predicted proteins | sample 1957931 | NCBI WGS metagenome assembly ULTV01 (sample SAMEA4835743, study PRJEB28245) | human gut metagenome | biome: gut microbiome; material: fecal sample | place: Denmark | collected 2008
GGGCACCGATACCACCTCCGTCATTCCTGCCATGTTCCTGGCCTACTTCATTGGCCTGATCTTCCGTGTGGCGCAGGGCTCCGGCACCGTGGCCGGCATGACCTCTATGGGTATCATGGCAACCATCGCTCCCGCCATCGGCTGCCATCCCGTGTGGATCGCGCTGGCCTGCCTGTCCGGCGGCAACTCCATCGGCCATGTCAATGACTCCGGCTTCTGGGTGGCCACCAATATGTCCGGCCTGACCGTGACCGGCGGTCTGAAGACCTACACCCTGGGCTCCTTTATCTCCTCTGTGTGCATTTTCGTGCTGGCTCTGATCGGCGCCCTGGTGATCCCCCTGTAAGCATACCCGGCCCCATAATATGAAGGAGGAATTATACATGCAAAATGCAATGATTATTGACCCCAAAGACAATGTGGCCGTTGCCATTGAGCCGATTGCCGCAGGGGATACCGTTACCTATCTCAAAGAGGGAAAGACTGTATCTCTGAAAGCCACGGAAGATATTACCATTTATCATAAGCTGGCTACCCGGGCCATCGAAAAGGGTGAGCCTGTGGTGAAGTATGGCGAACACATCGGTGTGGCCACGGAACAGATCCCCGAGGGCGCTCATGTTCATGTTCACAATGTTGAGAGCATGAAAGAAGATCGCCGCGGGATGGAGTAAGGGAGGATACAGAATATGACTTTTTACGGATATCGCCGTCCTGACGGACGGGTTGGCGTGCGTAACCGAGTACTGATCCTGCCCGCCAGCGTTTGCGCCACAGACACGGCCCGCATCATTGCACAGCAGGTCGAGGGCGCTATCAGCTTCAATAACCAGCAGGGCTGCTCTCAGGTGGCCCCTGACCAGCAGTTCACTATGGATGTAATGGCCGGCTATGCCGCCAACCCCAATATCTACGGTACTGTGGTGGTGTCTCTGGGCTGCGAAAACTGCCAGATGGACCTGGTGGTCAAGGCCATTGAGGAGCGCACCAACAAACCCCTCAAGCAGGTCATCATTCAGGAAGTGGGCGGAACCCTCAAGGCTGTTGAGATCGCCGTTCGTTATGCCAAGGAGATGGTGGCTGAAGCCTCCATGCTCCAGAAGGAGGAGTTCCCCCTGTCCGAACTGATTGTCGGCACGGAATGCGGCGGCTCCGATCCTACCAGCGGCCTTGCTGCCAACCCCGCCATCGGCGCTATGAGCGATCTGGTGGTGCAGGCAGGCGGTACCAGCATTCTCTCCGAGACCTCCGAGTTCATTGGCGCTGAGCACATTCTGGCCCGCCGTGCTATCAACAAGGAAGTCCACGATCGCATCTATGAGATCACCAGCCGCTTTGAGGCGCACTTCCACGCTGTCGGCGAAGATGTCCGCCAGGGCAACCCCTCTCCGGGCAACAAGGCCGGCGGCATCACCACGCTGGAGGAGAAGTCTCTGGGCTGCATCCACAAGGGCGGTCACAGCCCCATCAATGCTGTATATGATTACGCCAAACAGGTCGAGAGCAAGCAGGGCCTGGTCATCATGGACACGCCGGGCAATGACCCCGCCTCCGTGGCGGCCATGGTGGCCGGCGGTGCACAGGTCATTGTGTTCTCCAGCGGCCGGGGTTCACCGGTGGGCCATCCCATTGCTCCTGTGGTGAAGGTCACGGGCAATAAGATCACTTTTGCCAATATGGAGGATAACATCGACTTCTGCGCAGCTCCTCTAATCTACGGGGAGAAGACGGTGGAGCAGCTGGGTACTGATCTGCTGAATATGGTGGTAGAGACCGCCTGCGGCAAGCAGACCAAGGCGGAAGCACTGGGCTTTGTTGAGACCGCTATTGCCCGTATCTGCAACTACGTCTGATTTGTTTTATAAAGTACATCTATAAGGTACATCGTCGGCTCTGACGCGGCTTTATGCCGCGTCAGAGCTTTTTTGTGCAAATAGAGAATTGGATAGACCGTCCCAATATTTAAGAGTGGAAAGAAAGCGGCCACAAACAGGCGGCATATCATCAGGACTTCTTCCTTGTATAAGCTGTGTAAAATTTGTGAACTTTTTTCGCTTTAACAGGGTTACATAACGATGTGGAAAAAGCTGTGGAAAATGTGAAGAACCCTTTGGAACCGGGGAAAATCCGGGGTGACGGGCTGTTATATAAAAAGTTACGTAACAACCTTTCTGGGTGAAACGGCACTCTTTCTGACAAAAAAACGGGGAACAGCGGGGGATGCTTGCAGTCGGGACGGGGATATGCTATAATCAACACAGTATGAAAATGGCAGAATGTTCCCTGATAAACGGGGAAATGCCCTCTTGGAGGAACTATGGCGACTAAAAAACAGGATTATGGCAATGACAGCATCTCGTCTCTGAAAGGCGCGGACCGGGTCCGGAAACGGCCCGGTGTCATTTTTGGCTCCGACGGTCTGGACGGCTGCGAACACGCGGTTTTTGAGATTCTCTCCAACTCCATCGACGAGGCCCGGGAGGGCCACGGCCGGGTCATCACCGTGACGCGGTACAATGACCGCTCTATTCAGGTGGAGGATATGGGCCGCGGCTGCCCTGTGGACTGGAACGAAAAGGAACAGCGCTACAACTGGGAGCTGGTGTACTGCGAGCTGTACGCCGGCGGCAAGTATGATAATCTCACCGGTGACAACTATGAATACTCTCTGGGCCTCAACGGTCTGGGCGCCTGCGCCACCCAGTACGCCTCCCGCTACATGGACGTCACCGTCTGGCGGGACGGCTTTGAGTACAAGCTCCACTTTGAGCGGGGCGAGATTGTGGGTGAACTGGAAAAGACGCCCCTGCCCAAGTCTCAGGTGAGAAAGACCGGCACCCGCACTCGCTGGCTGCCGGATCTGGATGTGTTTACCGATATTGCCATTCCAGCGGAATACTTCACGGATGTGCTGCGCCGTCAGGCGGTGGTGAACGAAGGGATCACCTTCAAGTTCCGGGATCAGCAGGAGGACGGCTCTCTGCCTGAGGAGGATTTCGTTTACGAGCACGGCATTCAGGACTATGTGGCGGAGCTGGCCGGGGAGGGCGCTCTGACCACTCCGGTGTTCTGGCAGGCGGAAAAGCGGGGCCGGGACCGGGCAGACAAGCCGGAGTACAAGGTGAAGCTCTCTGCCGCCTGCTGCTTTTCCAACAAGGTACAGGTCATCGAGCATTACCACAACTCCTCCTGGCTGGAGCATGGCGGCGCGCCGGAAAAGGCAACAAAAAGCGCTTTTGTCTCCGCAGTAGATAAGTACCTGCGGGATCAAAACAAATATCAGAAAAATGAAAGCAAGATCACATGGCAGGATATTGAGGACTGTCTGATCTTCGTCTCCAACAACTTCTCCACCCAGACCAGTTACGAGAACCAGACGAAAAAATCCATCACCAACAAGTTCGTGCAGGAGGCCATGACGGAATTCCTGCGGACGAATCTGGAAATTTATTTCATCGAGAACCATTTCGACGCGGAGAAGATCGCCGAGCAGGTGCTGGTGAACAAGCGCAGCCGGGAAAGCGCGGAGAAGCAGCGGCTGAATATCAAGAAAAAACTCTCCGGCAATATTGACATCTCCAACCGGGTCCAGAAATTCGTGGACTGCCGCTCCAAGGATGTGGAGAAGCGGGAAATTTATATCGTGGAGGGCGACTCCGCCTTGGGCAGCGTCAAGCTCAGCCGGGACGCGGAGTATCAGGGCATCATGCCCGTCCGGGGCAAGATCTTAAACTGCCTGAAGGCGGACTACGCCCGGATCTTCAAGAGCGAGATCATCACGGACCTGATCCGGGTGCTGGGCTGCGGCGTGGAGATCCAGAACAAGCACGTGAAGGATCTGGCAGCCTTTGACCTTGGGAACCTCCGGTGGAACAAGGTGGTCATCTGCACCGATGGCGATGTGGACGGTTTCCAGATCCGGACGCTGATCCTCACCATGCTCTACCGCCTGACCCCCACCCTGATCCAGCAGGGTTATGTGTATATCGCGGAAACGCCGCTTTTCGAGATCAACTGCGGGGATAAGACGTGGTTCGCCTATTCCGACAAGGAAAAGGCGGATATTGTCAAGTCTCTGGAGGGGAAGAAGTACAAGATCGACCGCTCCAAGGGCCTTGGTGAAAACGACCCGGACATGATGTGGCTCACCACCATGAACCCGGAGACCCGGCGGTTGATCCGGGTCATGCCGGAGGATGTGGAGCGGACGGCGGAGGTGTTCGACCTCCTGCTGGGGGATAACCTTCAGGGCCGGAAGGACCATATCGCGGAAAACGGAGCAAGATTTTTGGATCTGGCGGATATTTCATAATGTGCCGCCATTCTCGCTGCTCCCGCAAAGGGACAGTTCCTGTCGGGATGCGGCGAACCGCCGCAGGGATACAGGCTTCGCCTGCCGGAATGCACCCCCCATTTTCTTTTTGAGACATCAAAAAGAAAATGCGCCGTGCACGGTGGAAAAGAAAAAATGTTTGTTCCAACCTTGCACTTATGTGCAAGGTTGGGGAAACGTGTTCTGTGAGAACTTTTATGCAGGTGAAGGCGTGCATACTAAATCACGGGCGGGGTGCGGTAAATCTCTAATCCGGTACGCCGTGCTGATGGAACATCAGATTTCGGGGTGCAAATAAGACACCCCCCTGCTCCTCTTTCCGCTGCCGCTGATACTCATTTGCGGAATCAGCCAGCGCGTAGCGAAGCGGAACGCGCGGGATCAGAAATACGCCAGTCCGGTTTTGCAGCCTGATGTGCGGTGTGCCTACAGGTGCGGGAACGCAGTGCCGGACGGAACAGGTTTAGCGCAGCCGGTAGGAGACTTCCGGATTTGGTCGGAAGTCCGTGACAGCCAGCCCCCGTTTTGGGTGATTTGACCGCTTTGCCGGTCAAATCATCCCTGACATTTTTTCTTTTCCACCGCGCACGGCGCATTTTCTTTTTGATGTTTCAAAAAGAAAATGGGGGGTGCATTCCCCACGGCAAAGCCGTGCCTTCCTGTGCCGCAAAGCGGCACCTCGTTGCATCCCTGCGGCGGTTCGCCACGCTCTTTTGTGAAGCAAGGAACATACAGGGGACATCTGCACGGCAAAGCCGTGTTACTCAGCAATTTATCTGGCAAAAACACCACGTTTTGTGGACGAAATATAAGGAACGTTTACTATGCCGAAAAAGAAGCAGCCGGAAGGATCCCGGCATCCAGTTAGCAACCCCAACGTCATGGGCCTCCGGGCGGCGGTGGTGGAGCAGCCCATCACTGATACGCTGGAGACCAACTATATGCCCTACGCCATGAGCGTCATCGTCTCCCGTGCCATCCCGGAGATCGACGGCTTCAAGCCCTCCCACCGCAAGCTGCTCTACACCATGTACAAAATGGGCCTGCTGACGGGAACGCGGACGAAGTCCGCCAACATCGTAGGCCAGACCATGCGCCTAAACCCCCACGGCGATGCCGCCATCTACGATACGATGGTGCGTCTCTCCAAGGGCTACGGCGCTTTGCTGACGCCATTTGTGGACTCCAAGGGCAACTTCGGTAAGTCCTATTCCCGGGATATGTCCTGGGCCGCCCCCCGGTATACGGAGGCAAAGCTCTCCGCCATCTGCGGCGAGATCTTCAAGGACATCGACAGTGACACCGTGGACTTCGTGGATAACTATGACAACACCATGAAGGAGCCGGCGCTGCTGCCCACCACCTTCCCCAATATTCTGGTATCCGCCAACAGCGGCATCGCCGTGGGTATGGCCTCCCAGTTCTGCGGCTTTAACCTGAAAGAGGTCTGCGATACCACCGTGGCGTATTTGAAAAACCCGGACTGCGACCTGACGGAAACGCTGTTGGCTCCGGATTTTCCCACCGGCGGCGAGCTGATCTTTGACACAGATGCCATTCGGGACATTTACAATACGGGCCGGGGCAGCGTCCGGGTGCGGGCCAAGTACCGCTATGTGAAGGATCAGAACCTGCTGGAAATTTACGAGATCCCCTACTCCACCACAGTAGAGGCCATTCTGGACAAGGTGGCGGAGCTGATCAAGGCAGGCAAGGCGAAGGAAATCTCGGATATGCGGGATGAGACCGACCTCTCCGGCCTGAAGCTGGCCATCGATCTGAAGCGGGGCGTGGACCCGGATAAGCTGATGGCCAAGCTCTACAAGCTGACACCGCTGGAGGACGCCTTTGCCTGCAACTTCAACGTGCTGATCGCCGGCAGCCCCAAGGTGCTGGGCGTCCGGCAGATTTTAGAGGAATGGACGGCATGGCGCACCGACAGCGTGAAGCGGCGGATCTTCTTCGTGCTGGGCAAGAAGAAGGAAAAGCTGCACCTGCTGAAGGGCCTGAAGCGCATCCTGCTGGATATTGACAAGGCTATCCGCATTATCCGGGAGACGGAGGAGGAAGCCGAGGTCATCCCCAACCTGATGATCGGCTTCGGCATCGACCAGATCCAGGCGGAATATGTGGCGGAGATCAAGCTGCGGAACATCAACAAGGAATACATTCTCAAGCGCACCCGTGAAACGGATGCGCTGCGGGATGAGATCGACGATCTGGAGGACCTGCTGAACAGCCCCAAGCGGGTGAAGAAGGTCATTGTGGAGGAGTTGAACGCCGCCGCCAAGAAATACGGCGAGCCCCGCCGCACCTCCATCGTCTACCCCCACGAGATCACCAGCTACACCCCGGAGGAGGAACAGAAGGAGGAGTATCCCGTCACTGTGTTCCTGTCCCGTGAGGGGTATTTCAAGAAGATTACCCCCGCTTCTCTGCGGATGAACAATGAGCAGAAGTTCAAGGAGGGGGATACCCTCCGTCAGAGCTTTGAGACCACCTCTAATGCCGAGGCCATGTTCTTTACCGACCGGTGTCAGGTCTACAAGACCCGGCTGGGCGAGTTTGATGACGCCAAGGCCAGCGTACTGGGTGACTACCTGCCCACCAAGCTGAAAATGGATGCGGGAGAAAATGTGATCTTCATGGTGCTGCCGGGGGCGGACTACGCCGGAAGCCTGCTGTTCTTCTATGAGAACGGCAAGGCGGCCCGGATTGAGATGAAGGCGTATCAGACTGCCTCCAACCGCCGGAAGCTCACCGGCGCCTATTCCGACAAGTCGCCCCTGGCCTGCATCCGTCGCTTGGATGAGGACTGTGAACTGGCTGTGTATTCCAACGAACCTCGCTGCCTGATCTTCCACACGGCGCTGTTGGCTCCCAAGACCACCCGTTCCGCTCAGGGCGTGGCGGTGATGACGTTGAAGCCCAAGTATCATCTGGAAACGGTGCTGTTGTCTGAGGAGACCTCCATTACCAACCGGACCCGCTATCGGGTGCGGGCCATTCCCGCCGCCGGCGCTTTGGTCAAAGAAGAGGATTCTGAGGATCAGCAGATCAGCCTGCTGTAAGGCCGTGTTCCGGGCGAATAGATAAAGATAGGGAGAAATCCATTTGAAAAAACAACTGAGAAGCTATGGCATTATAACAGTGGGCTCTGTGATCTTCGCACTGTCCTTCGACTGGTTTTTTGCCGCTAACGCCGTGGGTATGGGCGGCATCACCGGCCTGGCCCAAGTGCTGAATGTCCTGTTCCCGGCTCTTTCCGTAGGTATCGGCACGATCCTCCTGAATGTCCCGCTGTTTCTGGCCGGATGGAAGTTCATCGGCTTTCACCTGCTGGCCTCGTCCCTGTTTTCCATGACGGTCAGCTCGCTGGCGATGGACGGTATCGCCCTTTTGTATACATTCTCCCCGATGGACCCCATGCTGGCCTCCATCTGCGGCGGTGCTATGATGGGTGCGGGACTGGGCATCGTCTTTTCTCAAGGGGCTACTACCGGCGGCACGGACATCGTGGCCCGCCTGCTGAAGCTGAAATTTCCGTGGCTTCCTATGGGCAAGCTGATACTGATTCCGGATGGTGTGGTACTGGCATTGACGGCCATCGCCTTTCAGCGGTTGGAAACGGCTCTCTATGGTGCGGTGGCCCTGTATGTGTCCAGCAAGGTTATGGACACGGTGCTCTACGGCCTGAATGCGTCCAAGGTGGCCTACATCATCTCGAATCACTGGCAGAAGATCTCCGACGCTATTCTGGCCTATGACCGGGGCGTGACCATCCTCAACGCCACCGGCGCGTACAGCGGCAGCGAAAAGCACGTTTTGATGGTGGCCTTCCGCCAGCGGGAGATCGTGGAGATCAAGGAGATCGTCCATGAGGCGGACCCGGCGGCATTTTTGATCGTCTGCGACGCCCATGACGTGCTGGGCGAGGGCTTCGGCGAGTATCAGAAGGAATTATAAGGAGGCAGTTTCCATGACGGATTTTACAACGGTCAAAAAAAATCTGGAATCCAAGCGGTTCCGCGTCAGTGCGTTTGCCACGGCGGAGGAGGCCGCGGACTATCTGGATCGCTCCATTGACGGCGTATCTGTGGGCATCGGCGGCTCCGTCACGGCGGAGCAGATGGGCCTTTACGAAAAATTGTCCGGACACAACCGGGTGTTCTGGCACTGGCGTCCGGAGTCGGCGGAGGACCCCCGCAGAGAGGCTATGACGGCGGATATGTATATCACCTCTGTCAACGGCATTGCGGAGACCGGCGAACTGATCAACATCGACGGCAACGGCAACCGGGTAGCATCGTCCCTGTACGGCCACAAGAAGGTCTGGTTCATCGTGGGACGGAACAAGCTGGCCCCCACCTACGAGGAGGCCCTTTGGCGGGCGCGGAACATTGCTGCGCCGAAGAATGCCCAGCGGCTGGGCCGGAAAACGCCCTGCGCCGTTCATGGAGATCGCTGCTATGACTGCAAGAGCCCGGAGCGGATCTGCCGGGGCCTGGTGGTTTTGTGGGAGGCCGTAGCCAACATGGAGATGGAAGTGGTCCTGATCGATCAGGATCTGGGCTATTAAGCGATTTAAAAAAGGAGGGGCGCGAATGAAGGCATATCGACTGGCGGCGGCGGGACTGGCGCTGGGCCTGCTGACAGGCTGCGCCTCTCTTCTGGAGCGCTCCTATACCACATCAGAGCCTCACAGCAGCAAGTTCTGGGAAAGTGAAGCCGCCGCTACCCTGCGGGCGGAAAACCGGCAGGATATGGTCAACGATCTGCTGATCCTCATCGGTCAGCACACAGAAACCGCGTCGCTGCGGCTGTATAATTTCCCGGACGAACAAACTGCGTTGGAGGAATTGGAAAAGGCGGCACAGGAGGTTCAGCAGGAGACCCCGCTGGGAGCCTATGCCGTGGAGTACATCACCTATATCAGCCAGCCCCAGCGGAGCTGCTTTGAGGCGGACCTTCAGATCGGATATCGGCGCACGGCGGAGCAGATGCAGACCATCGTCAGCGCCTCCAGCGTCAGTGCGCTTGGTGATTTGCTGGAAGCGGCGCTGGACGGTGGCCGGACGGAGCTGGTGGTCCGCATGGGCTATTGGCAGGCAGACAGCCGGGAGAAGGTGGCGCAGGAGGTTCAGCAGGTGCGGCAGGAGCGGGGAGCCCGGGAGGAAGCGGTCTGGATCGTCCATTACTATCCGGAAACCGACCCAGTGGGGATCATCGAATTCCTGCTCAAGCCCACGGAGGAAGAAATTCAGGCGTATCAAGCAGAGCAGGCGGCTGCGGCGCAGTCGGATGCTCCGACGGAATCGGAGGCATCTTCAGCAGAACAGGCGCCGTGATAGGCTCTTTGAAAGACATCGAAAAAACTATTGAAAAAAATGTAAAAAATGCTTGACAGAACAGGGAGGTCTTGCTATAATACTTCTTGTTCCGCGGGCTTAGCTCATCTGGTAGAGCGCCACCTT
>ULTV01028932.1_pt1 | contig 9798 bp, 7 predicted proteins | sample 1957931 | NCBI WGS metagenome assembly ULTV01 (sample SAMEA4835743, study PRJEB28245) | human gut metagenome | biome: gut microbiome; material: fecal sample | place: Denmark | collected 2008
GCTGGTTCTGGAAGGGCGAAGAAGCGCGGATCACTGGAATTCGGTATCAGCGCATCTCCCGCCTGATCGAAAGCGGCATGCACCTCATTGGCTACCACCTGCCGCTTGACGATCACCCAGAAATCGGCAACAACGCACTGCTTGGCAAAGCGCTCGGACTAACCAGTGACATACGCTTCGGAGACTATGGGTTATCCGCGCCGACCTATGGCGCCGTGTCGGTCAACGACCTCACCAATCAACTCGAATCGCTTTTAAAGCGCAAACCTCTCGTTTTGGGTCCGCAACAAGGCGAAATTCATCGTATCGGCTGGTGCACCGGTGCCGCACAGGACATGATTGAAGAAGCCGCTGAGATCGGCTGCGACTGCTTCATCTCGGGAGAAGTGAGCGAGCGCACTTTCCACCAGGCCAAGGAACTCGGCATCACCTACTTTGCCTGCGGACACCACGCCACCGAACGCTTTGGCGTGCGCGCTCTGGGCGAACGAATCGCCACTGAGACGGACATAGACGTCACATTCATCGACATCGATAATCCCGTCTGATTAACGCGCAAACAACCTCTCCGAGCCTCTGTCAAGACTTCTTGGCAGAGGCTTCTTTTAAGAGATCGCGGATTTCTCGCAGTAGCGCAATATCTTCGGGCGTCACTTGGGGCTTGGCCGCTGCAGCCTCCTCTTCTTTTTTCTTGTCGGCTTTAGCTAAAGCCTCCAAGCGGCCGCGCAAACCCGTAACCACCTTGATGAGCCAAAAGATCACGAAGGCAAGCAACAAAAAATGCACTACGGCCGTCAGAAATGCACCGTATCCGAACACCGTTGCGCCGGCAGCCGTTAGAGCTTCATACGTGCGTGGCCCCGTGTAGCCCGCAGGTTCCGATAACACAATAAAAAGACCTGTGAAGTCGGGCTTGCCCACCAGAAAGCCCAACAGCGGATTGATCAGGTCTTTGACCAGACTGTTGACAATGGCGGAAAACGCCGCGCCAATGATCACGGCAACTGCCAAATCAAGCACGTTACCCCGCGAAATAAAAGCCTGAAATTCCTGCAAAAACTTTTTCATTGTTCCTCCTATTCTTGATCTAATTTTTCTTTAAATTCAGTATGTTACGCGATTTTTCTCGCGATTTTCAAGCGATTTCGGTAAAATATGAGCTTCTTTGATTGCCGAAAAGCTCGGCTCATCAGCTAGGCTGAGTTTTCTCTTTTCGTTCTTTTGGTGTTTAGATACTTATGATGGTTTTGTACTCGGGCGCTACCTGCCCCTTTTCGCACCGTTGCCGCTTCGTTCTTCATGAAAAGAGCGGCGACTTTGAAGTGATTGACGTTGATCCGAGCAACCCGCCCGCCGAGATCACCAAACTCAATCCCTACGGCGAACTGCCCATCCTGATGGAACGCGATCTGACGCTGTATCAGTCCACAATCATCAATGAGTATATCGATGAACGCTTCCCTCATCCGCAGCTGATGCCCGCCGATCCCATTATGCGTGCGCGCGCACGTCTTTTCATCTACACGTTCGAACGCGAACTCTTTAGCTTCGTGCGTCTGCTTGAAAAGCGCGACGCCGACGAAAAGCGCAAGATGATCGCCCGCGCCCAGATTCGTGAACAGCTCATCCAGCTCTCTCCGATTCTTTCGAAGCACAAGTACCTGATGGGCGACGAATTCACGATGCTCGATATCACGCTGGCCCCGTTGCTTTGGCGCCTCGGGCTGTACGGCATCGATCTGCCGAGCTCCGCTGCTCCGCTGCTGAAATACGCCGAAACAGTGTTTGCCCGCAACTCATTCATCGATTCGATGACGCCTTCTGAAAAAGTGATGCGCCGTTAATTTCCGTCAAGGAGACAATCATGGCTCTGAACAATAAAACGGTCGTCATGCCTCTGCAGTGCCCGGATTTTCGCCCGCATCTGATTGAGGCCATTGTCAATTGGTGCGAAAACCGCGGACAGACGCCCTACATGCTCGTCGAAGTTGATGATGCATGCGACGTGCCGCGCCATCTGGCCAATCCCGACAACACCATGGTTTTTTGCATTTCAGAAGAAGCCGTGAACAATTTCGTGATTGACGACGAAGCTGTCTCCTTCCAGGCTCGCTTCGGCGAAAGCATCAGCAGCATCTACATACCGCTCAACCGAGTAGCCGCCGTTTATCCGAAGGAAGACACCAATCTGGTGACCTACTTCCCGGTAACACCGACGCCTGAAAAGAAAGTCAAAAAAGATGAACCAACAGACTTCCCTGTGTTTACGAAAGTCTGACATTCATCTGTATAATGCGCTGTTCTTGCCTCAATAGCTCAGTTGGTAGAGCAACCGCCTTGTAAGCGGTAGGTCGTCTGTTCGAGTCAGTCTTGGGGCACCATTTTTCAACCTCCAGCAGGGCATTGCTGGAGGTTTTTCATTTTCTGCCGCAGGAACAATCCGGCTGCAATTTGCTTGCAGAGATTTGCAGAAAGCGCCTTCAGCAAATCCAGCAAGACCATTTTTTCCATACTCGGCTTCAGTTTTAATGTTTTTGTTGACTAACTGGCGGTTTTGACTCCTGACTTTTCTGCCGTCTGTCTGCATCTGCGCATTTACCTTGGAAATTGATTATGCTCGTCGTCTAACATAGCGTTATAGGACTCCTTCCCGAGACGCCGTGCCGCAAGAGACGCATCCATGTCAGAGCAATTTTCCCCAAAGCCGGCCATCAGTGCCGATACACTTCAGCGCATTCTTGACTTTCGCGACGAGAGAAACTGGAAGCAGTTTCACAACCCAAAAGATTTAGCAATTTCCCTCAGCCTGGAGGCCGCCGAACTGCTTGAGTGTTTTCAATGGTCCGGAGAAGATACGGAGGTAGCAGGCAAAACTGCCGCCATGAAAGAAGAATTGAGCGACGTGGTCATCTACGCTCTGCTTCTGGCGGATCGTCTGGGACTAGACCTTGACGCTGCGGTAAGAGAAAAAATTCAAATCAACGCCGCAAAATACCCGGTCAAAGAAAGTTACGGAAATTCCGCCAAATACGACAAACTCAAGCAAATCGCCCGCTCGTCATGACCATCGTCTATCGGAACAGTCTGGACCACTTTTACCGAAACAGTCCTGCGATCCCGGATCTTCTCATGGGACTGGAGAGCTCTGACGCTCCTCGAAACAGCGCTCAATATCGAGCCTGGTCCAACTCCCTACAGTTCATGCAAACCATGCTGATGATGGCCAACCTCCCTCGAGACTGCGGCGTTCTGATCGAATACCGTCTGCCATCCACCAGCAGACGTGTGGACTTCATCATCACGGGACACGATATTCATGGTTCTGCAAACTTCGTCATCATCGAGCTCAAGCAGTGGTCCACGGCCGAGGTCGTTTCTGGAAAATCTGGAATCGTAACTGCCAATGTGGTTGGGCACCTCGTTAAAGAAACCAACCATCCCTGTTATCAAGCGTGGTCCTACAAAGTGTTTCTCGAGGACATGCTCGATACCGTGTCAAAAAATCACCTGCATGCCTTCGCATGCGCGTATTTGCACAACTACAAATACAAGGGATTGGACGCCGATCCGCTCGCAGCCGAGCCAAATCGGGAGCTCGTAGAAAGCGCTCCGCTATTCGGTCGAGACGATCGCGACAAGCTCGGAAACTTTATTTCTCAGCACGTCGGGCGCGGCGACGGCAACCTGATCATGGAACTGCTTGCTAGCGGTCAAGTGGTTCCCAGCAAACGTCTTGTAGATGCCGTCGGCATCATGTTTGATGAAACCAAAAAACAGGCCTTCACACTCATTGACGAACAAAAGAACGCCTATGAAACCGCTATGCGTGCCGTTCGCGAAACACCGTTAAAGCAGAAACGGTGTGTCATCATCACAGGCGGCCCAGGAACCGGAAAAAGTGTTGTGGCAATGACTTTGCTGGTCGAAATACTGCGAAAGTTTCGAGACAACGACAAACAGCGCAACGTGCGATTTGTTTCGCCAACCTCTTCGTTCCGTCATGCCATGATCTCCATGTTGGCGGGAAGCCATGCGGACAAAGAGGAAAGGAAACGCCGCCGAGATCTTGCCAAAAATCTCTTTTGCGGAAGCATGGGCTTTTATGAGCTCAACCAAAGAAATAAAGGTGCTGTAGAGAATCTTTACCATTGCCTGATCTGCGACGAAGCTCATCGTTTGCATTCTCGTCAGAACATGTACCAAGGTCAGAACCAGATCGAGGACATTATCGAGGCTGCTTGCGTCTCGGTTTTCTTCGTTGATGACAACCAGGCTCTGCGTCCGTACGACATCGGTTCCGTAGACTCAATTCGGAAAGCAGCAGACAAGTACAAGGTCCCTGTGGAACAGGTTGATCTTGCCGCTCAATTTCGCTGCCAAGGCTCCGACGGTTTTCTCAACTGGCTTGCTGTGGTACTCGACCTTGCTGACGCTCAAAGCACCGGAAATGCCAATGGTTGGGACAAAACTGCATTTGATTTTGACATCGTTGATACGCCGGAAGAAGTCATTGATTTCGTCAACGGAAAAAACCGTTCTGCTGGGTTGCAAAATCCTGTGGCCGGTCACAGCGTTATCTCCGGCGCTCGCCTTCTGGCCGGTTACGCTTGGCCTTGGACCAAGGAAGGCAATGATCTCGGTGAAGTTCCCGACGTGGATTTAGGGTCTGTCAAATTGCCATGGAACAATCGGAAATCCAGTTACGAATGGGCCATAGACCCGGCAACAATGCAAAGAAACGAAGTCGGGTGCGTACACACCAGTCAAGGCTTGGAATTTGACTGGGTTGGAGTGTTCATCGGAAAAGATCTGCGTTATGACCCCGATAAGAAGATTCTCTTTGCCGACATTGACAACTACCACGACAAAGGCGGCAAAAACGGCCTCGGAAAAAACAAAGTCGAACGGTCCAAGAATCTTCTCAAGTACGTCTGCCGTTGCTACCGAGTGCTTTTGTCTCGCGGCGTGCGTGGTGCCCGCGTCTACTGCTGTGACAAAAACCTTGCCGAATACCTCAAAGCAGAACTTGCTAAAACAAGCAATTTGAGCGCTAATTGACCACCAGGCAACAAGGCGACTTCACAGTTGAGCACCGATACTGCTTCACCATAAATAGCAGAATTCCGGCCTGTTGCTCTCAGGAGCCTTCTTTCCGTCATATCACCAAACGGAAAGAAAGCTGAAAGAAAGAACGGCAGACATTGAGAACACCGACATGTCTGCTGTCAGAAGCGATTAGTTCCTTGTTTGTCCTCTACCAAAAGTCGCTTAACTCTTGGAGCTCGCCGCGCCCCAAACATCAGCCCAAGAACCGGTGAGCGCCCCTTTGGCGTAGTCAACCACGCGGTTTTCAAAGAAGTTTGTGTGCGTCACACCAAGCATCGCGTCAACCCAGTTGAGAGGATTTTTCTCCGATTTGAAGATCGGCTTCAAGCCGAGCCCCATCAGGCGACGATCGGCAATGTAGCGGATGTAATCCTTGACTTCCTGCTTGGTAAGGCGCTTCATGTCGCTTACGCCGAAGGCGAGTTCAATGAAACGATCTTCCAGGTCAACCATCGTTTCGGCAATCGAGTAGATGCGTGCCTTGAGTTCATCGTTCCAGAGCTGCGGATTCTGCTTGATGTACTCGCGAAAGAGCATCGTCATGGATTCGGTGTGCAGCGTCTCGTCGGCAATCGACCAAGCAATGATCTGCCCCATGCCCTTGAGTAGTCCGTTGCGCGGAAAGTTGAGCAGCATCACGAAACTCGAAAACAGCTGCATCCCTTCGGTGAAGGCCGAAAACGCGGCAATCTGGGCGGCAAGCTCGTTTTCTGACAGGCATTCGTTAAAGAACTCGTGCTTTTTGGCCATCGCCTCGTATTGCAGAAACTCGTTGTAGACGGTCTCGGGCAGGCCCAGCGTTTCGATCAAATGCGAGTATGCCGCAATATGCACCGCTTCTCGGCCGGCAAAGCTCGAGAGCATCATGCGGATTTCCGGCTGAGGGAACTGAGGCAGGTACGTCGTGACATAGGCACCTGACACGTCAATATCGCCCTGCGTGAAAAAGCGAAGGATCTTTGTAAGAAAGTCTCGTTCGGAATCCGTGAGCTTGAGCTGGAAGTCCTTCACGTCTTCCATCATCGGCACTTCCGTCCAAAGCCAGTGCATTTGTTCGCTTTGTACGAACGCATCGTAGGCCCACGGGTAGGCAAAGGGCTTGAAGTAATTGCGGTTGCCCGCGAGTTTCAGTGCGCTTTTTTGCATTTCTTATCCTTCACAGGCAAGGCAACCAGTGTCGTCAGCCACGGCCCGCATATCGATTTCGTCTTCAAGGCGCCGACGAACGGCAACCTGACCGACCTTGTCGGCTTTTCTCAATTTGTCACTGCGGCAGTAGTAAAGAGACTTCAGCCCCTTCTTCCATGCCATAAAGTGGCAAGCGTGCAAATAACCGATCGGCACGTCCGGTGCAAAGAAGAGGTTGACACTCTGCCCCTGGTCAATGTAGGGCTGACGGTCTGCTGCCAGTTCAATGATCCAGCGCTGATCGATTTCCTGAGCCGTCTTAAACACGTCTCTGACCTGTTGCGGCAAATCCGTGCGGTGTTGCACGCTGCCGTCGTGGGCAATCAGATCACTCCAGACTTCGTCCATATCGAGACCAAGTTCAGCCAAAACACGTTTGAGGAAGCGATTCTTGACGATATGCGCACCGGAAATCGTGTCCTGCCGGAAAACGTTAGCGCGGATTGGCTCGATTGACGGGCTTGTACCGCCAGTGATAAGCGACGACGAAGCATTGGGTGCCACGGCCATCCAGTGACTGAAGCGGCGAGCGACGCCGGCAGCGGCTGCATCAGGGCAAGCACCGCGTTTTTCGCACAGAACCTTGTCGGCCCGTTCGCATTCGTTTCGGATGTGGCGGAACATGGCCATATTGGTTACTTTGGCGACAACGCTCTCAAAGGCAATGCCGTTTTTCTGCAGATAGGCATGGAAGCCCATGGCACCGAGCCCCACGCTGCGCTCGCGCATGGCACTCAATCGCGCACGTGCAATCGTGTCCGGAGCGTGATCAATGAAGTATTGAAGCACGTTGTCGAGAAATTCCATCACATCCTCGATGAACTGAGGCACGTGCTTCCATTGATCGAAATACTCCAGATTCACGGACGAAAGACAGCAGACGGCCGTACGCTCCTCGTTCGTGGGCAGGAAAATTTCCGTACAGAGGTTCGAGCCGCGAATCTTGAGCCCCTGATCGGCCAGCCACTTCGGCAACACACGATTGGCCGTGTCGGTAAAGACCAGGTACGGTTCGCCGGTGTGCATGCGCATTTCCAAAATGCGCTGCCAGAGATCACGAGCACTCACCATCTCGACCACTTCACCAGTAGCCGGATGCTTGAGCTCCCACGAGTCGTCATAGTCGGCATCACGCATGCTCGCTTCAATCTTCTGCATGAAGGCGTCGGAAATATTGATGCCGTGATGCAAATTGAGCGCGCGCATGTTGGGGTCACCCGTTGGCTTGCGCATTTCAATGAACTGAACGATATCGGGATGATCAATCGACAGGAAGGCCGCGTAGGACCCGCGCCGCGTCGAACCTTGACGATACGCAAGACAGGCCGCATCGTAGACCTTGAGATGAGGCATGACACCCACACTTTTGTCGTCAGCGTTGCGAATGCCCACGTGAATACCGACGCCGCCGCCGAGCATCGACAACCAGTTGACTTCGGAAAGCGTATTGACCAGCCCTTCGGCCGTATCGGGCATGTAGCTCAGAAAGCACGAGACCGGCAGACCACGCTTGTTTCGCCCGAAGCTCAAAACAGGCGTCGAAAAACTCAACCAATGGCGACTCGCGTAGTCATAAATGCGTTGAGCATGTTCGGGATTGCTCGCAAAACTTTCCGCCACAAAGGCGTAGCGTTCCTGCGGGGACGTTTCCCCTTCTCGCATATAGCTTTCGCGCAAGCGCTGCAGCCCCAACTCGTCAAAAAGCGCGTCGCGTGATAAATCAATCTGAACGGGCATGTCGAATTACTCGGCAAAAAAAAGCGGCTAACCGCCGATACGCGGCGCCTCGAATTTAAATGTCCGAAAAATACTATATGGAGACACCAACAATCGCAATTACACAAGATGCTGTTGTCTTTGCCGATGATTTAGTGCCAACCTGTTGATACCGCGGCAAATATTTTTCCCCACCTCCAGACTGGAGTAACACTTTTTTGCTGATTTCGACTGCCAAAAATGACAGTCTGCGTCCTATCGCGTAATGAAAGCCACGTGAAGCGTTCTTTTTCTGTTGAAAAATAGAAGTTCAACAAAGGAAGGAGGTAGAATGCGGGTTTTCCTGCTTATGACGGGAGGGGTGATTATTCCCGTCATTTTTGTCTGCCAAGTACAAGAAACTTTGTGACGCTGTCGGCAAAGTGTTTCGTCGCAATCCGGACCGACGTTCTGATTTCGCGCAACGTTCCACAACATTTTCCCTAAAAACAGATCACTAGAAAGTTTGCTTTCCATCGAACTTTCTTCAAGTTTTCATTTGCTCGGCAGATAAAGCACCTAAACTCTAGGCTGTCTCTTTCCTGCCTAAAAAAACAACAAGGACAGAGCGCATAAGTAGTCGTCACCGATTTATTGTCGTTTGAACGCTACAAAATCAAACTCTCGGAGCCAAAGTCGTCATGGACTTTCTTAATCATCTCGTCAGTGAGATCAACAGTGTCCTTTGGGGCGTTTTCTGCCTGATTCCCTTGCTGTGCGGCACGGGCATCTTCTACAGCATCAAGCTTCGTTTTGTGCAGGTACGCAAGTTCGGCCTCGCCACGCGTTTACTGTTCGGCGGCGCCACACTTTTTGGCAAGCGTGCCGATAAGACGGGCATGAGCTCATTCCAGGCTTTGGCTACCGCCATCGCTGCTCAAGTGGGTACCGGTAACGTTGCGGGTACGGCCACTGCTATCGTCTCGGGCGGCCCCGGCGCCTTGTTCTGGCTGTGGGTTGCCGCCTTCTTCGGTATGGCCACCATCTTTGCCGAAGCGGTGCTGGCTCAGACCTTCAAAGGCAAAGACGCCAACGGCCATGTGGTCGGCGGTCCTGCGTACTACATCACCAAGGGTATGGGTGAAAAATGGCGTCCGATGGCCGTCTTCTTCTCTATCGCCATCATCATTGCTCTGGGTTGCATCGGCAACATGGTGCAATCCAATTCGATTTCCAACGCCATGCACACGGCTTTCGGCGTTCCGCTGGTCATCACCGGTATTGTGACAGCCATTCTCGCCGGTGCGGTTTTCTTCGGCGGCGTCGCCCGTTTGGCGTCTGTGACTGAGAAAATCGTTCCCTTCATGGCCGCCATTTACATCATCGGCGGCTCCTACGTCATTGCTTGTCACGCCGGAGAACTTGGCAATGCGTTCCGTCTGATCTTTGTGGCTGCATTTGATCCTCAGGCAGTTATGGGCGGCGCACTCGGTCTGACGGTTGCCAAAGCCATGCAGTTCGGCGTTGCCCGCGGCTTGTTCTCCAACGAAGCCGGTATGGGTTCCACACCTCACGCTCACGCCGTTGCCAAAGTAGAGCACCCGGCCGAACAGGGGCTCGTCGCCATCTTCGGCGTTTTCGCCACCCTGATCGTTGTTACCTTCACGGGCATCGTGATTCTCGTGACCGGCGTACTCGACTTCCAGAGCACCGGCATTGCGCTCACTCAGAAGGCTTACAACGTGGGGCTGGGTTCGTTCGGCGTAAGTTTCGTTGCTATCTGCCTCTTCTTCTTTGCCTATTCAACGA
>ULTV01023632.1_pt1 | contig 9758 bp, 7 predicted proteins | sample 1957931 | NCBI WGS metagenome assembly ULTV01 (sample SAMEA4835743, study PRJEB28245) | human gut metagenome | biome: gut microbiome; material: fecal sample | place: Denmark | collected 2008
GCAGAACACGCCGTAGATATAACCGTCCTCATGCTTCGTTAAGCGCATATCGTAGACATTCGTCTCCTCAGGGCAGGTATCCGGCAGAAGAATCGGGTAATCCCAGAAACGGAAACCGTCGATTCCGTTGTCGCTCTCCGCCACGCCGAAGAAAGACTTTCTGTCATTCCCCTCGATGCGCGCCACCAGATAATATTTCCCGTTCAGCTCGATCGCTCCGGAGTTCATCACGGCGTTGATGCCGAGACGCTCCATAAAGTACGGATTGGTGTCCGGGTTTAAATCGTACCGCCAGGTCAGCGGAATATGCTCTCTTGTGAGAACCGGATACTCGTAACGGTCAAATACGCCGTTGTAAAAATCCGATTTCTCGTTTTTCCGTGCAAGCAGTTTTTCCTGCTTTTCTTTTTCTATATAATATCTCTCATGCAGCATAACCAATTCTCCTCAATTTTCCTTGATGCGTCCCAGTACCTCGATACACATGCGCCCGTTGTGATACGGACATTTCCACGGCTCCACGATCGGCCGGTCTAAAATCGGGCTTCCGTCCTCATACACTTCCCAGTACCACTCGCTTCCCCTGCGAGGATCAATGACGTGTTCTTTGATGAACTGCCACTCCGCCAACGCCGCATCCCGGTACTCCGAATGATCCGGCATCTGTTCACAGGCATTTAAAAATCCGACTACTGTCTCCGCCTGCACCCACCATACACGGTGTGTATTGACTACGCCCCTGTCACACTCATTTGCCAGGGAGTGTCCGTCAAACGCCGTCTCATAAATATGTGCCGCAAGCGCCTGTGTGATCGGAACAATTTTCGCCTCATACGCCTCATCGCCCAGCACCTTGACGCCGCGGTCCAAAAGCCACGCTGTCTCAATGTCATGCCCGTAGGAATGCAGATCTAAGATTGTGTGATACCCGGCATCGAAAAACACTTCCTGTCTCCGCTTCGCCGGATTGTATACTTTCTCTGCAAACACATCCATGATCCAACGGAGGCGCTCCCCCACGGTCTCATCCCGCGACACACGGTACAGCTCCGTGTACGCCTCAAAAACATGAAGCAGGGTGTTCATCGTCTTATCTGCAAGCACGCCGTTCTCCGACAGCTTCTCGTTGGATTCCGGCTGGAACTCTCTGGTAAAAGCCTCCAGGTATCCGACCTCATCCGTACACTTCTCTTCGATCAGGGAAAAGAGCTGCTTCGCCAGTGCAAGCGCTTCCTCGTCGTGCGACGCCTCATAGTAGGAGGACAATGCATAGATGCAAAACGCCTGGTTGTAGGTGTGCTTTGTCGTATCAAGCGGTGTCCCGTCATAGTTTAATGACCAGTAGATGCCGCCGTACTCCCGGTCGATGCAGTGCTCTTTCAAAAAGACGTAGCCGTGTTTTGCTTCCTCCAAGAGCGCCTCTCCGGTATAGCCTGCGCTTCTACAGTCTTCCTCCGTAAAAAGTCCCTTTCGATATGCCGTGTAGGCATTGGAGAAAAACCATGTGATGCGGCTGTTTAAAATGCATCCTTTTTCCGCTTTCTGATCCAGTGCAAGATCATAAGACAGCCAGCCGTAATAGCCGCCGTAAGTGTCGTCACGCAGTGCACGCCAGAAGGGAATGATATGTGTGAGAAGTTCCGTTTTAACTTCTCCTCGCATGCTTTCTAATGTTTCCATCGCTGTTCCTCTTTTCCTGTAATCAGCCCTTGACTGCGCCTGCCGTAATGCCGCTGTAGATCTGCTTCTGGAATACGATAAACACGATGAGTGCCGGCAGCAGGGAAATGATAACACCTGCACAGATCAGGTTGTACTGGCTTCCAAGCGGTCCGGTAAAGGTATAGAGGGAGATCGCCATCGTCTTTAAGTTTTCCTTGGTCAGATACAGGTTTGCCGAATAGTATTCGTTGTACACGCCCACGCCCTTTAAGATGCAGGCGGTCACAATTGCCGGCTTTAGCAGCGGAAGCATGATCTTCCAGTAGATCTTCCAGTAGGACGCTCCGTCGATGATTGCCGACTCATCCAGCGACACCGGAATATTTTCCATGTACTGGATAAAGATGTAGATGGAGATGACATCCGTTCCCATCATCATGATGATGTAGCCGTACAGATGATTGATAAAGCCAAGATCATGCATGATCTGGTAGACCGTTACCTGCATGGCAACACCCGGAAGCAGTGCCGCGAATAAAAACAGGTTGCGGATCAGCCCGTTGCCCGGGAACTGGAAACGGTTTAACACATACGCAAGCTGTGTACCGATGATGATGGCTCCGATCAGGACACAGACCATAACGATCACGGAATTCACGAATGCCCTTCCCATGTTCGCACGCTGGAACGCTTCCACAAAGTTGTCAAAATTGAACCAGTTCTGCGGCAGTGTCATAACATTCGTCGTCTTATACTCTTCCTCCGTCTTGAATGCAGTGATGACGCAGGAAATAATGGGAATCACGGCGACAAAGGAAAAAAACACAAGCGATACATATTTAAAAATGATCCAGATAATGGCTCCTGCCGAATACTGTTTTCTGCGCTTTTTCATTTACATCGCCCCCTTTGCTGCTTTTTTCGCCGCTCTCTGTTCTTTGTGAAACTGTTTCAACCGCTTTCTCTCTTCCCTGGTCATGACTTCATCGTCCTGATCCGCATTGCGGTATACATATTTAAAGAACAGTTTCTGTAAGATCGTACATGCGAAAATGATAAGAAGTAACACAACCGCCATCGCCGACGCGAGTCCGACCTTCTGGCTGGTATGTGCAATATTGTTCATGTTGATAAAATACGTTGCCGTTCCGTTGGAACCTCCGGTAATTACGAACGGCTGCTCGAATGCGCTCAGTGCTCCTGTGATGGATAAAATCACATTCAGCGTCACAATCGTCTTGATGCTCGGCAGTATGATATGTACAAACTGCTGAAATTTATTTGCACCGTCCAGCTCCGCCGCCTCGTACATCTCGGAATCTACAGACATAATCGCTCCGATAAAAAGCACCATGTTGTTGCCGAAATATCTCCAGACAGAAGTTGCAACCAGTGACCAGTTGTTGATCTTCTGATCGCGCAGCCAGTACGGAAGACTATCCAGTTCAAATCCAAACCATCCGAGGATGGAATCGAATACAAATCCTCTTGTGTAAAAATATTTAAAGATAAATCCGATCGCAATACCGCTGATCAGATACGGGAAAAACATCAGTCCCTTAAAGAGATTGCCTCCCCTTGTCTTAAAGCTCAAAATCGTTGCAAGGAACAGCGCAAGCGCAAGCTGTACCACCGAACCTACCATGTAGTAGAGGCTTAACCACAGGGATGCGAAAATATCCTTGTTGCGGAATACCTCGATATAATTCTTCCAACCCACAAATACCCGTTTATCTACCGGCGTGGAATATTTCATTTTGTAAAAACTGAACTTCACCATTTCAGCAAATGGCACATAGGTAAATGCTGCCAACAGCACAAGCGGAATTATGGTAAATGCCAGTATAATCAGTGTCTGCTGCCCCTTCCTGCTTTTTGCCCACTTCAGGAATCCACGCCTGGCTGTTTTATTTTCTACTTTCTTTACTGATGTCGCCGCCATATCCAACCTCCATCTTTTTCACCCTGTTTTTAAAATAACGGGACCGGAAACAGATCTCTCATTCCGGTCCCGTCTGTGCATGATGTCTTATTTATTCTGCCGTCACGCCATTGTCTTCCTGTGCCTGTGTCCACTTCTCATTCCACTCAGCCATGATGTCATCGTAGGACATATCACCGTTAGAAGCATGCTCAATGATCTCCTGAACCTTCTCTTTTCCGCCTGCATTGATGTTCAATCCGGAATCAGCGTTCAATGCATTGAGTAAATCTTCCTCGCCCTCTAATGCGGACTCGTCGGATACAAATGTCACATCACCGAACTCTGCGTATGCATCCGGATAATCGTTATCGTCTGCAGCGATCGGGATACCGCCCTCGTTGTATGCAAAACCGGACTCTTCTGTCATCCATTTTACGAATACCATTGCTGCTGCCTGATGATCTGCATCCGATGCCGCATTGATACCGAAGCTGTAGTCAGCGCCTGCGGAAGCATACTGCTTGCCGTCGATCGTGATCGGGAATGGCATGTAGCCGATGTCCTCGCCGTGAGAATCAGCGTCTACCATCTGGGAATATGCCCAGGAGCCAAGTACCATGGTCGCGATCTCGCCTCTGTTGATCATGCCCTTGGAATCTTCCCAGGAAGTTGTGGTGAAGTCATCCTCTGTCAGTCCGTCTGCCACTGCATCGTAGAGCACCTTGTACAGTGCATATGGATGTGTGCCATCGCCGTAATCCTGGAACGGATCCTTTGTGTGAAGAAGCTTCTGGTTCATGTAAGTAGAATCACCGGTTGTCGTACCTGCGATCTGTCCGTCCCACTGCTCCATCGGCCATCCGTCTGCGTAGTTCGTGTAGAGCGGAATGATGGAAGAATCGTAATCCTTGATCGCCTGCAGTGCCGCGATGAACTCATCCGGTGTCTTCGGTGTCTCTGCAACGCCGGCCTCTGTGAAGACTCTCTTATTGTATACAACACCCTGTGCATTACCGGTAGAAGGAACACCGTATACCAGTCCGTCGTAATCCCAGGTATTTGCGAACTTAATCTGTCCTTCCATCTCATCGAGTGTGCCGTACGGCAGGAAATACTCACTTAAGTCTGCCTTGTCAACTGCCGGGATCATCATGATGTCGCCCCAGTCACCGCTCTGTAAGCGAAGCAGGGAATCATCGGAATAATTGGTATCCGTCTCAACCTCTACGGTGATGTTCGGGTACATCTCATTGAAATCAGCAATGTAAGCTTCCCAGTTCTTTCCCGGATAGCTGTCCTCGGACATATCGGTTCTCTGGTTGAATACATGGATGGTTGTCGTGATGTCGGTGTAATCCTCGCCCAATTTGATGCCTGCGTAATTCAGATCGCCGTCTGCTGCCTGTGCACCGTCCCCACTCTCGGTTGCCGTCACACTTCCTGTTGTCGCATCATCTGATGATGCGCTGCTGTCAGATGAACTGCTGCCGCATGCTGCCATGCTCAAAGTCATTGCTGCAACCAGGCTGACTGCCAGAACTTTTTTCAACTTCATAATAAAAATCCTCCTTTTTTATAGCTCGTTTTGTAGCTTAATTTAATTATATATTTTTTCTATTTTTAGTCATCATATATTATTGCATAATATATGATTTTCTTGCGTTTTTCTGCATTTTCCACATGTTATACAAATTTTGCATCCACTTTTTAGTCATTTTTCATATTTTTAGTCTCTTCTTTTCCTTTCTTTTTTCTCTTATTTTAATTTTAATTACTTAATTTTTATTATTTTTTTAACCTAATAATCAAGAAACCTATTGTATTGCCAAATAGTTCCGCTATAATATAGGATAGTTATGCAGAAAGGATCGATTCATATGGAACCAATCACGATCAAGGCACGCCTGAATCAGGCTTATCATTTTTCCGGGGCAGCCGGAAACGGCATCCGCTTTTCCGATCTTTCGGACGGTCCGGCTTTCATTTTCCGTGAGGACACATCGGCTGTGCACAACCGTTTTGTCCCTGCAGGGGGGTGCATCAGCTACGCGTCCCCCGTCCGTCTGACGCGGGATGCACTTCCGTACCTCCTCTTTCTCTATGTCGAATCCGGAAGCGGCACCTTAACGAATGCCGGCGACGCTGCGCAGAAGCCGGAATCCTGTCAGCTTGCGCCGGGGGATCTCATGCTTCTTCCGGATCAGACCGCATACCGGTTTTCCACGACGCATACCCCTTTTTGCTACCACTGTTTTTATCTGTCGACAGAGTATTTTTCGGAATATCTTCCGTTTCTGTGTGCGGACGGCAGCATTTTTCATATGAGCCGGACCGAGGTGGATGACATCGTATGGCGTATTCTGCCTTACCTCTCCCGCGAGCTGCTCTCCGATGAACCGGTTTCCTCGCTTCATCTGACCGCCATGCTCTCGCTTGTCCTGTCCTCCCTCGCCGCTTCCCGCCGCACCGCATCGACGCCTTCTCTTCCCGCACATGTGGCACGCATGAAAGAGATTTTCGACACCGATTACGCACATTCCCACTCTCTCGCCGCGCTCGAGAGTGCTCTCGGAGTCAGCCGCTACCGGCTCTGCCATGATTTTTCAGACTGCATCGGTATTCCGCCGATCCAGTATCTGAACCGGGTCCGGCTGAAAGCCGCACGCACGCTGCTGCGCACGACAACCCTCACCATCCGTGAGGTCAGCGCCGCCGTAGGGATTGAAAACACGACACATTTTATCAATCTGTTCAAAAAAGATGCCGGAATCACACCTCTGCAATTCCGGCAGTCTTCCCTGCACTAACCCATATTTTTTCTGGCTTTTACGCTGTCCTTTGTGACCATATGTCCCTCGACGATACAGATTCCCTGGCGGTACGGTTCGCCTGCCATTTTCTTGATCAGCGTGTGAACCGTCTGTCTCGCCATCTCCTTCATATCCACCTCATAAGTGGTGATCGCCACATCACAGAGTCCCGGGAAAAGATAATTGTCATATCCCACAACCGATATATCCTCCGGCACACGGTATCCGTGCTCATGCAGCCTGCGGATCAGAAAACTCGCCGTCAGATCACAGTTACACACAAAAGCCGTCGGCATCTCCTTTGGCAGCTGCAACAGCCGGTCCATATCAATCTTGCCCGTATGGATGTCGCGGTCTGCGATCGTCCAGTCCCCCCTCACCGCAACGCCGTGCTCCATCAGGGATTTCGTATACCCCAGATAGCGGTCCGTGATGGATCCCGTTGCAAGCAGGGTTCCCACATAGGCAATCTCCCTGTGTCCCATGTCGAACAGATAATTCGTCATGCGGTAAGCACCGTAATAGCTGTCCGAAATCACCGCATCCGTATCTGTCTTCTCGTCACAGAAATCCATATACAGAAGCGGAATTTTTGCTTTTTCATTCAAAAACTTCAGATATTCTCCCGTCAGGCGTCCGATGATAATCAGACCGTCCGCCTTCTGCTCCTGCACAAGCTTCGGCATCTCGCAGGCAGTCTCCATCTGTGCGCTGACCACTTCCATCAGCGTAAAACATTCCTTCGCCACCGCGCGCGTCGCCACCTGCTGATACATCTGCAGATAGAAGGAATCATACTTATCCAGCCAGTGCTCGGCAATCAGCACACCGATATTATAGCTTTTTACCGCGTGTTCGCGCCGCCTGGCGGACGGCTGTTTGTATCCCATCTCATCGGCAAGCGTTTTTATCTTCTCCCGCAGTTCCTCGCTGACGCCTTTCTGTCCGGACAGCGCCTTCGATACGGTAACCGTACTCACGCCAAGCTGTCCCGCAATATCTGCCAGCTTTACCGCTTTTGCCATTTTTTCATCCTCCAACTACTGTTCATCAGGCACCTCGGATAAGTGTATCAGTGCCGACTGGAAATCTCCCCACATCGCCGGAACATTCAGTCCCGCATGCAGGAGGGTATCTCCGCAGTACACTTCCCCCGTTGTCTCAACACGATATTTTTTCTTCTCATCAAGTCCCGGTATCCGGATCCGTCTGCTGTGCACATTCGGTCTGCCAAGCACCTGAACAAAGGTGATCAGCGCCTCCGACTGATCCTTTGCCACCACCTCATAACAGTCAAACGAATCATTCTGCGAATAGGAAGCGATCCGGTAATAGTCGCCGCTTCGTATCAGCGCATGATATTTGTGGTACAGCGCCACCTGCCCCGGAATTTTCGCCCGGTCTTCCTCCGGAAGCTTTGTCACATCCAGCTCGTAGCCGAACGTACCCGCCAGCGCCACATTTCCTCTGGTCTCAAACGGAGTCACGCGTCCCACCGTGTGGTTCGGGCAGTCGGACACATGCGCGCCGATCGCAGAGAGCGGATACAGCAGCGCCGTTCCCTCCTGAATCTTTAAGCGCTCTATGGCATCCGTGTCGTCGGAGCACCAGATCTGCGGACTGTAATACAACATTCCCGGGTCAAATCTCGCCCCACCGCCGGAGCAGTTCTCGAGAAGCAGCTGCGGAAATTCGGTGATCAGACGCTCCTGTAATTCATAGACGCCCAGTACATAGCGATGCAGCAATTCTCCCTGCTTTTCCACCGGAAGCACACCGCTTCCCAGATCGGTCAGCTGCCGGTTCATATCCCACTTGACATAAGCGATGTTCGCGCTGCGCAAAATGGATGCCACACACTCATACGCATAATCCCGCACTTCTTTTCTGGAGAGATCGAGCACATACTGATTTCTCGACCGGCACGGCGTTCTCCCCGGAAGGGCAATCGCCCAGTCCGGATGCGTCCGGTACAGCTCCGAATCCGGCGAGATCATCTCCGGCTCAAACCAGATGCCGAACTTTAATCCGATCTCATTCACCTGATCGACCAGCCGTTTTAATCCACCCGTAATCTTCTGCTCGTTTACCTGCCAGTCGCCGAGACTTGTGTTGTCATCGTTGCGGTGGCCGAACCATCCGTCGTCCATGACCAGCATCTCGATTCCGGATTTCTTCGCCTCTCTCGCAATCGCAAGCAGCTTCTCCGTGTCAAAGTCAAAGTAGGTTGCCTCCCAGTTGTTGATGAGCACCGGGCGCTCCCTGTCCTTATACGGGCTGCGGATCAGATGCTTCCGGTAGAGATCGTGCAGCGTTCTCGTCATCCTGCCAAGCCCAGCATCCGAATAAGTCATCACAACCTCCGGTGCCGTAAATGTCTCATCCTGCTTTAATTCCCACTTAAAATCCTGCGGATGAATTCCCAGCACCACGCGCAGGGAATCAAACTGGTTCTTCTCCACCTGCGCCAGGAAATTGCCGGAATACACAAAATGGAATCCGTACACGCGCCCCTGCTCCTGTCCGGCGTTTGCGGACACCAGCGCCACGAACGGGTGCTCCTGATGGGAAGATTCACCGCGGCAGGAGCCAACAGACTGTTTTCCGTAGCCGATCTGGCGGTATTCGATCTGTCGCTCTCTCGCCCAGGAACCATGCAGCGTCAGCATCCGGTAATCCTCCGCGTCAAGATCCAACGCCGTAGAAAATACCTTCGTAAGATACACCGGTTCTTTGGCATGGTTCGTCACGCGCACGCTCCGCGTAATGACATCCACGTCATAAAATGCCGTGTAGTACAATGTGACCGTAAGATCCAGCACTTCATCCGCCAGCACAATCTCAAGCGTCTCACACTCTTCTTCGCTGCCGAACGTGGCCGGAAGTCCCGGAAGTCCCGGTTTGCCCGCATAGATCTTATGCTCCCTGTAAAGCGGCTGCACCGCCGTATTGCCGTTTTTGTCCGATACGGAAATCGCACTCTCCCTGTAATCGCCGACGCCGTGCCCCGGATACTCCATCGGAAACGCATCCAGAAAAGAGCTCCGGTCGCGGTTGTTCTGTGAAGGAACAAACGGTGCCTCCCCGGTGCGCATCAGCGCACGGACGTCATAGTCCGTGATCTTTGCGCCGTAATAGATATGTCCCAAAAACTTTTCTTCATCCACGATACCGATCAGATAACTGGTATGTGGTGTATCCAGTTTAAAAACCCGTTCTTTTTCGTAATAATGAATTGCTCCCATACCATCTCCCGCTTCTTATTTCAACAGATCTTCCTTCAATGCCGCAAGCTTTGCATCCGCATCCGCAAGGGAGGTTCCCTTTACGCCAAAGTAGTATTTGATCTTCGGCTCCGTTCC
>ULTV01044556.1_pt1 | contig 9741 bp, 5 predicted proteins | sample 1957931 | NCBI WGS metagenome assembly ULTV01 (sample SAMEA4835743, study PRJEB28245) | human gut metagenome | biome: gut microbiome; material: fecal sample | place: Denmark | collected 2008
CAACCACCTCTCGTTCACTTTTGATTATTACAAACGGACTACATCAAACTTGCTATATGACTACATCGTGCCAACACCTCCTTATGTATATAATACCTTGTTTACGAATGTTGGAAAAGTTACTAATGAAGGAGTTGAATTAACAATATCCGGTACACCTTTTAACACTAGGGACTTTACATGGAATACCTCACTTACCGTTTCGCACAATAAAAACAAATTGGTGAAATTCACCAATGATGAATTCACTAACGGAACATACAAAGTGGGATGGTCTACAAGTGCTGCCTGCTACACTCAACGTCTGATAGAAGGACAGTCATTGGGTACTTTCTATGGTCCTATATGGTTAGGAACTGATACAGATGGAAAAGATGTATTGCTAGGACAAAATGCAGACGGTTCCGTACCGGAAGAACAATGGGAAAAAATTGGCTGTGCTTATCCGGATGCCACTCTTAGCTGGAGTAATACCTTCAGATATAAGAAATTCGACTTGAGTTTCTCACTGCGTGCATCTATCGGCGGAGAAATTCTGAACAACTATGCGATGGAATATGAAAATCTAAGCAGCATCGGACTTAGAAATATCTCATCAAACTGGTTATCTCAAACGAATTTCACAAGTACGACCTATAAATATTCCTCCAAATATATAGAGGATGCTTCTTATTTAAAACTGGATAATGTAACCTTTGGATATACTTGGGATTTCACATCCAAAATGATAAAAAGACTAAGATTGTCTCTTACTGCACAGAATGTATTCTGTATCACCGGTTATTCTGGTGTCGACCCAGAAGTTGCTCTTTCCGGACTGGAACCCGGTATGGAAAGTTTGAGCTATTATCCGCGTACAACAGAATTTACTTTTGGAGTTAATATAGTATTCTAAAAAAATAAGATTACCATGAAAAAGACAAATATAATATTAAGTTTCGTTATCTGTATATTATTATACGGATGTACCGATCTTAGCGAAACTGTTTACACAGGAGTAGCTATGAATGACTTCTTTAAAAATGAGAAAGAACTGGTAGCCAATGCAGGTAGAGCGTATACGAAATTACAAGGATACAATTCCGAACAAAGTTTATGGACATTGCTTTTACAAGCTTCTGATGAATGTGCCGTTCCCGCTTGTGGTGGTTCCTGGTACAGCAATGGACGTTATGAAGAAATCCTGACGAATAAAATTCCACCTGCAAATAAATTATTGACAAGGGGATGGAACTGGATATTTAATGGTATTGCTGCATGTAATGAAATTATTTACGAAACGGAATTATCACCTATCCAGTTTGAAGGAAAAGAGAAGATTATAGCTGAAATGAAAATATTGCGTGCTTTCTACTATTATCAAGCCATTTCTTGTTGGGGAAACGTACCTTTCACAACTGACTACACGGAAACCGGATACCCGGAACAAAAAAGTCGTGAATATATTTTCAACTATCTGGAAAAAGAAATTAATGACAATATCGAGTTCCTAGACAGGGAGCCTTCAGATACTAATTATGGACGGGCCACACAAGCTGCCGCTTATTGCATTCTTGCGAAAATGTATCTGAATGCAGAAGCATGGTTCGGTACTCCAATGTATGACAAAGCAGAGAAAGCCTGTAAAGATATTATGGATATAGGTGCTTACAGCATTGAAGACTCTTATTCTACTAATTTTGATATAAAAAATGAAGATTCTAAGGAGAATATCTTTGTAATCCTGTATGACAGAGTATATACTAGCGGTGACAGTAACTCATTTTATTTGCATACGCTGACATTGGAAGCTGCATCACAAGCAACATTTAATATTCCGGCAGCCCCATGGTCGGGTTTTCTCTGCCAACCGGACTTTTTCCAAACATACGCAGAACAAGATCTTCGCAGAAGTCAGAGCTGGTTATACGGTCCTCAAGTAGACCTAAGCGGAAAGGATCTTGGTTTCGAATATACTCCTGTCTTCCCCGAAGAAAAATATTACAATAGCAACGGAGGACGTGGCACATACGACGGTGCACGCTGCTGGAAATGGCATTACCAGACTGATGGTTCTTTAAAAGAATATACAGTTAGTATGGACAACGACTTTGCCATCTTCCGTTATGCCGATGTTGTATTAATGTATGTAGAGGCTTTGGTACGACAAAACAGAACAAGTGAGGCCATCCAACTGGCAGACTTCAAGAAGATTCGTACAAGAGCAGGGCTTGATGCATATACTACAAGCCAATTGACGGTTGATGAACTTTATGCAGAACGAGGCAGAGAACTGGCATGGGAAGGATGGCGCCATGAAGATATGATACGTTTCGGAAAATATCTGAAAAAATATTGGGCACACCCTGACCAAAGTTCAGAAACTTTTAGAAATGTATTTCCAATTCCTACGGATATTTTAAATGCAAATCCAAAATTATCTCAAAACAAAGATTATTAACCACAATTGGAAGGTTCACATAGAAAAGTGTACCTTCCAACAAATCAACCCTGATAAGTATGAAAAAACCAATCATCTTTTTACTTGTTTTAATTACCAACATCTTATTTATCTCTGCACAGAAAATTTCAAAGACAGAGTTAAAAGACAAAATAGCCGGAGCTTGGATCGGGCAAATGGTAGGAAACATATATGGACTTCCTTTTGAGAACAAGTTTGTAGATGAACCTGCCCCGGAATCCAGATTTCCATTCGGTTACACTAAAAACATAGATAAATTGCAGAAGTATAACGGTGCATTCTCTGATGACGATACTGATGTTGAGTATATCTACTTACTATTAATGGAGAAATATGGTGTAGAACCTACTTATGCCAATATGCGCGAAGGATGGATGTATCATATCCGTGACCGTGTATGGCTAGCCAATAGGGCTGCACTCGGATTAATGCATCTTGGATTCACCCCTCCGTTCACAGGTGACGAAAATCTGAATCCGCACTGGTATCAGATCGACCCTCAATTGATTAACGAGATATGGGCGTATACAGCACCGGGAATGATTTCATATGCTGCAGGAAAAAGTGATTGGGCGGCCCGTATCACAAGCGATTCGTGGGCGGTATCTCCCACTGTCCTATATGGTGCAATGTACGCTGACGCTTTTTTCTGCAAGGATATCCGCAAACTGATTACACGAGCCTTGAAAGAACTACCTGCTGATGACAGATATGCGATAGCTGTAAAAGAGATGATTGCTTTATATGACAAATATCCTAAAGATTGGGTAAAAGCACGTCAAATCATGGCTAAAAAATATTACATAGATGAACCAGCCATGACAAAAACAATCTGGAATGCTAATCTGAACGGATTATGCGGGATTTTGGCTATGTTGTATGGCGAAGGAGATTTCCAACGGACATTGGATTTAAGCTGTGCAATGGGATTTGACTGCGACAATCAGGCAGCCACTATCTCCGGACTTCTAGGAGTAATGTATGGTGCAAAGTCTCTTCCCGAAAGTTTGACTAAACCTATCGAAGGATGGGAAAAACCCTTCAACGACCGGTATATCAATATCACCAGGTTTGATATGCCCGATGCTTCCATTGAAGACATGATTGAACGTACTTACAACAAAGCAATCGAACTGGTTTGTGCCAAAGGAGGAAAAGTAAAGGGTGATATGGTATATGTTAACCCCAAAGCACAATTCATCCCCCCTATGGAATTCTGTATCGGTCCGAATCCGGACTTGGAAATCGGACAGCCTACCGATTACTCATTTGCCTGCAGAACAAACGCTGATTTCAAATGGGAACTGGTAAAAGGTAAACTTCCGGTAGGAGTTACATTCCAAAACGGTAAACTGGCAGGAACTCCTACAGAAGCCGGCAAATATCCAATTACCCTTCAATTAAGCGCAAATAACAAGAACTCAATTACTAAAGACTTTGAGTTATTGGTTAAAACCAAGAATATAGCCCCCAAGGCTGACACTATTTACGCAAATATTCGCAAACTAAACGAAGAAGTACTCGATTCTTGCTGGATTACCTTTGGAAAACCGATGTACGCAACAAATGTAGAAGTAATTAATGACGGAGTCAAAGATGGCGTAGGATCTGTATTTTATTCATTAGCGGCCAAAAGTAATCTGCCTAAAATAGACTATTTCGGATACGGTTGGAAAGAAGAGCATAACATCAATATGCTTGTTTTAGATATGGGCTGTCTGGAAGAGTTCGGAGGATGGTTTACTTCTCTAAACATTCAATATCTTGGAAATGACGGACATTGGTATGACGTAGGTAAATTCAAATCAACTCCGGCACTTCCCGAAACCGATATTGTATTTTTCCAACCTCCGTTTGCACAATATGTTTTGGAATTCCCGGCAGTAGAAACCAAGGGAATACGCGTACTAATGGATGCAAAAGTGCAGGAACACTGGCATAAATACACAAAGAATGTATCATCATTCATCTCTATCACCGAGTTGGGAGTTTATGAGAAATAAAGGAGGAGAAGAATGAGGAAAATAATTACGATATGTATTATAGGGCTTTTTGCTCTCAACGTACAAGCCCAGCCTGTAAAAACTTTAAAGTTATCTGATAAAGAACTTTTAGATAAGATTAAAGGAGGATGGGCCGGACAAACCATTGGTGTTGTTTTCGGAGCACCTACAGAGTTTAAGTTCACGGGAACTTATATTCAAGATTACCAGCCAATCCCCTGGGCGGAAGGTTACGTAAAATATTGGTGGGAAAAGAAGCCCGGATTGTTCGATGATATTTATAACGATTGCACGTTTGTTGAGGCATTTGATGAACTTGGCCTGGATTGTTCACAAGAAGAACTTGCCAAAAGATTTGCATTCGCTGATTATCATTTGGCCCATGCTAACCAAGCAGGCAGATATAATATCCGCCAAGGTATCATGCCACCGGCTTCCGGTCATTGGTTGAATAACCCACATGCAGACGATCTGGATTTCCAGATCGAAGCAGACTTCATTGGTCTGATGGCTCCGGCAATGCTGCCGGAAGCATTGGATATCGCCTCCAGAGTAGGCCACATTATGAATAGCGGTGACGGTTTTTATGGCGGTGCTTTCGTAGCAGCTCTTTATAGCTCCGCTTTCTATGAAAAAAGTCCTGAAGCGATTCTAAAAACCGCAATCTCTGCCATACCTGAAAAGAGTACATTCCATCAATGTATTCAGGATGTAATCAATTTCCATTCTTTGCACCCGGACAACTGGAAAGATTGCTGGTACTTCCTGCAAGAAAAATGGAACTGCGATGTAGGATGTCCCAAAGGCGTATTTCTAAACTTTAATATTGACGCCAAGCTCAATTCCGCTTTCGTAGCATTAGCTATGCTCTACGGTAAAGGAGACTTCACCAACTCTATCGATATTGCAACACGCTGCGGACAAGATTCTGACTGTAATCCGTCTACAGTCGGCGGTGTACTCGGCGTCATGTATGGGTATGATAAAATCCCTTCATTCTGGTTAAACCCTTTGAAAGAAGTAGAAGACTTTACATTTGAAGGAACGAATATGTCGTTGGCAAAAGCATACCAAATGAGTTTCGATCAAGCTAAACAACTCATAGTCAAAACAGGTGGAAAAGTATCTGGTGGGGAGATAGAAATTCCAATCAAAAAGGCGGATGTACTTCCTTTAGAACAAAATTTCGAAAACACCTATCCACTTTATAGAGAACGCAAAGACTGCTTCCTGACAGATACATTTGAATTTGATTTCAATGGTAACGGATTTGTTATCTGGGGCAACATTTGCTGCACAAGAAGTATTACTCCCGATTATATCAATCGTGTATCTACACGCCACATCGGTTCCGAGGTGTTCGGATTGGCAGAGCCCAATGACCCTTACGTTGCTAAAGTGGAAATATGGATTGACGGAGAACTGGACCATGTAGCAGCTTTACCCATGAGAAACACAGACCGCAAAGTAGAACCAGCCTGGAAATACCTCATGAAAGAAGGAAGACACCACGTTAAAATGAAATGGTTGAACCGCAAAAAAGACTACATTATTCGTATCAACGACATAATGTATTATTCAGAGAAAAAAGAACATGATAGATTTTACTTTAATAAATAAGTTAAGATGAAAAAAGTCCTGATTAACATCATTCTACTATTTACCTTTTCCATATCGGGAATGGCACAAATAGAATATGGAAAAACAGTTGAAATAAGTAAAGAGGTACTGCTCGACAAAATTAAAGGAGGCTGGGCCGGACAAACCATAGGATGCACCTATGGCGGTCCTACAGAATTTAAATACAGAGGAGCGATCATTCATGAGAAAACTCCAATAATCTGGTATGATGACTATTGCAAGGACATCTTTGCAGAAGATCCGGGATTGTATGATGATGTATATATGGATCTTACCTTTCTGGAAGTAATGCAAAAAGAAGGGATAAATGCCCCTGCCGAATCATTTGCCAAAGCCTTTGCAAACGCAGATTACAAATTATGGCATGCCAACCAGGCAGCCAGATATAACATATTGCACGGTATTATGCCACCAGCATCGGGACATTGGAAAAATAATCCGCACGCTGACGATATTGATTTCCAGATTGAAGCAGACTTCATTGGAATGATATGTCCGGGGATGGTAAATACCGCCTCCAATTTTTCGGACAAGATAGGGCATATCATGAACTACGGCGACGGATGGTATGGAGGTGTATACATGGGAGCAATGTATGCATTGGCTTACGTAAATAACGACATTTATACAATTGTCACGGAAGCTCTTAAAACAATACCCGAACAAAGTAAATTTCACCGTTGCATCACAGACGTTATTAAATATTGGAAACAATATCCCGATGACTGGCGTAAATGCTGGCTGGAAATAGAAAACCGGCATGCTTTTGAGATTGGCTGCCCGGAAGGGGTATTCAATGCATTTAACATTGACGCCACTATCAATGCGGCTTACTGTGTGATGGGACTTTTATATGGCAACGGCGACTTTTTCAAAACAATGGATATAGCCACTCGTTGCGGACAAGATTCCGACTGTAACCCGGCAACTGCCGCAGGAATTCTTGGAGTCATACAAGGCTACAAGGCTATCCCCGAATACTGGAAACCGGCACTCGAAAGATGTGAAAATATTAAGTTCCCTTACACAGATATCTCTTTAAGTTCTGTATACGACATTAATCTCAAACTATTGAGTGATGTATTAAAAGCAAACGGAGGAAAAATAAAAGGAGATAAATACTATACCACGATTCAGAAGCCAAAAACCGTAGCATGGGAAGTTTCTTTTGAAGGCTTATATCCTTCTGAAAGAAGAGTTATCAAATATGATCTCGGTACAGAAAAAACATTTGAGTTCAATGGCAAGGGAGTTGTTTTAATGGGGATGATCAGGCAAGATGTTAAAGATAGTAATGACAATTACATCGCCATCCTGGAGGCCTACATTGACGGCAAGAAAGTAGAAACCATAGAAATGCCTTATGACTACATAAAAAGAAAGTATGACATTTTCTATAATTATGATTTAGAGGAAGGACCTCACAAACTGGTTATTAAATGGATTAATCCGAATGAAAAATATGCCGTTCAATGTAAAGACATGGTGGTTTATTCATCCACACCGGCAGAGCCAATCAATCCTTATAAATAAAAGAGAGAAGCCATGAATAGAAAACTACTCCTATTATTAGCCTTATTATTATTTTCCTACGGATTGTCATCATGTTCGTCTGATGATAACAATCCGTCCGAAGGCGAACAGACCGATACACCGGAACTGTTTACCAAACGCTATAATCCCGATCAAAGTTTTTACAGCAAAATATTAGGACAAGAAATCAAATATTCCGTATTACTGCCTCAAGAGTATCTATCGGAAAGTACGGGTAAATATGGAGTAGTTTTCCTTCTACATGGCTGGGGAGGAAACCAAAGTTCATGGGGACCTTCAGGTCTGAATATTCAAAGCATAGCTGATGCGCAAACCAGCAATGGTAGTATTCGCCCATTGATCTACATCATGCCGGAAGGTTTCAACACTTATTTTTGCAACCGCTATGACGGAAAGTTCAACTATATGGATATGTTCATTAATGAACTCGTACCCCTGATTGATAAGCGGTTCCGAACAACAGCCAGTAAGACGGAAAGAGCTGTTGCCGGATTCTCTATGGGAGGTTTCGGGGCATTAAGTATAGCATCGCAACATCCTGAAACATTCTCGGTATCAATAGGATTAAGTCCCTCTCTAAATACAGATGAACAATACATCTCTTTGTCACAAGACGGTTGGAATCTTCAATGGGGAAACAACTTCGGAGGAAGCGGCCAGACAGGAACAGGCAGGCTGACAAGCTATTATAAAAGCCAATGTCCGCTACACTTTTTCAAGGATAAACCAAGTTCCACATTTCAAACAGTACGGTATTACATAGACTGCGGTGATGATGAAGAAAGACTATATGCAGGAAACGGTGAATTACATTCTCTATTACGGGACAAAAATATCAAGCACGAATATCGTGTACGAAACGGTGCCCATACTGACAGTTATTGGCGTGAATCCATGAAAGAGGCACTGCCTTTTATCGAACGTTCATTCAAAGGAGAAAACTATCCGCAGGAAACTCTGAAAAAATTCACAGAGGAATTACATGCTACTAATAAAAACATAAAAGTAGGTAATTCCAATATCGAACTATGGTTACCGGATGACTACAATTCCGAACTAACTTACAAAGTTCTTTATTACAGCAAAGGAGAAGGTAATGTTGATCTTACAACAAAGAAGGTAGCAGTGGCATTAGATTCTCTTATGCAAATCAAACGTATGATAATTGCAGGTTTTAATGTGAAAGAAATGATTCTAAATGAAACAAATTTTTCAGCTATTACCGATGCTGTGGAAAAGACGGTTCATACGGAAAGCAATGCAGATTTCAGATTAGGATTAACATACGGTTCAGAAGCTGATTACTTATACAATCAGTCAACAGGCAATGCCCCTGCTATCAACTTTTTCTTTGCAGAAGACGCAGATATTATCAACCTTTCTGCCGAGAATCGTGCCAAAATCTATTATTTGGACATAACAGACGAAGGCAGCAACTACAATAGCATCTTTACTCTGTTCAATGGATTGCGAGGTGCAGAAGCTCCGGTGCAATATCGTGTCAGAAACGGGCTGGATAGTGAACAGTCCGCCCAAACAGGTATTTATTCAATGAGTTATTATATTGGTGAACAGTTAATAAAGAAATAATATGAAGAAGATACTGTTATATATTATCCTATTTCTATCAGGTATAGATGGAGCTTGGGCACTTCCCATAGAAAAAGAAGGGATGAGTATTTACAGTCCGTCCCTAAAGCAAGAAGTCTCCTACTCCATTATCTTACCGGAAGGTTATGAACATTCAGAAACAGAATATCCAGTCTTATACATGTTTCATGGAATAGGAGGTGATTATACCAGTTGGCTCGAATACGGCAACGTTGCCCGTGTAATGGATAAAATGATAAAAGAAGGAAAGATTCAACCTTTCATTATGGTTATTCCTGACGGTTACCTGTCTTATTACAGTGACACTTATGATGGCAGTTCCCTTTATGAAACTTTCTTTATCAAAGAACTGGTTCCATATATAGATAACAACTATCGTACTCGCAAGGATATTAATGGACGCTCGATCATTGGTTTCTCTATGGGAGGATTCGGAGCATTATCCGTTAGTTTGCGCAACCGCCACTTATT
>ULTV01036300.1_pt1 | contig 9675 bp, 9 predicted proteins | sample 1957931 | NCBI WGS metagenome assembly ULTV01 (sample SAMEA4835743, study PRJEB28245) | human gut metagenome | biome: gut microbiome; material: fecal sample | place: Denmark | collected 2008
GTGCGGCTGCGGCTTTTGCTTTCCGCTCCGTCTCAAAAATCGCAGTCAGCCGCTGTTCGTATGTCAATGCTTTCATACCTGTGCCGCTCCTTCCGCTTCATTGACTGCCGCAGCAAACTGCGCACCGTTCGCACACAGGCCGAATATGCGCAGGCAGTCGTTTTCGCCTGCGGGGTCGGTGTCCAGCCGGAACATATCCCAGTCAGACCGGGACATATGCTCCCTCCTGCTGTTCGGGGCTTGCAGATTGGACACAAGCCTTCCGGCGTTTACTCGGAGCGAATGCAAACTCTGACGCACCGTGTCGCTGCTGATCTCCTGCTCCAGTCCGAGAATCTCACCGCTTTTGCGGGCGATCTCCTCCAATGCCCGTTCTGCAACCGGGCAGCCGCGCATAGTCTGTGCTGCGCGTCTCAGCTCATCGCGGCTTACATGGTCGCGCAGTTTGAGCGCCTGCAAAACGGAAAGCTGCTCCTGCGTCGGTGCGGAAGCGGGTCTGTTCATGTACGTCTTTTCCATCGCGTCAACCGCAGATTTGAGCCGGTCTGCGTACTCCCGGCGCAGCTCCTCGACCTCCGCGTTCCGCCGGTCGTCCAGCAGTTTTTTGCTCTGTGCATACGAGCCGGAATCCTTGAAGCGCTCCAAGCGCTCATATTCCGGTCTGAACTTGTCATTTACTTCCTGCAAATCCTTGCGGAAGCCCTTGATGGAGTTTAAATATCGCTGTGTGTTGGTCATAAAGTTACCTCGTTTCATTTGTTTTTTCTTCGTATTGTTCTTTTGCCGAAAAAATCCGGAAAAACATAGTCAGCGGAGTGCTCATAAATGGGAAGAAAAGGCTGGTTTTGATAGGTTTTTATGCGACAACCCTGAATCCATATACGGGAAAATTACAGGTTTTCTAAGGTTTTCCGGGTGCTGGTTTGATGCGGCGCGTATATATGCAAAAAAATTTAGGTTTTTTAAGGTTCTGTACCGTGTATGGCCGACAGAGATCCCTCGCGCGCGTGCGCACGTAGTCGTGTCAAGAAACAAAAAGTACCGAGCCGGTATCTCAGACATACGTCCGCAGCGTTTGGCAGACTGCGGGCTTTCTGAGCGCTTTCAGGGCGGTATCGCGCAGCCTTGCGTCGACTGGCCTGTCGAACCAAAATGCGTCGATCAGCGTTTCGCGCAGCTCGTTCGGAAGCTGCTGCAAGGCTGCTTGTACGGCCTCGACCAGTTCCTCCCGCTCGATTTCCAAAAGTCGGTCTTCCGCCTGCGTGTCCTGCACAAAATCTACCAGCGCGTTTGTTTCCTCGCCGTCCTCACCCACAGGCGTATCGAGGGAAACGGCGGTCTGCAATGGATCGTTCCTATTCCGCATTGTTCTCAGGCCGCACACGTCCGCAAATGCAGTCCGCAGCGTCAATTCATAGATGCCGATGAAGCCCGTGCCGCCGTCCGACCTCCACAGTCTGACAGCCCGCAGCATGGCAAGGTAGGCTTCCTGCATCAGATCGTCAAGTTCCACGCCGCAGCGGTGATGCAGCGCAGCCACCCAGCGGCGGGCCTTTTTCGCAGCGTAGCCCCGGACAGCTGCCCAAAGCGTCAGAGTATCCAGCTGCCCGCGCTGCACAGCCTCCGCGATTCTGTTCGTTTGCGCGGCGCGTGCCGTTTGTGCTTGCATTGACCTGTCCTCCTGTGCTACAATGATTTTCATCAGGATCACGCCGCACAGGAGCCGCCCGGAAGGGCGGTTTTTTATGTGCGCGCAGACGGCTTCAGAAGATCGTTTGCAACCGCAAGCCGCTGCTGCGCATTCTGTGCGCGTCGGCTCTCGCCCTCCAACTTGATCCGCACGGGGCAAAGCTCCAGCACGCGGTCGTAGATGCGCTTTAGCTGCATGGAATCCGCCTGCTGCATCTCGGCGACTGACAGATTGGTCGTCACGATGAGCGGTAAGCCGGTCTGCACACGGGCGTCAACGACGTTAAAGATCTGTTCCGCAGCGTATGCCGTATCCCGCTCTGCGCCGAGATCATCCAGCACCAGCAGAGAATAACGCTGCATCCGGTCAAGCAGTGCCTGCTTGTCCTGCGTGGATTGCAGCAGATTCAAAATCCGGGGAAAGCTCGTGATGACAGCAGAATCAAGCTGTGCCAGAACCGCATTTGCAATCGCGCACGCATAAAAGCTCTTGCCTGCACCGACAGCGCCGAACAGCAGAACGCCGATATTTTCTTGCTTCATCTTCGGCCACTGCGCCGCGTACCGGCGGCAGACTTCCGAAACATTTGCCGCGTGCCGGTCATCAATATCGAAGGTCTTCCGCAGGCAATTCGGGATTTGCAGCTGATCCGCTGCCCACATTTGCTGCATAGACGCCATAAACTGCTCACGCCGGTCTTTCTCCTTCACAGCCTCATCCTTCGCGCGGACGCAGGCACAGGAGATAGGAACAATGCGTTCAACGAAACCGCCGCTGCCGTCCGGAAACTGCTTGCGTGTCTGCTTCGGCTCACCGCAAACGGCACAATGCACGATGCCGTTCTCCCGGTAATCTCCGGGGGTGTCCATCTTTTGGACATCCCCTGCAAGTCGGTTCACCATTCCTGATACGTTCATATCGTTGCCCCCTCACACAAAGGATTCGTCTGCGTCGTAGCTGCGAATCCTGTCTTTGCCCTGCGCCTTCTGCTGTGAATCTGACCGCTCCCACGACCGCACAGCCGCCCGCCAATCGCGCATTTTCGATTTTCCAACGAGCCAACCTTTTGAAGCGTAGAAGTCAACGAACCGTGCTGGATCAACATTGTTTTCCCGCTCTGTGCAGTAAGATTTGACTTCATCAACGGTGGGCGGGGTGAAGCGCGAAGCGCGCGGCGGCTTGTCCGCCTTAACACTCTTACTCTTTGCTTTCCTATCCTTTCCTAACCTTACCTGTGTATCCAACTCGGATACGCTCTGGATACAAGGTGTATCCGAATAGTCATACTGGCCCGATTTCTTGCAGGAAAGGTGCTTCCTCTCCTCCATGTAGAGCGTTGGGGTATATCGATCACTCTGAATGTAATTATTTACCTTCCAGTCACGAATGACGCACACCCCGGAATCAAACGGGATCACAAAGCCCTTTGCCATCAGCAGCTTCAGGTCATCGCCCGACGCATTTACCATCGCCGTGATCCGCTTTGGAGACGATACAAAACCATCGTCGTCTGCCCGCATACCGAGGTGGAAGTACAGGGATTGAGAACTTGCTGGTAAATCGAGAAACGTATCTGTATCCACAACGTCAAGGGAAAACATTCTTCGTTTAGCCATCGTTCCACCCCGCGATCCGCTCTTGCCCAGCCATATCCGCAAGTGCCGCTTCTGCCGCGCGGCTGATAGCAGCGATCTCGGAGGCCCGCCCGCTCATGGAGCGAATAAACCGCCGCGCTTCCTGCTCGGACGCTGGCAAGAAATATCCGTGCAGGCAGTCCGACAGAATCAGCTTGCCCGCCTTGCGCTCTGCTTGAATCCGCCGCCGCACAATTCTCTCGTCCTGATTGGTAAGGGCGGCAAGCTCCGTCAGCTTGACCCCGTTTTCTGCGCCGGGATGGAGCAAATCAGAAATATGTAGCGTTTTTCCTGCACTTGTGGTAAAATTCTTTGTGGGATACATGGTCGGCAAACCGTCTCCCGCTGCCCTTGTCGGTGTTCCAGCACCGGCAGGGGCTTTTTCTTTTTCACCCAGCATCGGCGCGTCCTCCCGGAACGACAGCCAGCGATCGAATCGTGCTGGTCTGGATCGTCTGCGATTTCACCGCCTGTCCGCCGAAGAACTCATCCAGAACGCCGAGGTCGACAAGGTACTTCGCCCCGATCCGAACCGACGGAATCTGTCCTGACGTGACCAATCGCCGCAGCGCGGTCTTTGTGACCGCTGTATTCGGGTCTGCCTGCCGCAGAAAAGCCGCAGCTTCGTCAATCGTCCGCATTCGTCTCAAGCCGTTTCCGCCTCCCTTTCCAGATTCTTGATGATTCCAAAAATCCGTTGTTTTTCATCCTCGGACAGTTCCTTTCGCAGCTTGCGCGAGAAGCTGCAATCGGCAATACCCAACGCCTCAGCAATCTGCCAGAGCCGCACGCCGTTTCCAGCGGCTGTATTTCGGATATCCTTGTTGCACACAGTCGTTCCCTCCTTCTAGACCCATCCCCCACAGTCGCGGGAGTCCTACAACAAAATTGTTGACTTAACCAGAAAGTCTGTTTATAATAATAGCACAAACAGATAACTCGTTTGCTGGCTCTATTATAAGCAATGGCAATGTTGTTTGCAAGTGTATGCCTTATTTTTTGATAACAAATAATCTATCACTATTGTTTTAGTGGCAGATAACATTTAGAGGTGTCCAATGCTTCTCTATTCTTTAGATTTTACGGATTTAACTGAATCAGTCTCCCTTGACGACAATGAAGAACTATACCGCAGCAATCTTGGAACGATACCCTGCAAAATTCTATCTACTGATTTTAATAAGGTCGTTTTGGAAATATCAAACTTGATCTGTGAAAGCATTTCAAGTGGTGCTGGTCTACCGTTCGACAGGATTAAGTGTCTAATTTCTGATATTTTCTCTGAAAAAAATATAGGCGATTTCAAAGACACGCGTTCCATTTCAACATTTTCCTGGAATATTTTTGCCTCAGAATTGCATGACCCCCATCCTTTTTCGCAAACAGATAGACCATTCCAAGATATTTGTACAGACCGAATATATGACCTGTTTAAGGTTTTCATAGCTATCCAAGCTTATCTGGACGAAGCTGTAGATTCCCCGGCACTAGCAAGTCCCGTCGCATTTGAGCAATTTGCAGTAGGCTGCTTAGATATGGAAATCCCCAAAGAAATTTGTGCTGAATCTTTGAGCGAATATGATTTTTTTGACAGATTGTTTTTCGGTTGTGATGTTCGCAACATTTTGCGAGATGATATCAGTGATCTTTGGCTGCATAATGGAGACCATATTTATATTCAGACCGAATATTTATCTGACCTCCTGCTTGAAAGTATTTACTACGTTTTTTTTCATCACTACGGCTTCAAACGTTGCAAGAACTGTAATTGCTTTTTCATTCCGCTTTCACGTTCCGATGAAATTTACTGTAATAATCCGTCTCCCCAAGATAGTACAAAAACATGCAAACAGTACGGTTCCGAGCGGCTTTGGTACGAACGTTTGAAGGAAGACGAGGCAGCAAAGCTTTCAAGGAATGTATATGCTGCAAAGAGTATGCTCGCGAGGCGCAACCCCGATATTGAAGCATATGCAAAAATGCGTGACTACTTCAAGGCCGAACGCAAGAAATGGGAATCTGATTTGAAAAACGGTACAAGGACAAAGGAAGAATATATCTGCTGGTTGAATGAAATGAAGAAAAAGAAAACGCTTTAAGAAAACCGGCAAAGGAGGTACAGCTCAGATATGGCAAACATCAAACGCATTGACGGCAAGACCGGCGTTTCCTTCCAGATCACAGTTACGCAAGGGCGGGATATCAATGGGCGTCAGGTGCGGCACTACAAGACGTGGAAGCCGGAGGGCCGCATGACCGAGCGGCAGATGCAGAAAGCCGTGGAGCGGGCCGCAGCGGACTTTGAGCGGGAGATCGAGCAGGGCTATCAAACCGACAACCGGCAGACATTTTCCGAATATGCACGCTATGTGATCGGCCTTAAGCGGACTGCCGGGGCAAAAGGAAAAACGCTGAACCACTACGAATATCTGCTTTCCCGCTGCGATCAGGCAATCGGGCATCTGCGGCTTTGCGATATCCGCCCGCAGCATCTGAATCTGTTCTATCAGAATTTGCAGGAAGAAGGTGTCCGGCAGGGCCGGAACCGCGCAGCGGCAAAGGGCGATCTCGGCGCTTATTTGAGGGAACGGAAAATCACCCGCGAAACGCTGGCCGAAAAAGCCGGTGTCTCCGCTACCACAATCACGACGGCCTGCCGGAAGCAGCCGATTCTTGAAAGCAAAGCTGACCAGATTTCCGCCGCGCTGGGTGAAAAAACAAAAGCCCTGTTCACCATCGAACAGGACAAGACGCCGCTTTCCGCCAAGACCGTTGCGGAATATCACCGGTTTATTCATACTGTCATGCAGCAGGCCGAGGACGAGCTTCTGATCCCCTACAACCCGGCCGCAAAGGCCACGCCGCCGAAGGTCGGCAAAAGCAGGCCGGACTTCTATGAGCCGGATACCGTCGCCGCAATTCTGGACGCCGCCGAGCAGGAGCCGATCAAATGGAAAACCATGCTGCACCTGTTCCTGATCACCGGCAGACGCCGCGAAGATATCTGCGGCCTGAAATGGGACAAGATCGATTTTGAGAACGGGATCGTCTGCATCGACACGGCGCTTCTCTATCTGCCGAAGCTCGGCATTTACGAGAGCACCACGAAAACAGAGAACACAACGTTCCTCCCGCTCCCGAAGGAGACGATGCAGCTCCTTCGGGAGTACCGTGCGTGGTACAATGAACTCCGGCTCAAAAACGGCGACCGCTGGCAGGACAGCGGCTTTCTGTTCGTCAAAAGCGACGGCGCACCGATCCACCCGGACAGCTTTGCGGGCTGGCTGCGCAAATTCACGAAGCGACACGACCTCCCGCACCTGCACCCACACGGGTTCCGGCATACAAACGCTTCCATGCTGATTGGAAACGGCGTAGACGTGGTCACAGTCGCAAACCGGCTGGGGCATTCCGATGTGTCCACAACGCTGGATATCTATTCCCACGCGATCAACGAAGCAAAGGCGAAAGCATCTGAGACGTTGGCCGACGTGATGCTCCGGCGCAAAAAGGCATGAAAAAACGGTGGACAAGCAGCTGTCCACCGTGATTTTTGTGCGGTCGTGCGTAAAATGTGCGGTAAAACAAATTCCGCGCATTTGAAAGTCTGCTGAAAAGTTAGAAAAACGGCTGATTTCTTGTGGAAATCAGCCGCTTTTGCTGGTACGCCGGAAGGGACTCGAACCCCCGACCTACTGGTTCGTAGCCAGTCACTCTATCCAACTGAGCTACCGGCGCGTACCGCGCTTCCTTAGCGCCACACTATAGTAGCACAGTTGGGGATAAAATGCAAGCCCTTTTTTAATTTTTTCTCACAGTTCCTGAATGCTCAGATCCCCGCAGGCTTCCAGCTGCGTCCGGGGGCCGAAAACACAGACGATGCCGGTATCCAGTGCGCTGCCGATTGGTCCGGCGCAGGCAGCCAGCGATGCAGGGCCTGCATCCAGCAATTCATGGCGTATGCAGCGGCGGTCGTCCATGGTCATGCCTTTCAGAAGCCATGTATCCGCAACGGCTCCCTGCAGGCGCGGCGAGAGCAGCGGCTCGGCGTCGCTGATGGCGCCGATGATATTGACGTCCTGCGCTTCCCCAGAAGCAGCTGCGGCTTCGAGATACGCTGCCGTTCGTCCGATTGCGCCGCGCGAACGGCGGCAGTCCGGGTCACGGTAGGTATAGGCGGAGACAAGCCCTGTTTCGCGGATGAGCAGGCCTGTGCCATACGCCCCGCCCTGCACACGGATCTCGTTCCAGTAATGGCCAAGCGACGCTGCGCGGCAGGCGATGCGCAGATCGCCGTAATACGCGTGAACATTGCCGCAGACAGCGGTAAACGAAACCTCGGACGGGATCACGATGCCCTCTTTGCAAATCGGCAGCAGCTGTGCACGGTATGGCGCACCGGACGCTGCGCCAGCAGGGAGCGCTTCATGCAGGCCGCTCTGAATAAGTGCACCACTCTGCCCGCCGCCTCCGGTGACGGAAAGACGCATCCGCGCGGTCACAAACAGCTTTTCGCAGAGTGTGCGCAACATCTCGATCAGTTCATCCGCCCGTGCGTCGAAATTCTGCTCCAATTCGCGCAGCCAGCGGTAATAGCTGACGCCCGCGCAGCGCTCTGAGCAGGCGCTGGCCGCGTTCAGTGCAGCAGAAGCGCGGAGCATCGCAGCGCTCGAACCAGAATTGACAATCTGCTGCTGGAGTCCGTCGCGCTGCTGGCGGATGAGTTCCAGCAGCTTTGCCTTGTCGGAAAAATCCGTCTGCGTCAGAATCTGCGTTGCCAGCCGGACAGCCTCCGGGAGTTTCGCCTCCAGTGCGCTGAAGGAAACGGCAGCGTAGAGCCGGTAACTTTGCGGGTCATGATACTGGCTGTAAGGCGCCAGCGCCACGCTGAAGCCGTCAAGCTTCAGACGCAGCTGCTTTTGCAGTTCCAGCGCATCCATGCCGCCAGCCGGAAGCTGTCCCAGCGCCGCGCGCAAAACGGACGTATACGGAAGCTGTTCCTCTGTCAGATCATCGGCCGCAAAATAAACCGTCGGATAGACAATACCGTCGGTCTGCACGGCATGGAGAACGAGCCGTCCGTCCTCCTCCACCTCCGTCGGAACAGGGGCCGGATCGCGCGGCAGGTCGGAAAGCCGGACATGCGGGATCGTAGAAAGCGCTTCCGGGCGATCCGGCTCCTGCTGAAGTGCTGCAAGCCGCTCCTGTTCACTGATAATCCGGCTGCGCTGCGCCTCATCCAGTGTTTTGCATATTTTTCCCAGCGACTCGCGTTCACGATCCTGACGCGCCTGTCCGCAGGTCAGCGACGGCTGCAGGAGCACCTCGGCGGTATGCGGGTTCTCCAGCATCAGCCGGCGCAGGAGATTCTCATAATATCCCGTGCCGACGGCGGCGTGCAGCGTGTCAAACACCTCGCCGAAGTGCAGGCGCGCGGCAGGATCGCCGTCATACAGCCAGCTGGACAAAATCTCAAGCTCAAAAATCAGGCCGCGCGGCATTGTGCCGTAATCGCGTTCGCGCAGCTTGAATTCAAAGCTTGCCAGCGAAGCCTCGATCTGCGCACGGTCAAGTCCGTTTTCGCAGAGCGCGGTGAGCGTATTGCGGATCGTAGCCTCGATGGCGGGCAGGTCGGCTTCGCGGAAGTTCTGCACGCGCAGCAGAAGATTCGGCTGCATGCACTGCTCGTCGCAGCCGAGTACCACATCTTCTGCAAGCCCCTGTTCCAGAATTGCGCGGCAGAGCGGCGCGTGGTTGCTGCCGCAGAGCACATCGCTCAGCACCTGCGCGGCAAAAAGCGTCTGCGTATCCTGATATGTCCCGAGCACATAGCCGCAGCCAAGCTTCCAGCGCTGCTGCGCTGGTTCTCCGGCCGGGAGCGGATATTCGATCGTCCGGCGCTCTGCCCGGACGGGCGGCTGCGCATGGATCTGCGTGTCTGGGTCGATGGCTGCAAACTGCGACAGATATTCATCCAGCAGGGCGAAGCTTTCGTCCTGATCGATGCTGCCGTCGAGCAGCAGATAAGAATTGGCTGGATGATAGAACCGCTTATGCGCGGCGGTAAAGGCTTCATAGGTAAGATTCGGGATGGCCTCGGGATCGCCGCCGGAGACGAAGCGGTAGGGCGAGGCCGGGAACAGTGCGCGCGACATGGCGTTTATCAGCAACTCGTCCGCGTCGGCAAACGCGCCCTTCATCTCGTTGAGCACAACGCCTGAACGCGTCAGAATGCCGTCGTGCAGTTCATAGTGCCAGCCCTCCTGCTGGAAGATCTCAGGCTTTTCATGGATGCTTGGGAAAAACACGGCGTCAAGATACACGCGCATCAGATTCAAAAAATCGCGGCTG
>ULTV01043743.1_pt1 | contig 9663 bp, 6 predicted proteins | sample 1957931 | NCBI WGS metagenome assembly ULTV01 (sample SAMEA4835743, study PRJEB28245) | human gut metagenome | biome: gut microbiome; material: fecal sample | place: Denmark | collected 2008
AGGCAGTCGGCGCATACAAGGCAGGCACGCTGGATGACGACGGCGTCCGCAACTATGAGGAAAACGCCTGCCCGTCCTGCGGCAGCTGCTCCGGCATGTACACCGCAAACTCCATGAACTGCCTGACCGAAGCGCTGGGCATGGGGCTTCCGGGCAACGGTACGATTCCCGCGCCGTACTCCGCGCGTCTGCGCCTCGCCAAGCACGCTGGGATGCAGATTATGACGCTGGTGGAGAAGAACATCCGTCCGCGCGACATCATGACCCCCGCCGCGTTCAACAACGCTGAAACCGTTGACATGGCGCTCGGTTGCTCCACGAACACAATGCTCCACCTGCCCGCCATCGCGCACGAAGCAGGCGTGACCATCAACCTTGACCACGCGAACGAGATTTCCGCCCACACCCCGAACCTCTGCCACCTTGCGCCGGCGGGTGATACGTTCATGGAAGACCTCGACCGCGCGGGCGGCGTCCTCGCCGTGATGAAGGAGCTGACGAAGAAGGGCTTGCTCGACACGTCGGTGATGACCTGCACAGGCAAGACAATGGCGGAGAACCTCGAAGGCGTCGTCAACCGCGACGAGCGCATCATCCGCCCGGTTGACAACCCGTATTCTACCAGCGGCGGCATTGCCGTTTTGAAGGGCAATCTGGCAAAAGACGGCTGCGTCGTCAAGCAAAGCGCCGTTGCGCCGGAAATGATGGTGCATGAAGGTCCTGCGCGCGTGTTCGACAGCGAAGAGGACGCAATCGCCGCGATTTACGCCCGGAAGATTGTGCCGGGCGACGTGGTTGTGATTCGCTACGAAGGCCCGAAGGGTGGGCCGGGGATGCGCGAGATGCTGAACCCGACCTCCGCAATTTGCGGCATGGGCTTAGGCGAAAGCGTCGCCCTGCTGACTGACGGGCGTTTCTCCGGCGCGACGCGCGGTGCGTCAATTGGGCATATCAGCCCGGAAGCCGCCGCGGGCGGACTGATTGCGCTGGTGGAAGAGGGCGACCGGATTGCGATTGATATTCCGAAGTGCACAATTGAATTGAAGGTGGATGAGGAGACGCTGGCAAAGCGGAAAGCAGCGTGGGTTTGCCCCGAGCCGAAGGTGAAAACGGGGTATCTGGCGCGCTACGCGAAGCTGGTATCTTCTGCGGATAAGGGCGCAATTCTCGAATAAAGGATTTACAAAAAGTCCAGTAAATCGTTATTGTTGCGCAGGGGGATCGCCTCTGCGGAGGCGAGGAGGGGGCATGAAAGCAGACGAAGTCTGCAATCGCCCCTTCCCCCCTTCGGTGCCGCAACTTTTGGGCCTTCCCATGGTTGTACTGTTCCGAAGCGCTTTTGCCTGCTTCCATAAGTATTTTGTTTTTCATAATAGCCTGATTACATCGAATTTTCCCATTATTACAGTCCCCGCACTGTTTGAAAGGATGGTTTTCCGCGCATGAATCAGATTAAGATTTTTGATACGACACTGCGCGACGGCGAACAGTCGCCCGGCTGCTCGATGAACCTGAAGGAAAAAATCGAGGTAGCGAAGTGTCTGGAGCGCCTGAAGGTGGATGTTATCGAAGCCGGCTTCGCAATTTCCTCCCCCGGCGACTTTGAGAGCGTCAAGACCATCGCGGAGACGGTGCGTGACTGCTCCGTCGCCTCCCTCGCCCGCGCGACACAGAAGGACATTGACTGCGCATGGGAAGCCGTCAAGAATGCTGCCGACCCGCGCATCCACGTTTTCCTTGCCACGTCGCCGCTCCACATGGAGTATAAGCTCAAAATGACCCCCGAACAGGTGCTGGCGCGCACGGCTGAAATGGTCAAGTACGCCAAGCAGTACACCAGCAACATCGAGTTCTCCTGCGAGGACGCGACCCGCTCGGATACCGATTTCCTGATTCAGGTCGTCAACGCCGCCGTCAAGAACGGTGCGACCGTCATCAACCTGCCTGACACCGTCGGCTATACCACGCCAGACGAAATGCGCAAGCTGATTGAGGACGTGATGGCGGGCGTGGAGAACAGCGACAAGGTGGAATTCTCCGTCCACTGCCACAACGACCTCGGCATGGCGGTCGCGAACTCCCTCGCGGGCGTTTTGGGCGGTGCGCGGCAGATTGAATGCACCATCAACGGGCTGGGCGAACGCGCGGGCAACACCGCGATGGAGGAAGTCGTGATGGCGATGCGCACGCGCCCGGACATTTTCGGCGACACGCCCTGCCGCATCGACACGACGCAAATCGCCCGCGCGAGCAAGACCGTCTACAACATCATCGGCCAGAGCGCACCGCTGACCAAGCCGATTGTCGGCGTCAACGCCTTCCGGCACGAAAGCGGCATCCACCAGCACGGTGTTTTGGCGAACAAGAAGACCTACGAGATTCTCACGCCCGAATCCGTCGGCATCCGCATGGACAACATCGTGCTGGGCAAGCACTCCGGCAAGCACGCTTTCGCCGCGCGGCTGAAGGAAATGGGGTACGAGCTGCCGGACGAAGAGCTTGCGCGCTGCTTCGAGGAGTTCAAAGTCCTCTGCGACAAGAAGAAGAACGTCACCGATCAGGACATTCTCGCCATCGTCACCCACTCCACCACGACCGACGATGCTGAGGTAGACGGCTACAAGCTGATGTGGTTTGCGGTGCATACATCCAACATGACGACTTCGACCTCCGTCGTGCGACTGGAACTGGACGGGCAGCAGTTTGAAGCCGTCTGCTCCGGCGACGGCCCGGTGGACGCCGCGTTTGAGGCGATTGACCAGATTATCCGCCCCGTCGAGCATTCCTTCGACCTCTACCGCATCAATTCGATTTCCCCCGGCAAGGACACCATGGGCGACGTGTCGGTCAAGCTCAGCTGTGACAACCGCACGTTCTCCGGGCGCGGGCTGCACACCAACATCGTCGAAGCATCCGTGCGCGCCTACATCAGCGCCATGAACAAGCTCCGTGCCTATGCTGCGCGGCGCGCGAAGGGAGAAGTGTAAATCCATGGGAATGACCATGACGCAAAAAATCCTCGCCGCCCACGCGGGGCTGCCCGAAGTCAAAGCGGGCGACCTGATTGAGGCAAAGCTCGACCTCGTGCTCGGCAACGACGTAACGACTCCCGTCGCCGTCAACGTGTTTGACAAAGCCGGCTTCACCCGCGTGTTCGACAAGGATAAAATCGCCATCGTGCTGGATCACTACACGCCGTGCAAGGACATCAAGTCCGCCCAGCTGTGCAAGACCGCGCGCGATTTCGCCCGCCGATTCCAGATTACCCACTTTTTCGACGTCGGGCAGGTCGGCATTGAACATGCGCTGCTGCCGGAAAAGGGCATCGTCGCGCCGGGAGAACTGATTATCGGGGCGGACAGCCACACCTGCACTTACGGCGCGCTCGGCGCGTTCTCGACGGGTGTCGGCTCGACCGATATGGCGGCGGGCATGGCTTCGGGCGAAAACTGGTTCCGCGTGCCAAGCGCCATCAAAGTGGTGCTGACGGGCAAAATGCGCCCCTACGTCTCCGGCAAGGACGTTATCCTCCACCTGATTGGGCTGATTGGCGTGGACGGTGCGCTGTACAAGAGCATCGAGTTCACGGGTGAGGGCGTAAGCAATCTGACCATGGATGACCGCTTCACGATTGCGAATATGGCGATTGAAGCAGGCGGCAAGAACGGCATTTTCCCGGTGGACGAAAAGACGGTTGAGTACGTTTTCGGGCGCGTTGACCGTCCGTGGACGGCATATGAAGCCGACCCCGACGCGGAATACGAGCGCACGGTGGAGATTGACCTCTCCGCGCTTGAACCGACCGTCTCCCTGCCGCACCTGCCCAGCAACACCAAGGTCGTCAGCGAAGTGAAGGGGCTGCCGATTCAGCAGGTCGTCATCGGCAGCTGCACCAATGGGCGCATCAGCGATTTGCGGCAGGCGGCGGAAATCCTCAAGGGACATCATGTGCATGACGGCGTGCGCTGCATCGTCATTCCGGCGACGCAGCAGGTGTCACTGGACTGCATCAAGGAAGGCTTGACCGAAATCTTCATCGAAGCGGGATGTGCCGTGTCCACGCCGACATGCGGCCCTTGCCTCGGCGGACACATGGGCTGCATGTGCGAGGGCGAACGCGCCGTCGCGACGACGAACCGCAACTTCGTCGGGCGCATGGGGCACGTCAAGAGCGAAGTGATTCTGGCATCCCCCGCGGTTGCGGCGGCATCCGCCATCATGGGCTGCGTCGCAGACCCGAACGACATTGCAAAGGAGGCGCAGTAACATGCCCAGCGGCAAGGTTTACAAATACGGCGACAACGTGGATACGGATGTGATTATCCCCGCGCGCTACCTGAACGCCCCCTCGCCCGATGAGCTTGCGAAGCACTGCATGGAGGACATTGACGCAACCTTTGCGCAGAAGGTGCAGCCGGGGGACATCATCGTCGGCGGCGCGAACTTCGGCTGCGGTTCCTCCCGCGAACATGCGCCGATTGCCATCCGCGCGTGCGGCGTCTCCTGCGTCATTGCGCCGAGCTTCGCGCGCATCTTCTACCGCAACGCCATCAACATCGGCTTCCCGATTCTGGAGTGCCCCAAAGCGGCGGCGGAGATTGCAAAAGGCGACCAAGTATCGGTTGATTTTGCGACCGGCACCATCACCGATGAAACGACCGGGAAAACATACCACGCGACGGCTTTCCCGCCCTTTATCCAGAAGATTATTGCGCACGGTGGGCTTCTCTCCTATTTGAAGGCACGTCAGCAGAACATGGAGGCGGAATAAAATGGAAAAGCATATTGCTCTGCTGCGCGGCGACGGCATCGGCCCGGAAATCGTGGACAGCGCCGTGAAAGTGCTGGAAGCCGTTGCGGAAAAGTTCGGGCACACGTTCACCTTCACCCGCTATCTGATTGGCGGCGCGGCGATTGATGAAACGGGCAATCCCCTGCCGCAGGAGACGATTGACGGCTGCCTGTCGTCGGATTCCGTGCTGCTTGGCGCGGTCGGCGGCCCGAAGTGGGACAGTCAACCTGCGAATCTGCGCCCGGAAAAGGGGCTTCTCGGCATCCGCGCCGCCATGGGGCTGTACACGAACCTGCGCCCGGCGAAGCTGTATCCCGCCTTGAAGGACGAATGCCCCCTGCGTTCGGACATTGTCGCGCAGGGCTTTGACCTGATGATGGTGCGCGAATTGACCGGTGGCATTTACTTCGGCGAGCGCGGCCGCCGCGAGGGACAGTACGGCGCGGAGGCCTACGACACCGAGCGGTACAGCGTCATGGAGATTGAGCGCATTGCCCGCGCCGCGTTTGACGCCGCCCGCAAGCGCCGCAAGAACGTGATTTCCATCGACAAGGCGAACGTGCTGGAAACATCCCGGCTGTGGCGCGAGACGGTGCACCGGATTGCGCAGGAGTACCCGGACGTGACCGTCAGCGATATGCTGGTGGACAACGCCGCCATGCAGCTTGTCCGCCGTCCGAGCCAGTTCGATGTCGTCGTGACGAGCAACATGTTCGGCGACATTCTCTCTGACGAAGCAAGCCAGATTACCGGCTCCATCGGGATGCTGCCGAGCGCGTCTCTGGGCGCGACAAAGCGCGGACTGTATGAGCCGATTCACGGCTCTGCGCCGGATATTGCTGGGCAGAACAAAGCGAACCCAATTGCCACCATTCTCTCCGCCGCCATGATGCTGCGCTACGCCTTCGACATGGCGGACGAGGCGGACTGCATCGAGCGCGCGGTGGACGCCGCCCTGAACGACGGGCTGCGCACGGCGGATATCGTCGGGCAGTCGGACATTCAGCCGCTGACCTGCACCGAAATGACGGACGCAATTCTTGCGCGCCTGTAAGAGGATAATCTATGTATCGAGAGGTATCGCAGCTGCTGCTCTACTCCAATCTGGGCGAGGACAGCATCCTGCGCCAACTGTCCGGCATTTTCTCCGACTGGGCGCACGGCGAATGCGAAAAGCCGGTGCTGGTATCGCGCATTTATCAGCAGGTCAAGCGTCTGCTGGATTTAGCGACGCGCTACGGCTTCAACTGCAATCTCTGGCACGACTACCTGACATTCGTGCTGATGATGAACGAGAACAGCTTCTCGCTGACCTGTGAGCGGGTCGGCGCAAGCGAGGGCAGCGTCAACCACTTCGCCAAGGCGGATTTTGCCGTTTTCAAGCGCCTGTTTGACTTCGATTTCGCCCCCATCGAGCAGGATTTGAGCATCGACTGCTTTACCGTGCTGGAGAATTACACCGCCATCCCGAAAAAGGCGCAGATGTACTACCGCACGGTATCAGAAAAGGTGCGGGCGCTGTCCGCCGCCATCGCGGGCGCAAAGGACGAGAATGAGATTTTCGACCTCGTGACGGCGCACTACCGTGACTGCGGCGTGGGCATGTTCGGCTTGAACAGGGCATTCCGCATTCAGGAGGATGAAAACGGCTCGTTTACGCTCAACGCCATCAACAACATTGATTCTGTCCTGCTCTCCGACCTGATTGGCTATGAGCCGCAGAAGAAGGAGCTTCGGCAGAACACGGAAGCGTTCGTGTCGGGGCACGCGGCGAACAACGTGCTGCTCTATGGCGACGCAGGCACGGGCAAATCCACCTCCGTCAAGGCGATTCTGAACGAATACGCTGACCGCGGCTTGCGGATGATTGAAATCTACAAGCACCAGTTTGGACTTTTATCGCAGGTGATTGCAAAAATCAAGAACCGCAACTACCGCTTCATGATTTTCATCGACGATTTGTCGTTCGAGGAACACGAAGTGGAGTACAAGTTCCTGAAAGCCGTCATTGAGGGCGGCGTGGAGACGCGCCCGGCGAATGTGCTGATTGTCGCGACGTCCAACCGCCGCCACCTCGTCCAAGAGACGTGGAAGGACCGCGACGACATGGAACACAACGGCGATATCCACCGTTCAGACACGATGGAAGAGAAGCTGTCGCTGGCGGCGCGTTTCGGCTGCGCCATCTGCTACGTCAGCCCGAACCGCCAGCAGTACCACGACATCGTGAAAGGCATCGCCGCGCGCCTGCCCGACGGCTTGACCCTGACTGAGGACGAGCTTCTGCAAGCCGCGAACCGCTGGGAAATCCGCCACGGCGGTATTTCTGGTCGTACCGCACAGCAGTTCATCAACTATATTGCAGGATTACAAACGTAACCCAAGCCGCAATACAAACCAAGTAACACGGGAGTGACCGCGCCGAAGGGGTCAAGGGGGCGACCGGAAAGCCCCCTTGCGCGCCCGCAGGCGCGTCCCCCTGCAACGAAGAAAGTCAACTCCGTTAGTGGCGACCGAAGGTTTCCAAAGGGCGATCGGAAAGCCCTTTGGTCGCCTCCGCAGAGGCGATTCCCCCTGCCACAAAAAAGCACATTTCCTTTTCCAAGTCAATCAAGCAAAGCAACCTTTCCTCATCAATATCCTTTCACAAAGGAGATTTCACCACCATGCTGACGCTCGATAAAATCTACCATGCAGCCTACGTCCTGAAGCCTGTCGCCCGCAAGACTGACGTCATCTACGCCGCGAAGCTCTCGCAGGGCTACGACCTCTACCTCAAGACCGAAAACCTCCAGTTAACCGGTTCGTTCAAACTGCGCGGCGCATACTATAAAATCAGCCAGCTGAACGAGGAACAGCGCAAAGCCGGCATTATCGCCTGCTCCGCGGGCAACCACGCGCAGGGTGTCGCGCTCGCCGCGTCCCGCATGGGCATCAAGGCGATTGTCTGTATGCCCGACGGCGCGCCTATCAGCAAGGTCGAAGCCACCAAAGCCCTCGGCGCGGAGGTCTGCCTCGTCAAGGGCGCGTATGACGACGCTTACAACTACGCCTGTCAGCTGCAGCAGGAAACCGGCATGACCTTCATCCACCCCTTCAACGATGAGGAGGTTATCGCCGGTCAGGGCACAATCGGTCTGGAAATTCTCGATCAGCTGCCTGATGTGGACGCGGTCGTCTGCTCCATCGGCGGCGGCGGGCTGATTTCCGGCGTTGCGTGCGCCATCAAATTGCTAAACCCCAAGGTAAAAGTCTACGGCGTGCAGGCGGAGAACGCCCCCAGCATGAAGCGCTCGCTGGAAGCCGGAGAAGCCATCACGCTTGACAGCGTACGCACATTTGCCGACGGCATCGCGGTCAAGCACCCCGGCGATATCACGCTTGACATGGTGCGCAAGTACGTTGACGAGGTTGTCACGGTCAGCGAGGACGAAATCGCCGCGGCGATTCTGGCGCTGATGGAAAAGCAGAAGCTGGTCGCGGAAGGCGCGGGCGCAGTGACGGTCGCTGCGGCCATGTTCGGCAAGCTGCCGATTGCCGGCAAAAAGGTCTGCTGCCTGATTTCCGGCGGCAACATTGACGTGAACATTTTGAGCCGCGTCATCACGCGCGGTTTGCAGCGCGAAGGACGCAACTGCCTGCTGACGATTGCGCTGGACGATAAGCCGGGGCAGCTGCTGGGCGTGACGCAGGTGATTTCGGAGTGCGGCGCGAACATTGTGGGCGTGACGCATGAACGGTCGGACGCGGCATATGCGGTGACGAGCTGTTTGCTGCGAATTAGTATGGAAACGCGTGATTTTGCGCAGATTGAGGAAATTAAGGCAAAGTTGAAGGAACAAGGGTTCAAACTGGTGGAATAATACTATTTCCAGATGAAAATGCGCAAGCAGATGGCGCAGGTGAATCTGGAAATAGTATAAGACGAATCAAAAAACCCGCCTTTGACAGGAGGCATTCCTGCCGAAGCGCGGGTTTTGTTGTGCAAAAATCATACTAATTCGATTCTAAAACATGGCATCGAGCATAGCAGATTTTTCGTTCTGGCAAAGCTGAGTGAAGCGAGGCGTACTGGAGGTACGCGCGAGCGGAACGATGCAAAGCCAGGGCGGAAAAGATGCTGTACGAATGACATGGTTTAGATGAGAATTAGTATCAGTTTCCCGGCGGTGTCAGCTGATCCGCGACAATCGGCGACCTTCGCAGCTCCGAAAGGAACTGCATCACCAACGCGGGCATATCGTCATCCTCGCCGAAGGTGCGCGCGGAAACACGCCGCACTGTGTCAATGCCCGCGGGCGTCATCCGCCCCATGCTGTCAAACAGTCCCGGATGCAGCAGCCACATGTGCGCCGGACAGACTGTGCAGAGCGTCTGCATCAGGTGCAGCATTTGCTCGGAGAAGGACTGATGCCGCGTCAAGTCCGGCGTTTCCGGCGGAATTTCCAGCGTTTTCAGCGCACTTAGCCCCCGGCTCAACGCCCATTTGCCTTCGCGCATCAGCTGCACTTGGATGTTTCCCGCCGCATACGTCCGCCCCGTTGCGACGGATACGAACTGGTTCAGATTACCCACCATTCCCGACGGCAGCAGGTTCACAAGCAGCGCTCCTCCGCCCGTCAGCGCTACCGGCAGCGACGCGGGCAGATAGTGGTTCTGCATCGAATCCGCCTGCACGTCCGCCGTCAGCAGACCCGCAGCGAACAGCGCCCCCGCCAGATATTCCGCCGCTACGCTCTGTAAGAATGTCACCTGCCCGGCGTTTGCGCGCGCGTTCAAGTGCATCGCCAGCGGCGCGGCGTTCTCAGTCAGCAGGAGGTCGAGCATCATGCACGTTTTGCCGACGTGCGCCTGCGTATCCGATGCAACGG
>ULTV01028152.1_pt1 | contig 9583 bp, 10 predicted proteins | sample 1957931 | NCBI WGS metagenome assembly ULTV01 (sample SAMEA4835743, study PRJEB28245) | human gut metagenome | biome: gut microbiome; material: fecal sample | place: Denmark | collected 2008
CTTTCTTGCCATTTTGTTACCTGAAATGTGGTCTGTGCAACTGCAAAAATGGGCTTTTGGGGGTCCGAAGGCCCTTTCCACGCCTTCAGCTGGGCCAAATCGCTGAAAACGAATACCTCTCCCCGGGTATGTCCGACGATGCCCTGCACCTCCGGATGGGACGCATCACCGGCCACCACGAGCACTGCACCGGCGGCTTCGGCCTCGGAAGCGATCTTCTGTATCTTCTTCACGAAGGGGCAGGTGGCATCGTGATAGGTGCAGCCCCGGGCGTCCAGCTCGTCGTAAATGCTGCGGGGGACACCGTGGCTGCGGATGACCACCTCGTAGCCCGTAGGGACATCAGCGGGGGTATCTGCTACCAGTGCGCCCCGGCGCTCAAGGTCTTCCACGGTCTGGGGGTTGTGGATGAGGGGGCCGAGGGTGGCCACCTTGCGGCCCTCATCCAGCAGACCGTAGGTCAACTTGACCGCGCGGTCCACGCCGAAGCAGAAACCCGCAGTCTTTGCAAGTCTGATTTCCATTGTACTCTCCTAAATTTAACCTCTCCGTCATCGCTGCGCGATGCCACCTCCCCTATCAGGGGAACTGTCGAGCGATAGCGAGACTGAGAGGTTCATCACAATTCACTCCACGCATCCAGAACGGCCTGCTTATTTTCCCGCAGTTTCTTTATGTCGCGGCGGCCTTCCATTGCAAACTGTGCAGCGGGCATGGGCTCGCCGAAGATGACACGCACCTTGCAGAACAGCTTCATCTTACCATCAGGGGTGTCGTAGTAGATACGGCAAGGCACGACGTCCACATTTGCTGCCGCCGCGATGACGAAGAGGCCGCTCTTGAGGGGAAGGAACTTTCCCTCTTGCTCCCGCGTACCCTCCGGAAAGAGTAGCAGTGTACCGCCCTCCTGACACTTTTTCACGGTGTCGTCGATGACGCTGACCTCTTCTTTCGTGCCGCGGACACAGACTGCACCGGCGCACCGGAAGAACCACGACAGGAATGCGTTTATCTCGAACAGCTCTTTCTTGGCAAACACGGTCATCCGCTGGCCCCAGAACCGGGCGATGACGACGAACACCGGGTCGATGGCTGAGATATGGTTGGGGGCAATGATGCAGCCCTTCGTACCGATTTTTTTCAGGTTCTCCCTGCCCTCACACCGGACGCGGAAGCCGATGTGGAACACCAGCCATGCCAGCGGGACCAGAATATAATATAGTATCATCTGACCTTCTCCGTGATAATTTTCTTCATGGCCTCAAAGCTCTGCTCAAAATTCAGCTCCGAAGTGTCCAGCAGCACGGCGTCGTCTGCCTGCTTGAGGGGGGCTGCGGCGCGGTGGGTGTCCTGATAGTCGCGCTGCTTGACGTCGGCCAGCACATCTTCGTAGGGGGTATCGATGCCCTTCTGCTGGTACTCCTTCCAGCGGCGGGTGGCGCGGGCCTCCGGGCTGGCGGTGAGGAAGATCTTCACAGTCGCATTGGGCAGCACCACGGTGCCGATGTCGCGGCCATCCATCAGGATGTTCTGCGTCTTGGCCATGTCCCGCTGCATCTCCAGCAGGAAGGCGCGCACCGCCGGATTTGCACCCACGGCAGAAGCCGCCATTCCCACCTCTTCGGTGCGGATGGCCGTGCTGACGTCCTCGCCATTCAGATAGATATGCTGTTCGCCCTCGATAAAAGCAAACTCGAGGGTGATATTGGGCAGCAGCGCATCGACTGCCTCGTTGTCCTTCGGTTCTTTGCCCGCGCGGAGGGCATAAAGGCCGATGGTACGGAACATCGCACCGGTGTCCACATAAATGTAGCCGAAGTCCGCAGCCAGACGCCGCGCCAGCGTAGATTTGCCTGCGCCCGCAGGCCCGTCGATCGCAACAGAAATCATTTTTATATCTCCTTCTCTATGAATCTGAAATTTCCAGCCGCTTAAACCTCTCCGTCACGGCTGGCGGCAGTCGTTGTTGCCCTAACGAGGGGGCCGTCTGCGAAGCAGACTGAGAGGTCATTCCAGATGATTCGCAAAACTCTGTGCCGTGCAGAATGCGATCTGCAGATTGTAGCCGCCGGTATAGGCGTCCACATCCAGCACCTCGCCTGCAAAGTAGAGGCCGAGGGCCTTTTTGCTCTGCATGGTCTTGGGGTCGACCTCCCGCACCGACACGCCGCCTGACGTGATGACTGCGTGTGCCAAATCGCCCCGGGCGTCGATAGTCACCCTCCAGTGCTTCATCAGCTGTACCAGTTCCCGCTTCTGCTCCCGGGTGATCTGGTTTGCCCTGGTGGCCGGGTCGATGCCCCAGCGGGCCACCATGACCGGCTGCATACTGGACGGCAGCAGCTTCACCAGTGCGCCCTGCGCCGCGTGGTTCGCCAGAAGGGCAAAGTCCCGGGTGATGCGGTCATAAAGCTGTTCCTCACTGAGGGCAGGCTTCAAATCAATAAAAGCTTCATACTTGTACTTTTTCATGTCGCCCAGATGGCTCGACGCGCTGAGGGTCAGCGGCCCGCTGATGCCGAAGTGGGTGAACAGCATCTCGCCCTGCTCCTCGAAGATAGGTTTGCCGTCCTCGTGGAGGGTGAGAGTCACGTTTTTGAGGGCGAGGCCCATCATCTTCTTGCAGTCGGCGTCATGGCTCACGAGGCTGACAAGGCTGGGGACAGGCTCCACGAGGGTGTGGCCCGCCTGCCGGGCCAGCTTGTAGCCGTCGCCGGTGGAGCCGGTGGTGGGGTAGCTCAGGCCGCCCGTTGCCACCAGCACGGCGTCCGCTTTGTACTCCCGGCCCGAAGTTCCCCGCACTCCTACGCAGCGATAGGCCGGGCCGGGCTTTTTCTTTTTCGGGTGGCGCAGATTTTCCGGCGCGGCAGGCGCTTCTTCCGGCTGGGCCAGCGGCTCCAGCAGCAGCTTTTTTGCCCCGTCGTGGACGATGTCCGCTCCGTCTGCGTACCGCAGAAGAGCCTGCCGAATCTCTTCGGCCTTATCTGACACCGGGAACACCCGGCGTCCGCGCTCCACTTTCAGCTCCACACCGAGAGACTCAAACAGTTCCATCGTCTTGGCCGGCGGGAAAGCCCCCAGCGACGAGAACAGAAAGCGGGGGTTCGTCCGCACATGGTGCAGAAATTCCTCTGCGGTGCAGTCGTTGGTCACATTGCAGCGGCCCTTGCCGGTGACGAGAATTTTCTGAGCCGGCTTTTCCATATGTTCCAGCACCGTCACCTCATGCCCCTGCCGCAGGGCCGCGCCCGCCGCCATCAGGCCGGCAGCACCGCCGCCTACCACTAAGACCTTCATGTTTCGTTTCCTCCGCTTTTTCTTCTGTCTTCACACTTATTCTAGTTTATCATACCAGAATCGACCGCCAAAAGCAATGTAAAAAAACAGGTACAGCGTTCTGCTGCACCTGCCCGGAAAATTTTGCTTATTTCATGGCCTTGATGGGGTCGAGATACTTTTCGCCCTCCATGACTTCCAAGTGGATGTGGCTCTCCTCGGCACACTCGCAGCTCACGCTGCCCACCTTGCCGATGGTCTGCCCAGCCGAGACGGTGTCGCCCTTCTTCACCTTGGCATCCGTCGTACCGCAGACCCGCCAAATCCTGCCGGAAGCATCTTCGATGGCGACCACAGGCCCCCACTTGTCGTCCGTGCCGGTCTCCACCACCTTGCCTGCCGCCGGGGCGGTCACTTCCGCGCCCCTGCTGGCGGCGTAGTCCACACCGTTGTGGGTGCGCCAGTCGCCCAGCGTCTTGCTGTAGACCAGCTCATCGCCGCTGTAGCTGTTTAAGACGCGCCCCGAGACAGGCTGCGTGGAGGCAGGCGCAGCCGAACTGCTGGCAGGCAAGGACTCGGTTTGCAGCGCGGAGGGTTCGCGCACCGAACCAGACCCAGACTGCGCACCAGAAGAGGACGCAGCCCCACCGGACGAGCTGTCGGCTTTTGGCACATTGGCCACGCTGTTTGCTGCGGGTGCGTTCTGCTGCTGCCATTCGGCTTCCTCCTCTCCGGCAACGCCGGGCGATGTGTTGATGCCCTCGTCGATGCCGGGGGCGGTGCTGGACGGGCTTCGCACCGCATCCAGATCTTGCTTCAGCTCATTGCGCACCGTGCGCACAGCCCACACACCGGCCGCTGCCGCCGCCAGCAGGCAGGCGGTAAGCACCAGCGCAAAGGCTTTGTCCCGCAAAAACTTTCTGAATTGCTCCATCGTTCGTTACTCCAATCCATCTTTGTGTACGGAATCGTTTCTTTGGTGGTAGTTTGGAGCGGCAGAGCGGGGTTTATTCATAAGGACGAAAAAAGGCCCCGGCGGACCGGGGCCTAACGGGTTCATGATTCAGTGGGCGGGCATTGCTGCGGCTGAGGCTCAATCCTTACTAGCACCTTCGCCCATGCCATTGTCACCCGGCTGATACTTCGGATTCGTTACAGCAGTGGTCTGGAAGAGCGCGATCATGTACTTCTTACCGCCAACCTCGCCGGTCGCAACGGCAACATAAGATTTGTCACCCACAGTCCAATTAGGCTCACCATTATCCCACTCCGTGTCAGGAGCATTGATGGGGCCTATGGAAGTCATCAGCTGACCTGCATAGTAAATGTTCTTATTGCTACTTGCAGACAGCGTTGCGCTAATATCGGCAAAGCCACACTCATACAGCGGCGAACCATCACCAACATTTGCTTGAGTAAACTTCGCTGCCCAAGCCCCCAGCTTCAGCCTTGCAGCTTTATCTTTCATAATGGCGTTGTACACATCATCGAAGTCCTTGGCATCTCCAAAATCGATGCCCTTGCCGACCTCATCCACGGTCTTCACCAGTGCGTTTACCTGTTCCTGCAATTCTTTATTGCCCTTTTCGAAGGTAGTATCCACACCATAGACCTTCGCCCAGTCATTCAGCGCATCGAGCATTTTCACGGTAGCCACACTATTGCTGTTGTTACAGCCCGTCAGGACGGACAGTGCCAGCACGCCCGCGAGGGCTGCGGCGAGAACCTTTTTGAACAGTTTCATTCGAAACCCCTCCTCAATAAAAATAAGCTCTGTGTGCTGCTGCCGCAAACATCGTCTGCCGCATCACCACACAAATTTTACCCCCCCCCGGCATTCTGTCAACCTTTCCCTCGATTTTTGGCAAATCGCACAGTTATCATGATTCAAAGCAGGCATTCTGACAAAAAAGAGCCGCCGTGCAAACGCTCTGCACGGCGGCTCCGAAAAATTTGATTTAATTGTTGCGGCTGCGGCTGTTCATGCCCAGCAGACGGACGACGTACAGGAAGATGTTGATGAAGTCCAGATACAGGGTCAGTGCGCCATAGATGGAAGCCTTCTCGGCCAGCTCAGCGTCGCCTGCATAGTAGGCGTAGATCTGGCGGAGCTTCTGGGTATCATAGGCGGTGAGCAGCATGAACACCACCAGGCCGATGCCGCAGTAGAGCACCGAGGTGCCGAAGCCAAAGCCGAAGAGCGCACCCACGAGGCTGGTGACGATCATGGCCACCAGAGCCATCATGAGGCGGGGGCCCCAGCCGGTGAGGTCTTTATGGGTGGTGGTGCCGTACACAGCCATGAGGCCGAAGTAGACCGCCGTGGCGAGGAAGGCCATGACCAGCGTACCTACCGAGAACATCAGGAAGTAGTAGCTCAGGACCATGCCGTTCAGGATGGCGTATCCGAAGAACGCGGCTCTTGCACCGTCGATGGACATCTTCTGCACCCGGGCGCTGAGCATGAACACCAGTGCCAGCTCACCGATGGTGAGCAGGAAGTAAAGCGAATCGACCAGATAGATAAGGGGCGTAGTCGCCGTGATATAGGCCATTGCGAAGGTGACGAGCAGGCCGCCGGCCATCCAGCGGTAGGTGCGGGTCATATAGTCCGATGCGCTCATCGAAGGCTCCGCATAGCCGCGGTCATAGTTGTTGTAATCCATAAGGAATCCTCCATTCAAAATCAGAGCATCGGCCTCGGCCTTGCCCCGGTCTACGAAATATAGTATACTGCATAGAAATGAACGATTCATGAAAAAGGCTGTGATATTTGATGTCCCTCGGACTTTATCTGCATATTCCTTACTGTTTTTCCAAATGCCGGTACTGTGATTTTTACTCAGCCCCCGGCCAGCGCAGCGTCCCCCGGGCCTATGTGGACGCTTTGCTTCGGGAACTCTCCCGGTTTGCGCCGGACGCGCCCCTGCGGCCGGACACCCTTTATTTCGGCGGCGGAACGCCCAGTCTGCTGGACCCGGCAGACGCCGCTCGGCTCATCGACGCCGCGCAGCCCCTGCCCGGGGCCGAGATCACGCTGGAAGCCAACCCTGAGACCGTGTCCGAAGACTCTCTCCGGGCATTCCGGGAGGCGGGCGTCAACCGCATTTCCTTCGGCGTCCAGTCGGCCCGGGACAGCCAGCTCAAGACGCTGGGCCGCCCCCACACGGCAAAGCAGGCGCGGGCCGCTTTCACCGCCGCACGCCGTGCCGGGTTCGAGAACATCAGCGGCGACATCATGCTGGCCCTGCCCCATTATACGCAGGCCGAGTTCGACGAGACGCTGGAGCTTATCGAGGATGGCGGCGCGGCCCACATTTCCGCCTACCTCTTAAAAATCGAGCCCGACTCCGTCTTTGGCCGGACGCCCCCCGAGGGTCTGCCCACCTCCGACGAGGCGGCAGATTTTTACCTCTACGCCGTCGAGCAGCTGGAACATCATGGCTACCGACAATATGAGATCTCCAACTTCGCCCGCCCGGGCTATGAGGGAAAGCACAACCTCATCTACTGGGACTGCGGCGACTATCTGGGCATCGGCCCTGCGGCCCACTCCTGCATGGGCGGCAAACGGTTCTACTACCCCGCCGACACCGAAGCCTTTCTGCGGGACGAGGCCGCGCCCGTCATGGACGGCGGCTGCGGTGCGGAGGATTATCTCATCTTGCAGCTGCGTCTGCGCAAAGGTCTGAGTCTCGACGAATACAAAAAACGCTATGGCAGGGAGTTTTCCACCGCACAGCTGGCCTTTGTGCAAAACTGCGTGAAGAGCGGCTACGCCAACTTTGACGGCCACACCCTCGCCCTCACGCCCGCCGGGCTCATCGTACAGAACAGCATCCTTGCCGAGCTGCTGTGAGCCTCAGTGAACAGCAAAGCTCATCGCCGCCAGCACAAAAACACCGATGATGCTGGTAATGCGGCTCACCCTCTGCATCGCGTAATACCAGTCGGTGGGCTCACCGCCGTACACTTCCAGCCCGTGGCGGAGGTTCCAGAACAGCAGCGGAAACCGGACATCCAGCACAAGGAGCACCATCAGCGCCCCTATCGGCAGCAGGAACGCCACGCTGCCCCGGGTCTCCAGCCGCCCGCCGACGGCCACATTATAGAGCCAGTTACAACTGGGCCAGAGGTCGGATCTCTGGTATTCGCCGTTGACGATGACGTTCACATCGTCGGCAAGGCCCCCATCGTCTTCCCTCCACAGGATAGCGTCGCCGGGGTCGCCCAGCGCGGTCCCGGTAAAAATGACCACTCCGTCCTGCTCAATTTTTACGCCTGGGTCGCTCATGCCCTCGGCTTTCGATTCGAGCCGATAGTGCCGCGTCTCTCCGTCCATCGTGAACTCCACTTTCGCACCGTTTCCTGTCTGGGCGATCTGCATGGTGTAGGCGGCATACGCATCCTTGCCCGAAAAGCTGCCGTCGGCCTGACGATACAAAAAGGCATCCCGCAGCCAGACGCCCGGGCGGAGGGCGGCCCAGAGATAGAGCACAGCGAGAAGCAGCGCGGTAAGAACGCAGAGCAGGCAGCTCGTCTTTTTCTCCATGGTCAGGCTCCTTTCGTTTCAGCCCAGTTCGATTACTTTCCACCCCAGCTCCCGGATGGCTTCTTTATCATGGGTCGCCAGCAGGGTGGGCTTTGTGCCGCAGCGTGCCTTGAGCATGGCTGCGGCTTTTTTCATGGCGGCGGGGTCCATGCCGGTGAAGGGCTCATCTAACAGAAGCGTGTCGCTCTCGGCCCAGAGAGCGCGCAGCAAGGCGGTGCGGCGCTTCTGTCCGCCGGAGAGCTTCCGGGCAGGCAGGGCAAGGGCCTCGTCATCCAGTCCTAATTGTATAAGATCATCTCGTATCTGCTCTTTGTATTGTGTTTTGACCTTGTACTGTTCTGCGGTCAGCACCAGCGCCACATTCTCTTCGGCGGTCAGCTGGGGGCAGAGCCTGTCTTCCTGAAAGACCGCGCCGACCCGGCCTACGCCCTCCACGCTGCCGGAGGTGGGCGCTTCCAGCCCCATCAGGATGCGGAGCAGGGTCGTCTTACCCCAGCCGCTTGGCGCCCAGAGCACCGCCGGGTCGTCCACAGTAAGAGAGAGGTTTTCGAAGAGGATTTTCTCTCCGAATCGTTTAGACAGCTTCTTTATTTCCAGTTTGTTGTTGGTTTCACTCATTTTTCAGCCCCCTCTTCGCCCAGAACTGCCGCTACCGCTTTATCCAGCAGAGCGAGGAACAACTTTTCGAATACGGCGCTCAGCAGGATGATGACGAAGGTCCAGGCAAACAGCTCTCCGGTGGAAAGGGTAATTTTTGCCCGGTAAAGCGCGTCGCCGATGCTGCCGTCCGGCAGGCCGATGACCTCTGCTGCTACGCCGCTCTTCCAGCAGATGCCCAGCGCCACGCTGCATCCCTGCCGGAACGCGGGCAGCACCGCCGGGAGCCAGACCGCCCGCAGACGCCGCCCCAGAGGCAGACGGAACACCTGCGCCATTTCGAGAAGCTGGCGGTCAGCACTCCCGATGCCGGTGCGCACTGCGCTGTAGAGGACGGGCAGCACCATCAAAAAGCTGATAAGGACGGACAGCGACGAGCCGCTGACCCACACCAGCGCCAGAATGATGAAGCTCGCCACCGGAGTAGCCTTGACCAGCTGCATCACGGGGGCGAGAAGGGCGTCCACCCACTCCCACTTTTCGGCGGCTACCGCCAGCACCGCGCTGGACAGAACGCCCAGCCCGAAGCCCAACAGGATGCGCCCGGCGCTGAAACCGATGCGCTGCCAGAACTCGGCCTGCGGCAGCAGCTCCACCAGCGTACCGATGGCCTGCACCGGCGAGACAAGAAAGACTTCCTGCCCGATGGCCACAGCCGCCGCCTGCCAGACGCCCAGCCAGAACACCGACGCCGCTAAAATTTGAATGCGGCGTTTTTTTGTTTTATCCATGTATTTCTTTGCTCCTGTTCGTTTTCTCGCTTTCAGAATATCACATCATGTATGAGAATACAATCCTTCATCTTTTCTTCTCTTGACATGAAGGTCATAAAACACTACACTGGAATAAAGTAATCCTTATTCTACGTGCCTCCGCGCACAGATGGGAGAGATGACCATGCACGATTCCGCTCAGGCCCTCCGGGGCAAAAAGCTCCTTCTGGTGGGGTTCACCCTGTTCTCGATGTTCTTCGGGGCAGGCAACCTCATCTTCCCGCCCTTCCTCGGCGCACAGGCCGGGACGGCGCTCTGGTCCGCTTTTGTGGGCTTTGCCGTCAGCGCCATCGGCCTGCCCATCGCGGGCGTGGCAGCGGTGGCC
>ULTV01023474.1_pt1 | contig 9553 bp, 9 predicted proteins | sample 1957931 | NCBI WGS metagenome assembly ULTV01 (sample SAMEA4835743, study PRJEB28245) | human gut metagenome | biome: gut microbiome; material: fecal sample | place: Denmark | collected 2008
CGTGTTCCTCACGCTTATGCAGTCGGCAACGGCAGCATGATGGAATTCACCGATCAGGCAGCTTTCTGGGTTTTCAATCAGGTGACTAATTTCGCTTATACCCGTTATAATGCTATTCATCCGGAAATCCGGGAAAAACAAAAGGCTTTGGAATCCCAATACAAAACGTTTGTCGAAGGAATAGACTCCGGAGCTAAAGCACTATTCGACAAAGATCGTGCAGCAGCAATAGAATTCCTGACCGATTTCTCCTGCAATACCGGTAACCACCTGGTAGACACCTGGAGAGATTTCTACGGTTATCTTTTCTGCCGCTATATGGATGGTAATATCAAAACTGCGGTCCCGGGCGAAAAAAATCCTAAAGTAGAACAACCGCAACTACCCGAATGGTACCTCCGCACCATCATCGAAAAGGCCGGAGACAAACTACAGGTCATCGAATAAAAGGAGGAAAGGTAAAAGGTATAAAGTATAAGGTAAAAGATGGATTTCTCTCCATTTTACCTTTTACTTTTTACCTTTCTTAGGGTAAGTATTCGGATTGGATATTTTTCATCGCCGCAAAGAGGTTGCCTTTTACGTGGGGAGATAAAGCTTCCATCTGTCGGATAATTTCAGCTACGGCATGACGGTTCGTCGCTCGTTCATGAGGACAATTCTTTTTCTGTTTTTTAAAATTCCGGTAGGCAGCATACCGGGTAGTTTCTTCATCGGTAAGATAGATAAAAGGACGGATCAGGGTAAACGTACGATCGAACATAGCCAACTTCGGTGGCATACTGGCAATCGTACCGTTAAACATCATACTCATCAGCAGACTCTCGATGGCATCGTCCCGGTGGTGTCCCAAGGCCAATTTATTACATCCGTATTCTTTCGCAATCCCGAACAAGGTCTTCCGGCGATTCCACGAACACACAAAACAGACCGGTTTACCGGAATCTTCTTTTACGGCAGTAGCAATCGTACGATGTATAAACTCTACTCCCAGCTGTTCACAAAATTGCCTTACATACTCACCGTCGACTTCGTAAGCGACATTTTCCACAGCAATATGAGCAGCCACAACCGTATAATTTTGTTTCGGATCACGGGCCCGCAATGCCAATACTTCCAATAAAGCCAAAGAATCCTTTCCTCCGGAGACTCCGACCAATATTCTATCACCCGGTTCGATCAGCTCATAATCATAAATGGCTTTTCCCGCCTTCCGGAAAAAATCCCGCATAAACAATTTTTCTTTCTTCTTGTCTTCCATTTCGTTCACTTACCAATAAAAACATATCGCCACAAAGTAAAAAGAAATTTCGCTCCCCGGCAATAGTCATCCGTACATTTACAGTAAGCTCTTCCATCGTCCCAGATTACAATCCGGTTAAGTGGAATTTTATCCGAAATACTGTAACAAAATCGTAATAATATTGTAACACTGGTGTAGCAACCACTTATTAATATTGCATTGTAAAAAACTAATCGTCAAAGACATGAACAAGTTAATCATTATCGCATTAGCACTCAGCCTGGCAGCTTGTGGCCATTCAAAGAAAAAGACCTCGGACCACAAAAGTAATATAGATCTGACAGCAGCAGGAGCCACTTTCCCGCTCCCCTATTACAATCTGGCTTTTAAAACCTATAAAGATTCTACCGGGGTATCGGTGACCTACGGCGGAATCGGCAGCGGTGGAGGTATACGCAGCCTGAAAGACCGGATCGTAGATTTTGCAGGCAGCGATGCTTATCTTTCTGAAGCAGAAATGGCGGAAATGCCGGCCCCGGTTGTACATATCCCGACTTGTATGGGTGCTGTCGTTATGGCTTACAACCTACCCGAAGTAAAAGAGCTGCAATTGACAGGTGACATAATCGCCGACATCTTCCTAGGCAAAATCACCCGTTGGAACGATCCCCGTATTCAACAAGTAAATCCGGGAGTTACCCTTCCCGACAAAGCGGTCAGCCCGGCATATCGCTCCGACGGTAGTGGTACCACCTATGTCTTCAGTGATTACCTGACAAAGATCAGTGCTCCGTGGGCAGAAAATATCGGAACCGGAAAAGCATTGAAATGGCCGGTAGGTATTGCCGCCAAGGGAAATCCAGGCGTAGCCGGGACAATCAGTCAAACTCCGGGGGCGATCGGTTATATCGGTTCGGAATACGCTTTTGCCTTGAAAATACCGGTAGCCAAACTGCAAAACAAGGCCGGAAATTTTGTAGCCCCCACAACCGAAAGCATCTCTGCTGCCGCAGATATCGAAATGCCGGCCGATACCCGCACCATGATCACCGACTCGCCGGTAGCCGATGCCTATCCGATCAGCTGCTTTACCTGGATTCTCCTTTATCAGGAACAAGCTTATAAAAACCGGCCTGAACCCCTGGCCCAAGCTACGGTGGAGCTGCTGAATTGGTTAACGAATCCGGAAGCCCAGGATATAACGACAAAAGTACATTATTCACCCCTGCCGGCTTCGACAGTGAAAAATGCCAAACAAATCCTGAAAACCATCACTTATAACGGTCAACCAATCCTAAAATAATATGCGTGATTATATTTTCAAACGGCTGTTATTTCTCTGCTCTTTATTGGTTCTGCTGATTTGTGGGGGAATGGTCTATTCCCTCGTAAGCGGGGCAGTACCGGCCTTTGAAAAATTCGGATTCTTTCATTTCATTTCTTCCGTAGAATGGGATCCCCGGCCCGGTAATGAGCAATATGGCGCCTTGGCATTCATCACGGGAACCATTATGACCTCATTTTTAGCCCTGGTATTTTGTATTCCGTTTTCTTTACCTGTGGCTTTATTCACCGGCGAATATTTCCGGGGTACCCGGGCAGCCACGATCATCGGTTCGGTCATCGACCTGCTGGCCGGTATCCCTTCGATTGTGTACGGTTTGTGGGGATTTTATACCCTCCGACCCTTCATGGTCGATTTACAGCTGTCGGAACAGGGGTTCGGCATATTCACCGCAGCGGTCGTATTAGCCGTCATGATCATCCCTTATGCCTCTTCACTGAGTGCCGAGTTTATCTCTATGGTTCCCAAAGAATTGAAAGAAGGGGCCTACAGCCTGGGAGGTACACGTCTGGATGTGATCCGGCGGGTGATTTTCCCGGTCGCAGGTTCCGGAATATTCGCCAGTTATATCCTGGCCTTAGGAAGAGCATTGGGAGAGACGATGGCAGTCACGATGCTGATCGGCAATACCAATATCCTGCCTACGTCTTTCACTTCTACCGGCAACACGATGGCCAGTGTCATCGCCAACCAGTTCGGAGAAGCCGACGGCCTGAAACTCAGTTCCCTGATCGCTATCGGTCTATTGCTATTCCTCATCACCGCTATCATCAATTTCATCGGTAAGATGATCATGAAAAAATTAAGCTGACATGATACAACGCCCTATTACATCTTATCATTCAGGCTGGCGCAAAGCCAAGGACAGGATATTTTTCTGGCTGGTTTGCCTGTTCTCTGCTTTAACGGCCGTCCCATTAGTAGTCATCATCTGGGAAGTGGTCCGGAAAGGATACAAACAGATCAACCTGAATTTCTTCACCGAGACAGCCCCCAGTACCCTGGATGCCATGTTAGCGAAAATCAACGGAGAAATCATTCCCGGAGGAATCGCCAATGGAATCACAGGCACATTACTTATGGTGGTACTGGCCTCCGTTATCGCAATCCCGACCGGTATTATGGGTGGAATTTACTTATCGGAAAAACCCAAAACCTTATTTTCTCATGTGATCCGTTTTCTGACCGACCTCCTGCAAGGCACGCCGTCGATCGTCATCGGTATCATCGCTTATGCCTGGGTTGTCGTTCCTTTGAGTAGTTATTCCGCTTTGGCAGGTAGTGTCGCTCTGGCTATTATGATGTTACCCTTAATCATACGCTCGACAGAAGAGACCCTGAAACTTCTCCCGACAAGCCTCAAAGAAGCCGGTCTTGCGCTAGGAGCCTCCTATACGAGTGTTATCCTGAAAGTCCTGGTTCCCTCAGCTTTCGGCGGACTGTTCACCGGTACTTTACTAGCCGTGTCGAGAGTGATGGGCGAAACAGCCCCCCTGATGCTAACTGCCCTCGGTAGTACAGCGATCAACTGGGATATTCTGGATCCGACCAGTGCAGTCCCCTTGCTCATCTGGGAATTTTATAACGACCCGAACCTGGCCGATATGATCTGGAGTTGTTCTTTATTTCTATTACTATTGATTCTGGTGATGAACATCATCGCTAAAAATGTCGCCCGGAAATGGAAAATTTAATTTATAACAGTCCTACTACATCATGCAAATAGATCATCCGATATTACAATTTAAAAATGTCAGTATTTCCTATACTCCCGGGAAAAATGCCGTCAATCATGTCAATGCCGATATTAAAAAGAATCGGATCACAGCCATTATGGGGCCCTCGGGATGTGGCAAAAGTACCTTATTGCGTGCCATCAACCGCATGCACGAATTATATCCGGACATCAGGATCAGCGGAGAAATTCTGATGGACAACCGCAACATTTTAAAGATGAATCCCATGGAGGTCAGGCGTATGGCGGGCATGGTATTTCAGCGCCCTAATCCTTTTCCCACTATGAGTATTTTCGATAATGTGATCGCCGGTTACAAACTCAATGGCATCCGCCTGAAAAAAAAAGAAAAAGAAGAAATTGTAGAGACTTGTCTGACCAACGTCGGGCTGTGGAATGAAGTGAAAGACGCTCTGTTCAAGAAAGGCACTTTCTTATCAGGAGGTCAGCAACAGCGGCTATGCATTGCACGGGCCCTGGCCTTAAAACCGGAAGTATTACTGATGGACGAGCCGACCTCCGCCCTCGATCCTATCGCCACCAACCGGATCGAAGAATTGTTACTCGAGCTGAAAAAAGAATTTACCATTATCATCGTCACCCACAACATGTCGCAAGCTGCCCGTATTTCAGACTATTCGATGTTTATGTATCTCGGCGAACTGATCGAATACGACAAAACCCGGATTATGTTTACCAATCCCCGGGATAAACGGACCGAAGAATATCTGACCGGACAATTCGGATAAACCGATGTAAAAAACCAAAAAAAATAATTCCTATTATGCCAACTTTAAAAGAAAAAGTATTCAGCCGGATAACCGAAGATTTTCAGGTATTAGCAAAGATTGTCATCCGCCAGCTGAATCTGACCAAGCAATTAATGGACGACAACCACAAAGAGGAGATATATACAGAGATCAACAATAACGAACGGATCATCGACAGTATAGAGGTCAAAATCCGCAACGAAGTGATCAATATGATCGTGCTTTACAGTCCGCGGGCCACGAATCTGAGGATGATCATCTCTTACTACGATATGACCGCTTATCTCGAACGGATCGGAGATCTGATTCTGAATGTTTCCCATTTCATGAAAAAAATAGCAGTCGACGACTGTCTGTTCACAACCTATAAAAAGGATTTACTAAAGATGCTCTCACTCACTGAAAGTATGACACAAAATGCTATATTTGCTTTTACATGTGAGGATATCCAGTTAGCGAAAGAAACGATCGAGACGGATGACCAGGTCGACGAACTGCATCATTTTATCGGCCAGCATCTCCCGACACAATGTTTCGATAAGATATTATCGCAACAAGAAGTAACGGATGCCCTATGCATCAACAGCATGGCCTATAACATCGAGCGGATCGGAGATAATGCGACCAATATTGCAGAAGCCGCTATTTACCTGATCGAAGGAAAGAATATCAAACATTGGCCGAAACCGGACGAAGACCTGCTACTGGCAGGAAGTGAAGGTTAAAAAATGAGAAAAGAATAATGAACGATTTTGAATGACAAAATATATGGAACGGAATAAAATATTAGTAGTCGACGATGAAGAAGATTTATGTGAAATCCTTCAATTCAATCTGGAAAGTGAAGGTTTTGCAGTAGACATCGCAAATTCAGCCGAAGAAGCCTTAAAACTGCTGACCGATGAACATGAACTAATTCTACTGGATGTCATGATGGAAGGTATGTCCGGATTCAAAATGGCCGAAAAAGTCCGCAAAGAAATGCATATGAATACCCCGATCATCTTCCTGACCGCTAAGGATACCGAAAACGATATGTTGACCGGATTCAGTATCGGCGGAGACGATTATATCGCCAAACCCTTCTCGATCAAAGAAGTTGCCGCCCGGGTAAAAGCAGTATTGAAAAGGGCCGGTAATATCGCACTACCGGAAAAAAAGAAAACGATCGAAATCGGAGAACTCACTCTGGACCTCAACAGCAAGACCGTATACCTCAATGAGCAGCAGATCCTTTTAACCAAAAAAGAATTCGAAATACTCAGTATGATGGCCAAAGCTCCCAACCGGGTCTTTTCACGGGAAGATATTCTGGGCAAAGCCTGGCAAGAAGACGGCTATGTATTGGAGAGAACGGTAGACGTCCACATCACCCGGCTCAGAAAAAAACTCGGAGCTTTCGGTAAACATATCGCCAACCGTTCGGGGTACGGTTACTGCCTGGAATGCTGAAAAGGCTAAAGGCTTTAAGCTAAAAGCCTTCAACTCCTGGTCCACAATTTTCAGCTTTCAGCCTTTAGCTTATAGCTTTTTTTTAGCTTTTACCTTTAACCTTTTACTTTTTACTTTTTTATGCACTTTACTTATAAAAAGAAGATTTTCCTGTATTTTCTGATTGTATTTACCATATTTACAGTCATCATCGTTGCAGTGCAACAGAACAGGGAGAAAATGTATAAGTCAGAGAACTTCAAAGCCAGTCTCAATGCTTATGCAGAAATCATCGCCAACTATGTCGATAGTCACCGTCTGATCGCAGATAAACGGCTGGATTCGTTAAATAATTTGCTTCCCTTACTCCCCCGAGGATTACGGGTAAGCATTATCGACCGCCAGGGGAAAGTGCTTTACGACAACGATATCGACGAGGAAGAAACGGTAGAAAATCACTTGTCCCGACCGGAAATAGCACAAGCATTAACCCAAAGCAACGGTACGAATATTCGTAAATCGGAGACTACCGGTATCGATTATTATTACGATGCCCGCCTTTTCAACAACTATTTCGTACGGGTAGCTCTACCTTATACCGATCAGGTACAGAATATCCTGAAAGCTGACGAAATCTTCACTTATTTCATTCTGCTCTTGTTTTTTACTACCCTGATTTCTTTGTTATATCTGGCAGATCGTTTCGGGAAAGCCGTATCCGGCCTGAACGAATTTATCATCACGGCCGAACACAGCCAACCGGATTACGACAAAATCGATTTCCCCGATACCGAACTGGGAGAAATCGGTCATAAGATCGTCGACAACTACAAGATGCTGAAAAAGAGCAAAGATCAGCTCAATCAGGAAAGGGAAAAACTGTTACGCCACTTTCACCATTCCGATGAAGGTATTTGTATTTTCTCGGCAGATCACAAAAAGATATATGCCAACACCCATTTCATCCAATATGTAAACACTATTTTAGACGAACCTACCTTTGATGTAGATCATATTTTCCAGGCACCTGAATTCAAAGAAGCCGAATTTTTCCTGCAAAAGAACACACCGGTCAATCCTCAGGCCAAATCGATTCCGATCTGGCAAGGAAAAATTGCCAAAAACGGGAAACATTTCGCTGTGAGATTACTTATTTTCTACGACAACAGTTACGAAATCACGTTGAACAACGTCACCTCGGCAGAAAAAAACAGGCTGCTGAAACAAGAGATGACCAATAATATCGCACACGAATTAAAAACTCCGGTCAGCAGTATCCGCGGTTACATCGAAACTATTCTCGAACAGGAACACCTGGAACCTGTCAAGCAGAAATTTTTCCTGGAGAGGGCTTATATTCAAATTCTTCGCTTATCCGAATTAATTCGCGACGTGGCTTTGATCACCAAGACCGAAGAAGCCTCCGACCTATTCGAGAAAGAAACGATCAATATCCGAACGACCATCGACGAAGTGACCACCGACCTGGAAGTATCCTTACAACACAATCACATCGTCGTTCACAATCATATCGGCCCGAAAGTTGAAATCGAAGGTAACCATACCCTACTTTATTCCATTTTCAGGAACCTGATCGACAATGCGATCAACTATGCCGGAGAAAATATCACGATCGGTATCGACAATTATATGGAAGACAGCGAATTTTACTATTTTTCATTCTACGATACCGGCCGGGGAATCGAAGAAGAACACCTGGAACGTATTTTCGACCGTTTCTACCGGGTGAATCAAGGCAGAAGCCGGAAAACGGGCGGATCGGGTCTGGGCCTCTCCATCGTAAAAAATGCCGTATTGTTTCACAAAGGCCAAATCACGGCTAAGAACCGGAAAGACGGTGGATTAGAGTTCATTTTTTCTTTGAGAAAAAAATTATTTTAACTTTCAGGCCACGCAACCTTTTTAGTTAGTTTTCATCTTTATAACAGAAAACAACTAAAAATAAAAACATGAAAAATAAACATTTCAATCTAACTTCGGGGATCGTTCTTATCCTGATCCCCCTTGTTTTTTCCTTCACCGGTTGCAAGGATGATTATGAAACCTATTATGAAGGTTATGGCCTGGTCAGTAAATCAGGCGACGAAAAGTTTACCGTCAAGCTAGACGATGGTTATCTGCTCTATCCCCGGGAATATTACTTCAATCCTGAAAAACTGAACGACAGTACCCGTCTACGGATACGATTCAACATTCTGGAAGAACAGGATACGAATTTATATGCCCGGATTGTCTATGCCGACACAATTCTGACCAAATCCATTCTTCCGTACGACGAAACGATTTTGGACAGTGTCGGAAACGCTCCGGTAAAGATCGTCAATTCCTGGTTCGCTCATGGATTCCTGAACTTTGAGTTTATGTTTGCTGCCCATCTGAATCCCAGTACAGGCAAAACACATATGGTAAATTTATTACAATGCCCCACCGAAGACGACCGTCTCATCTTCGAATTCCGGCACAATGATTTCGGAGATTCCCGGGATAAACTCTATTTCGGTACAGTTTCTTTCCCCATACAGAAGCTCACCGAAGGCTATGAAAAACCGATAAAAATGATCGTCAAATATAACGATTCGGCCAATACAACGCGCAGCATCGAACTGACTTACAAGTAATCGGAAAATCTCCAAAGATCGGTCATTGAACTTTGGGGATTTTCTTTTATCTATCAAAGTCTGAAAATCAGATTGACAATATTAGCCTCTTCTAAAAATTCATCTGAGTAGAAATACTGCTTGTCGAGAAAAAGCCAGGAGGTTTACCCTACGATAAAAGCAGGCAAAGAATCAAACGATCCTACCACAAAATAAAAATAAGACGATTTGTAACCTGACACACAGAATTATAGTATCTTTCAAAAAAAAATCTCATTTATTATTCGCATTTTTAGAGTCAAAAATTTTGCAGTTAACAGAAAAAAAGCATACATTTGTACCCGCAAAAAGAAAGAGTTCTTTTACAATTAAGGGCAGTTACCAGAGTGGCCAAATGGGGCTGACTGTAAC